>ERZ857629.1974-NODE-1974-length-20474-cov-9.776679_pt1 | contig 20474 bp, 8 predicted proteins | sample MGYA00519700_ERZ857629 | MGnify/ENA primary metagenome ERZ857629 (study PRJEB31778, sample SAMEA3449351) | human gut metagenome | biome: human gut; feature: human-associated habitat; material: faeces | place: United Kingdom | collected 2010/2012 ...
AAGAGTAAAGGATGATACTACTGGTCAGGTAGTTACGGGACTTATAAAAATCCCAAAGCTAAAATTGATGACTGGCTTATCTATAAGGCTGGGCGCGCAAGCTACACCTGTCGTAGCCAATTTTAAAGGAGTTGGCGTTCCAGTGGGGTCAAGAGGAAATTCATATGTTAGTGAGTTTTACTTTTTGAACAGTGATATAGATAGTGATTTCTAACTGTAGTCAGCATTAGTTTTTAGCTAATGCTGATTATTTTTTAGGAGGAAAAGAAATGGCAGATAAGAAAATTAGAATATCTCTTGACATTAATGCTGAACTTGGAAATGTTCAATCAAAAGTATCCCAATTGCAACAGCAATTAAATAAAATACAATTGACTGGATTGAGTGGGCAAGCCCTGGTTTCAGATTTTGATAATGTGCAAAATAGAATAAAGAAACTTCAAGAATTAACGGACCAGCCTTTAACGGTAAAATCTGATTTTACAAAAATAGAAAAAGAAACTTTTTTAATACAAACAGCAATAAAAAAACTTTTTAAAGAAATTGAACAATTACAAGCTAGTTCAAACAAAAAGAAATTAGAACTTTTGCCTAATGACCAAAAGCAAAAAATAGATAAAGCTAATTCAGCTTTGACTGCTTATGAGAAGACTATTAACAAAACAATTGGGAAAACGAATGAACTTAAGAAAGCTGAAAGAAATTTATCTAGTATTCAAAGAGAACTATCTAAAGAGCAAGAAAAAACTGTAACTTCACAATCAATAATAGAGACAAAAACAACCAATTTAGAAAGCGTAAAAAAACAAATAAAGGAAGCAGAAAAATTAAAGCAGGCAACCGCTGAGATATATGAAAAGAATAGATGGTCAACAGATGTCACTGGTAGAAAGTATCAAAGTTCTACTAAAGTAGATGTTAATGGGCAAAAGGTAGCCCTTAAAGATATTACTGAAAAAGTTATTGAACTTAAAAGTAAGGCTGAGCAGTTAGCTAATGAAATAAATAATTCAACAACTCAAGAAAGATTAAATGAAATTAATCAAAAATTAAAAGTTCAGAATGAAACTGTTAATTCTTTAACTGTACAATGGCAAGAATTAGATTTAACTGAAAAAGCAAAAGCTTTTAGTACTTTAAAAGAAATCGCTCAGCAATTAGGAGTTAGCTTAGAAGGGATTGTAAATATTGATGATGTTGGAATTCTTACAAGTCGTCTTCAGCAGTTAGAAAAAGATGGCATTAAAGGTGTTGATAACGCTTTACAACAACTAAAAAATGAGACTCAAAGTACCACTCCCTCACTTGAGCAGATTTCTGATAAAGTTAATCAAGTTGGAAATGATTTTGATTTAGCTTCTCAAAAGGCGCAGGAATTTGCAAGTTTAAAATCTCAGGTTTTAAGTTTCTTTACGATTACTGGTGCAATTCAACTATTCAGGCGTGCGATTGATAGTGCCTTTGAAACTGTAAAGGAACTTGACGAGGCAATGACAGAAATCGCTGTAGTTTCTGATTTCTCTGTTGGTGATATGTGGGAACAGCTCCCTCGATTCACTAAACAGGCAAATGAGTTAGGAATGGCCATCAAGGACGTCTATGGCGCAACTACTCTTTATGTTCAACAGGGTCTAGATCTTGATAACTCACTAAAGCTAGCTAATGAAACTCTAAAGATGGCTGCTGTAGCAGGGATGGATGCTTCAGATGCTACTGATGCTATGACGAGTGCGCTTCGTGGTTTCAATATGGAATTAAGCGAAACATCCGCCCAAAGAGTTAATGACGTCTATTCTGAATTGGCTGCGATTTCAGCTGCTGATACTCAAGAAATTTCTACAGCTATGAGCAAAGTTGCTTCTTTGGCCCATAACGTCAATATGGAGTTTGAGACAACTGCATCATTCCTAACCCAAGGTATTGAGGCTACTCGTGAAGCTCCTGAAACAATTGGTACTGCTCTCAAAACTATTATTGCTAGATTTGCTGAGGTAAAATCTCTCTATACAAAAGGTCAACTAAGTGGAACCGATGAAGAAGGAGAAATAATTAATGTAAATAAAGTCCAAACGGCTCTTCGATCCGCTGGTATTTCAATGAATGCGTTTCTAAAAGGTGAAGAAGGTTTGGATCAAGTTCTGCTAAGGTTATCTAGCCGTTGGGATGATTTGGATGTTCTTACTCAGCGTTACATAGCGACGATGGCATCTGGTAGTCGCCAGCAGTCTCGTTTTATTGCTATGATGGACAACTATGCCAAGACAACAGAATTTGTCAATTCCGCGTATAATAGCGCTGGTTCAGGTCAGCGTCAATTTGAAAAGACCCTAGAAAGTTTAGAGGCAAAGCTCACTAAGTTGAGAAATGCTTGGGACGAGTTTGCTATGGGTCTTACTAATAATGTAATTATTAAAGGTGCGGTTGATAGCTTAACTTTCTTGCTAACGGCTGTAAATAAATTGATTGATGGCCTTTCTGGTGGTCAAGGCCTCATTAAGAGTGTTATGACACTCGGTGCAGTATGGGGAGGACTTAAACTTGGAGGAGCTTTAGTCGATAAAGCTTTAGCGTCTAATTGGGTTCAAAATAAAATAAAACTATCAAAAGGCGATTCAGAGACTGTTGCCAATGTTCGAGGAACTAATGCTGAAAGAACTTCTTACTTCCAAAAGGGAGTAAATATGGCAAAGGAGTTTCAGAAAGGATTTTATTCTTTTAAGACGTCTGATAGTAAAAAGAGTTTTCTCAAAGAAAATCTTGGTTTTGATAAAAAACAAATAGAAAAGACTTTCAATGAAGAGATTTCTAAAATTAATGAAAATATTACTAAAACAGTAGAAGAAGACCCCTTTAGTAGCTGGTCTTCATTAGAAGATCTAAAAGATAATTTAGCAAGTATAGATGAACAATATCATAATGGGGTTCTTACCATTGAAGAATATAAGAATGCTCTATCTTCCCTTGGAGCAACTGAAAACCAAATATCTGAAAGAATTGAAGCCATAAGTATTCATCAAAGTGCTCTTGAAGCTAATATTAAAAAACTTGGAACTACGGTAACTGCAGTAGGTGGAGCTTTTATGGCGCTTGCTGGTATTTTTTCAATGTTTGGAGAAGATGGAGAAAAAATAGCTTCTGTTTTAGCTACAATTGGAGGAGTTCTAATTGGTATAGGTCAAACCATTCCTATGATAAATGCTGCTTATACCTCTCTAAAAGCAACCCATCCTGAGCTTCTTGCTATTTCCGCTGCTTTGGCCGTTATTGCTGGATTGGTAGCTGTAACTCTTATCTCTATGAAGAATAATAGTCCTGAAGCTCAACTTGAAAAAGCTTCTAAGGCAACTGAAAAAGCAAAAGAAATGGCAGAAGGGGCCTCTCAAGCCTATGATGAGTTACTAAGTAAGAAATCTGAATTTGATAAACTTACCACCTCTCTGGAAACTTTGACTCAAGGTACACTTGAATGGCGTAAAGCTCTGGCTGAGGCCAATAATGAAGTTATTAATCTCCAAAAGGAGTTTCCTGAATTAAAAATTTCTATAGATGAAGCGACTGGTCAACTAAAAATTGATAATTGGAGTGATGTTCTTGAAGCTCAAACTAAAAGAGCTGAAGCGGCTAATAAACAATTAACAATGGCGCAGGTTAATGAGAATAATAAACAATTAGAAGTAACTAAGAGTAAGATTTCAAGCAATAAAGAGTTAATCTCAGAAGAGAAGATAAGTCAAAAACAGCTTGAACAAATAAAAATTGAATCTAATAATGTCGCTCTAATCAATAGCTTAATTAATAAATATAAAACGAATAAAAATGAAGCTTATTTAAATAATCTTGGAGAGCTTTTAACCAAAAAAGTTACTTATGATACTTATAAACATAATGAAAAAGGTGAAAAAGTTATCTCTGGAGAAGCAACTACTGATATTTTTGGAAGTGCAATAAATAAAAAAGCTAATAAAACTATAAATGAAATGTCTAAAAAAGAACAAAAAAAATATGCCGAGCAAATTTTTGGGAAAGAAGCTGTTGCAGAATTAAATAAAGATGAAATTAAACAAGCTCTTTTAAATTATGAGAAAGGGAACCAAATAGAAAATCTCACTAAAGAAACTTTAAAATATAACGAAGAAGACAAAAAAGCTTTTCAAATTCTTCAAGGTAGCTTTTCAGGTACTGTTTCTGATTGGAATAATATTGACTACTCTTCTTTATCAGATGAACAAATAAAGAGATTTCAAGAGATTCTTGGCTTAGAAAGTGCTGATGCAGTTAAAACTTTGTTTAATGAGGGTCAACTTCAAATTAAGAATACCATTGATAAAGCAACTGGAGATTTTGCTAAATTAGGATTTAGCTCTGATTTTATTGACCAATTTTCATTTGATAATCTTTCAAACATTAATTCTCAAATTAATGAAATGTCTAATGAAAATGCAAAAAGATATTTAACAGCTTTTAGTAAAGCTCTTAATAATAGCAATTTACAAAATGAAGAAAAGAAGCGTCTCGAAAATTACCTTTCTTCAATAGATCTTTCCGATGCCGTTCAAGTTCTTGATGCAAAAGATTTCATGAAAAGCTTAGGCATGGATGAAATTCAGATTGAAAAGTTTTGGGCTGAAGCTAACAGTGCCGTTAAACCTTATATTACAAGTCTAGAACAGGTTCAATCCTTAAATGAGAGAATTTCAAAATTGGGCGAGGTTCGAAACTTAGTAGAAAATGGAGAAAAAACTTTTAATTCGAGTGATAAAGAATCTTTAGTAAGTGTTGGTTTTAATGATGGTGATTTTTTACAAACTGGAATTGATGAATGGACTTATATTGGTAAAGACAGCAATGATTTATTAAGACAAATAGATGAAAAAGTCGGACAAATTGGAGAAACAATTGTTGGAGGGTTGGAAGATAGCATAGAGGCTGGTGAAAAATATCAACCAATAATTGAAGCAAACCAACAATTGAAAGATAATTTGGAATTATTAAAAGAAAATAGTTTAGAAGGTACTAGTTTTTCAGAAAATCAAATTAAAGTAATGGCTAATCAATTAGGAATTGATACTACTAATCTTTCAGTTGAAGGCGTAGCCAATAAATTAATTGATGCTATAAAAATGGTAGATAATTTAGCCAATAATAAAGAGGCTGTTCAATCTGAAAAGCTAAATGCTGCGTCAAGACAGTATGATTTGACTGGAAATTTTGGAACTTTTACTGGGGATTTAAGTGAAGATGAACAAATAGCTATAATGACCGCTCAGTTAAATAAGTATAATGGCGCGATGGAATATTATGAAAAATTAAAAGTTAAAGCAGGAGAAGATAGTGATAACTTTAATCTAAAATTAGCCAATGAAGCCATTCAGCTTTTTAAATTACAAAATCAGTATAAAAAAACTACTGAAAGTATTGATAACTATAAAGAGGCTTTAATTCAAGGAGAAAGCGCGGGAACTGATTACTATAATGCTTTAGCAATAGCGAAAACTGATTTAAGTACTCTGTTTAATATTGATAAAAGACTGATTACAGATGATTTTATTCAGCAATATGCTCAAGATATCTATAATTTAGCTGAAGGTGGAGAAGTTGGAACTCAAGCTTTTAATCATTTAAGAGATGCTTTATTAAATATTCAAAAGACAGGTTTATCTCAAGCACTTTCACAGTATGGTCTTGATATAGCAGATTTTTCTAATTGGATTGAAAATTTAGATCCAACTTTAACCGTTCAAGCTGATGATACTCAGCTTAAGGGGCTTTTACAAAATGTTGTCGCTGCTGCTCAAGCGGCTGGGAAAAATGCAGAAGAAGCTTTAAAACCAGTTGTAAATTATCTTGAAGCAATAACTGGAACACATATTCAATTCCAATGGGAATATGAATATTCAGGACGTTTTAAAAGCGAGAATGAGGCCTTGGCTGCTGGTTGGGAAAAAGTTGGAGGAGGAATTTATAGGCATCCAAAATCCTTAAAAACCGTTTCTATTAGTGGAGGAAATGGTGGAGGACTATATAATAGATCTTTTACCGCTCCAAATCTAAATAGTGGTAGCAACAATGGAAGTTCGAGCTCATCTGAAAAGAAAGAATCTATCTGGGAAAATCCCTACGACAAACTCTATAATTTAACCGAAAAAATAAATGAATCTCTTCGTCAGCGAGAAAAGCTTGAAAGAGAATACGATCGCATTCTAGAGCGTCGTGGCTCTACCTTCACAGAGCTTCGCAAAAATTATAATGCTCAGCTTCAATCTCTTCAAAAAGAAATCATTCTTCAAAATCAATTACGTGCAGGTCGCCTCGCGCAACTAAACGCTCTATCTTCTGAAACTTACAAGGGCCAAGATAGTAATGGTAATGAGCTCATAAAATCCTTCGCCGATTGGGGTGTTACAAAATATGCAAATTATAATTCCAATACTGGCTTGCTTCAAATTGATTGGAATGCTATTGATAAAATAAAGGATGAAAACAAGGGCAGTGCAATTGAGGCTTATATTAGTCGTCTAGAAGAACTCCAGGGGCAAATCGAAGATGTAGATAAGCAAATTGAAGATTTCCAAGATAGGGTAATTGAGCTTCAGAAAGAAGGTATGCAAGACTATCTTGATTTTGAACAAAAAGTCTATGATGCAATTGTAAATCAACAACAAGAATTAATTGATAATTTCCAAAATCTTTCAGACAAAATCAATGACTCTAACTCAAAAATCCTAGATTCAATCCAGCGTTCAATTGATCTTCAGCGTCAAATCAGAGACAACACCAAAACTGAAGAAGATATTAATGAGAAAGAGGCTCGTTTAGCCTATTTGCGCCAAGACACCTCAAATGGAAACCTTTTAGAGATAAAGCAACTTGAAGAAGAACTTGCTGATGACCGTCAAAACTATGAAGATAGTCTAATTGACCAGCAATTAGCGCGTCTAACCCAGCAAAATGATGATGCGCAGACAGCGCGGGAACGTCAAATTGATCTGATGCAAAAACAACTTGATTATGCCTCAAAGAATGGCGATTTTTGGAATCAAACTTATGAATTATTGACCTCAGGATTTAGTACAGATGGGAATTTAAATCAGGCTTCTCAACTTTGGAACTTATTGCAAAAAGATGAGGGCTGGAAGGGAATGAGTAAATTTGGCCAATTAAATTGGCAAGAGGAAATTTCCAAAGCTATTCTTGCGGCAAGTCAAGGTTATGCCAATTGGAATATGTATAAAGCTGAAAAGGTAGATAAAAGTTTAACTATGAAGAATGGTTTAACTCTAACTTATGATGGTAAGAATTGGAAAGATTCAAGTGGAAATATTTATAATGGAGTTGACTATGACTCTACTATTGGAGATTTTACTTATACCGGTAGAACAGATGTAGCTTCTCCTCCTAAAAGTAATTCTGGAAGTTCTAATAGTTCAAATAAGAAAATCTCTGTCGGAAGTCGTGTTCGCGCAAATTCTAATAGCCTAATTTATGCTGATTCTTATGGGGGTGGCGGTGCACATCAATATTATGCAAATGACCCCATCTATACAGTTCTTGATGAGAATAATGGCTACTATTTAACTCGTTATCATAAACTGGGAGCTGGATATACTGGCTGGTTCCGTAAACAAGATCTAACAGCTTATAAAACTGGTGGTATCGCAGACTTTACAGGTCCAGCCTGGTTAGATGGAACTAAGTCCAATCCTGAACTTATCCTAAATGCACGTGATACTGAGAATTTCATTGCACTAAAAGATATCTTGAGTTCTATTATGGATCGAAAAGGTCTGCAAAATAACACTCAATCTGTTGGTGATATGTATTTCAATATTGATATAAATGTTGATGAAATAAGTGATGATTATGATGTTGAAGATCTAAGTAAAAAAATAAAACAAGAACTAACAGATAGTGCGATGTATCGTAATGTAAATTTGGTGAATTTCATCAGATAATTATAAAGCCATAATGGTTTCTTCACTTATCCTTAGAGAAATTTGAGGAAAGGAGGAAACCATTATGGCTATTGCGTTAAAAGGAGATTTTATTGGTTTTTCTTTTAATGGATACCGTTCCGAAGATTTAGGAATTGTACGTGTTAGTGATGGTAGCAGGTATAATGAAGATTTACTTCCTACCAGTCAAGACAAAACTGTTCAAGTTCCTGGAGGGGACGGATTTTATTATTTTGGAAGCGATTATACTCAAAAACAAATTTCTATAAATATTGCTTTTGATAATTTAAATGAGGCAGATTTCCGTAAATTACAACAAGTCTTTGGGACCAAAGAGCTTGGAAAGTTAATTTTTGATGAAAAACCTTACAAATATTATATGGTAAAATCTGGAAAACCTCAATTGAAGTATATTTGTTTTGGTAAAGAGGGCGAACGCACTTATAAGGGTGAAGGAACCTTAAGTTTTATTGCTTATTACCCTTATGCCAAAAGTGTTTATAAATTTTTGAATGAATATGAAAATAGTAATAAAAATGAATGGGCCGAAGCTTCTGGGATGAAAGTATCAGGTATATATGATATAATAGATAAAACAAATAAATTAATTCCACTCTGGAATGCTGGCGATCTCGAAACTGATTTTCTTTTAAAATTTGAGGGAGCGATAACTTCAAAAGAAGGACTACAAATAAATATTAATCCAAAAATTGGAGAAACGGTAGGCAATAAAGCTGGGCATATAAGAATTTTACCTTTTGACTTAAAATCCAATGATATTGGCTTTCAAATAAATACAAAAACTAATTTAATAGAGGGAATTGATAATAAGGGGGCTACTGGAAATCTTTATAATGCTTATATTAGTGAAGGAGATTTCTTTAAAATTCCTTTGGGACAATCTCAATTGTCTTTTGATAACTTGGCTCCTATCGAAATTATATATGACTATATTTATTATTAAGGAGGCTTATTATGAAGAAAAACAAATATGAGATAAGCCTATGGGAAGACCGATTAGTTTCTAAAAGTGGCATCGGAGAGAATAAAATTCCTGAACATTATGAAGAAGAAAAAATCTGTGTAATTGGTTCAGATACTATGACTTCACAGGCGCGGGTTCTTGAACCTAAACTGGTGAGAAATATTAATGGTACAAATAAGCTTACTTTTAAATTATATTATACCTACATTGATAATGAAACTGGAAAGAAAACTCAGAATTCATTTACTTCTCTTTTAGTAAATGAAAGAAAGGTAAAGTGTAAATGGGATGGAGAATGGTACGATTTTGTTATTAAAGGTATTCAAGAAGATAGTAATGGTAAGACCTTTACCTATACCTGTGAAGATCTTTATATTAATGAATTAAGTAAAACCGGTTTTAGCTTAGAATTTGATCAAAAGCTTAATAACAATCAAGGAACTGCGCAGGAACTAGCTGAAAAGGTTCTTGAAGGAACTGATTGGTCCATTGATACTAATAATAGTGATCATATCTTGCAAACTATTGAAGAAGCACTTTATAAAGCAACTCTTAGTCAAGATTTAGATACGAAAGACAAAAACGGCACAATCCAAAAAATTACCAAAGGAAGTATTATTTATCTTTTTTATTCTGTTGTAAATGAAAAACCAAACTATATTCAATTTATTTATAATACTTCTTATGAAACTGAAAATAATAGTCAACTTTTAAAGGAAAATAATTGTTATTCCGTAGAGATGGACTGGGGGTCTTTTGAAACTTATTTAACAAAAACTATAGAAGGCAAAACAATATTGATTTTTTCTGATTATAGAGGGAAACGATTAGTTCGTAAGCAGCTCCAAGAATATAGTAATGCCCTCAATAGAAACTGTTATATTTTTAAAGATAAAACAGGAAATAAGATTTTAGGATATTCAACCGTTGAGTATAAAGATCCTACAGTTGTTTTAAATTTAATTTCTAATTCAAAAGAATTTAAAGATACAACAGGTTGGCAAGGCGGAGGCTTAGGATGGGAACTTTATCCCCCATTCTTTAATCAAGAAACAGTTAATGATTCCTATTCTTCTACAACTTATCTAAAAACTTCTGGCGGACTTTTATTTAATACCGGTTTACAAGATGGTTCGGGGTATTTAGAAGAAGGTTTACAAGCTGGTCAAAAATACATATTACGAATAAAAGCTTATAAGCCAAAAGAAAACAAACCTTCTGATATGTTAATAGATTTTTCAGAAAAGGATATAGACTTTCAAATTCTTGATTATTTTAATTCTATAAAAACTGAAGACCTTCCTGCACATAATACTACTAGTTATTGTAAAGTAAATAGTCGGGAAAAAGTAGAATATTTTTATACTACTGATATTATAGTTCAAGAAAATAAAACCTATTATCAGTTTAAAGAAAATAAATATATCAAGTTAGAAAATTTGATAGTTGGAGAAAGTTTTCCTGAAGGTGTTCTAATTTATGAAATAGGGGAGTCATTAATAGAATTAGAAATAGAAATAACAAGTTCTATTCCAAGGAAAGATATAACTGCTGGATATAGTGTTTATTATGAAAAGGATAGCGATGAAAATCCTAGCAAAAGAATGGCTCATCCTGGTATTTTTATTAAATTGCCCGCTTGTTGGATTAAAGAAATTCAATTATATCAACGAGTGGAGGGATATAATGGAAAAATAATCCATCTTGGTGACTTAGATACTCAATCAGTTGGTACAACTTATTATAAGTATTTTCTTCCAAATGATAATTATAAAAAAGAAGAAGATATTAAATACCTTTATTGTGGAACTAATAAACAAACGATTTTTAAAGAAGTCTACGAAGAAAAAGGTGAAAATGGAGAAACCACTCATGCTCTTTATGAAAAGGTCAGAAGTATAACGGCGAAAAATTCAAATCGTTTTAACATTCTTCAAAGTATAGCAGAAACTTTTCAATGTTGGATAAGGTTTAAAATCGAGCATGATGAAAGCACTGGAAAGATTATCTATGAAAAAGGGCTTCCTAAAAAAAGTATTTATTTTAAAGAAGAAATTGGTATAGAATTAGGATATGGGTTTGTTTATGGTATTGATCTAAAAACAATTTCTCGTTCTATTGATAGCAATCAATTAACTACGAAAGTAGTAGTCGCGCCGAATACGAATGAATATGCTGAAAATGGTATTTGTCGTATCGCTGATAGTGATTTAAATGAAAATGGAGAAAACTATATTCTTGATTTTGGATACTATATTTCTCAAGGGCTCCTGAACTCTGGAGAACTTAATAAATATTTATATCTTCCTAATGACAATAAATCTGGTTTTTATATTCAACTAAAAAAATTAAATATTGAATATATAGGTATTACTTCAAAGCTTGTTGCTAAAAAGACTGAGCTCCTAAAACAATCATCCCTTCAAGATATTTATGATCATTATGTAACAGATTCTGCTTCACAGATTGCCTCTCTTCAAGACGATCTTCGTAAATTAGCAGGCTTTTCTGATTTTAGCGATGAAGCAATTTTGGAATATATTAAAAATAATCCAGATAATGAAGAAGTAAAAAATATTTATACTAATCTAATAACTCAACAGCACAAACGTGAAAGTTTTCAAAAAAGTTTAGAGCTATTAGAAAAAAGTGTAGAAGAACTTACCAAAGTTATTGATGGTTATGAAGTCCGATTAAAAGAAATAAACAATGAAAAGGCTGACCTTGAAAAAGTTTTCTATAAAAAATTCTCTCGTTTTATTCAAGAAGGCTCTTGGATTTCTCAAAACTATCTTGACCCCACTCTTTATTATTTAGATGCTCGAAGTGTAGCCTATACTAGTTCTCGTCCCAAAATTTCTTATAATATCTCAGTAATTCGCTTAAATGCACTTGATGAATATAAAGGTAAGCGTTTTAAAGTTGGAGATATTTCTTTTATTGAAGATAAAGAATTCTTTGGATATGTAGAAGGTACAAACGCTTGGGCAACTCCCTATCATGAGAAAGTCCTAATAAGTGAATCTACTTCTTGGTTTGACAATCCTGAAAAAGATACTTTTACTATTCAGAATTACAAGACTCAGTTTGAAGATTTATTTCAACGTATAACTGCTACAACGCAATCTCTTCAGTACTCTACTGGTGAATATAATCGTGCTTCAAATGCAATTGAAGGGCAAGGGGTTATTAATACCGAAACTCTTCAAAATAGTATTAACATAAATAATGAACTAGTATTTAAATCTCAAAATGAAGAAGTTTTTCAAGATTCAACTGGAATAACCCTTACAGATAAGCGGGACCCCTCTAAACGAACTAAGTTGACTTCCGGTGGTTTATTTATTTCTACTGATGGTGGAATGACTTGGAAAAATGCCATTCGAGGCGAAGGAGTCGCAACTCAATATTTAACTTCTGGTTCTATTAATACTAATGATATTTCAATTTATGATGGTGCGCACGCAACATTTCGTTGGGACAAATATGGTATTAATGCTTTTGATGCGACGAGAATAGATGGGAAGCTTGCTGGTGTTATTACTAATACCTTTGTTCGTTTTGATCAATATGGTATTTACGGAATTAAGAACTATTCTGAAAAGGTTTTCGATCCTCAAACTCCAATTACTGTAAAAGAAAAAGAATTAGAGGGGGAGGATAAAATTTGGAATGAAGCTAATTTTGGGCTTACATGGAAAGGCTTTTTCTTAAAAAGTAAAGGCACAGATAATCAACAGATTGAGATTTCAACAACTAATGATATTTGTGTTACTAAAGATGAGATTGAGCGGATAAAAATTGGTAGAATTGGAAGCACAATAGAAACAACTGAAAGTGAAGAAATATCTCATGATATTTATGGTATTCGTTTTAGGAATAATAGCGGAGCAACCACATTAGAAACAGATGATAGCGGTCAGCTTTGGCTAAGAGATAAGTTAAAAATTACTAATAATGTTTCCATTGGAAATTTAGGAAAAGATGAGTCTGGAAAAAATCAAGTTTTTAATTCAAAAAATAATTTTATAGTTTATGAAGATGGAACTGTTGAAGCTAACGAAGGAAATTTTACAGGATTAATAAATGCTACTGGCGGTCAAATCGGTGGTTTTAATATTGATGGAAATAACTTTTCTAGTGATAATGTAATTATTTCTCCTAATGGAATTGAAATTAAAAACAATGGAACTTTTTTAATTTCAGATGGAGATAAAGAAATTCTTTCAGCTAATAAAGCCATCTATGAAAAAACAACAGATTTAACCCCGCAAGATGGAAAGGATTATTATGTTTATGATAAAGACAATAATACTTATTCCCTTTGGACTAAAGGAGAGTCAACAGAATTTCCTGCTGATGTAGAAATTTATGAAATTGTTCATAAAACTATTTTTTCTGGGACATTGCAAGGGGCAAATGGTTCATTTTCTGGGGTACTAGAAGGAGCAACTGGTAGTTTTAGTGGTTCTCTAAATGCCGCAACAGGCTCCTTTAAAGGAGATATTAGTGCTGCAAGTGGTACAATTGGCGGTTTTATTATAAACACTAATGATCTAACTTCTGCTAATGGATCAATCATTTTAAATGGCAAAGATGGAAGGATTATAGCTGAAAATATCGAATTAGGTAACGGCGCGGAAGTAAGAGATAGAATTTCTTTTGTTGGAAAATTAAAAATAGAAACAACAGATACGACACCAATTACTGGAAAAGTTTATTATAAAAAAGCTGAGGATGGAACTTTTAATATTATTTCTAGTCCAGATATAACTAATATAATTGGTGCTTATGAAGATGGAAGAGAAGGAACTGCTTATCTTGAGAATCCAGCTAATTATGGAGGAGTTGTTCTTGAAGCTGGAAACTTAAAGTTAAAAACTACGGGGCTTCTTGAGTTTGGAGACATAAAAATTTCTGGAGATAGCACTAATCCGACAATTTCTTCTTCACTTTGGTCAATTGATAAAGATAAAGCTGTTTTTAATAATGTCATTGCACAAGGTGGTACAATTGAAAATGTTGTATTCAGAAATTCTACAGTTCAGGGAGCCGGCGGTCTAATATTCTTTAAACCTTCTTATTCAGGGACTTTTGGTTCTTCTTCTGAAGATAAAAAAGAGGCCACCTTTTTAGTAGATGAAGAGGGTCTCATGGAGAATGACCATGTTCTTGTTAACAATTGTGAAGGAGACATTGTTGCTATTGAAGACAAGAGAATTACAATAAAATTTTTAGAAAGCATTGATTTTAGCAATAAAACTTCTACAATTATAAAACTATATGGAAAACAAGTTGATGGGAATGTAATAAAAAATATAACTGATAACTTGTTAATTGGTATAAACTCTTTAAGAGCGGAAACTTCTATTTCTGATGCTGTTGGAAAGAAAACAGATTGCAATCTTTTTAGAGGGGGACTAACTGTTACTTTACCAATACTTGAAGGAGAGACAATTAGTTATCCAGAAAAGCCTAATCTTTTCATTGGTGATTTGTTACCGATAACTGGAATGCCTGGATATGGTCTATATGGAGATAATGTATATTTAAATGGTACTCTTACAACAAAGATAAAAGGCAATAATGAACCGACTTATGCCGGTATAAATACCATTGATGGTTATAGTCTGGCTGAAGATGAAGCTCAAAAAATAGTTTTCTGGGCTGGCTCTAAGTCTGAAAAAAGAGAAGATGTTCAATTAGCGCCTTTTAAAGTAACCGATAGAGGAAATCTTTTTGCACAGGCTGGTACTTTTACAGATAGTGTTTTTTCAAATAGTAAAATTGAAGGTAGCGAGATACGTGGTGCAGATATTTATACAGCTAGAATTCATGGCTGGACAACAGAAAATGGAAAAAATGAGAGTGGAGAGCTAAGCATTTATAATACTGCTAATGGTATTGTTTTTAGAGCTGAAAATGAAAATAGAACAGAACTTTTTAGAATAAGTAGTACTGGTTTATCAAGCCCTGAAAAAGATTTTATTAAAATTAATGGTTCTTCTATTAATTATTATGGAGAAGAATTTCAGGCAGATAATATTTCTACTGATAATTCAATTCAATCAACAGTATTAAAAACTTCAGGATTGAGTTTTTCTGTTAGAAAAACTTCAACAGATGATTTTGATGAGAGGGGCTCTATTATTTGGGATTTTGAAAATAATAGAATTTTAAACAAAATAGGTAATGAAGAAAAATTTTTAATTACAAATGATATGATTACTTCTCAGACTGATTTTACAGCTTATAATAATGTATATTTTGGAACCACTATAGAGTATAGAAAAGTGACTAATGGGTATGACCTTTATGTCAGAAATTAGGAGTAAAAGGAGGATAATATGGCCACAATAAATTATACTTATACAGGGGCTCGTCCCAATATAATCTATACAATAACTTGTAATTGTACAAGAAAATCTAATACTCAAATTACTTATAGTGGGACGGTAACTTGGAATTTAAGATATTCTGACTCTCATATTGGGACGGGATATGTTCTACAATGTAAAGCAACTTCAAGTACTGGTGGAGATACGGGATGGATAAGCTTTACTGAATATGGAAAGGTTTATAGTGGTACTACTAAGCGGTCTTTTAATTATTCTTTTACTGCTTCAAACAGTTCTGCTAATGTTTCAGATAAAGTAACTTTCTCTTTCCGAAATAATTCTAATTATGACAGTAATTATAATTCTTGGTCAACTTATACAAATTTTTCAACTCCAGCTTTATTGTGGACCAATTGTACTGCACCTACCTCAGTATCTTCAACAGCAAAACCAGTTATAACACCCGGTACTTTAACTGTAAGTTGGTCGGGGGCATCAAATGGTGTTGATAATGTCATTAAAAATTATACCGTTTATTGGGTGATATCTTCCACCGATGGACAAGTTCCAACTACTAGCTGGTATACAGGAAAAGCTACCACCCTAAATAGTTCTTATAACATTTCTATTCCAGAAGATTACCGAGGACAATATATTTCTGTAAAGATTCAAGCCAATGCTACATATAATAGTCCCATAAGTAGTGATTATGTTCGTCGTTCAGTAAATAGCCGGCCTAATACGCCTTTAACAAGTGGATCTGTAACAATAAAATCTACCGCATCTTCTGCTATAATAAAGGTAACCCCAGGTAATGCTAATTTTGGAAGTAATTCAACTTCTGTTTATTATGCTTCGTCAGTGACTGGAATCAAATCCTATGCGGGGGACAGTATATCTGTCCCTCGTAATTCAACCTATTATTTTTGGACTTGGGATGGTTTAGAATATAGTAATTCTTATACTACTGCTACTGTTACTGCTAACGTTCCACCAGTTATTAAAGTTAGTCTTGATGGCAATCCTACACTTAGTAGTAATAGTAATTACGCTAATAAAAAAATTATAGAAGATATTGCATTTAAAATAGCTAAACCTTCTAAAAATTGTTATTATGGATTAAATATTTATAATAAAAGTGGAACCTTTTTAAAAACTTGGATAGCAGATGCTTGGATAACTACTGAAACTCCGGTATCACTTAATGCCCGTTCAATTGGTCTCCCATCAGGAGAATATTATTTTGCTTTTTCTTGTAAAGATAACTTAGAGAACGGAAATAGCGTTCGTTTCCCAAGTGAGGATAATGATTTTTACTATATTCCTCCTCTTCCTGATTTTTCAACTACCTATAATCAATTTAATACATCAAACATAGAAGGTACTAAATCTGAAGATTTCTACACCCATTTAAGATTTACTACCACCTTTTATGATAGTTATTTATATGAAAATGGTAGTTTTAGACTTAATAATAGCAATAATGAAAGTATTGCATATTCTATAAAAAAAAGTAAAAATAGCGAAAATACAGAGATTTATTATGATGTGACTTTTACAACTTCACTTATGCCTGGAACTAGTTATACTTTTCTTCCGTCTATCCAGGTTGGAGGATCTTCAAATTTTGGAACTGTCATAAGACGTCAATGTCCTATCTTAGATCCTACCCCATCTTCTGGTAGCTCAATAAATATAAAGCCCTTTACGACAGGCTATGATGTAGAAAATAGTAAAGCTGTTAGTATGACTCAGGAAATAATAATTTCAAATAATACGGGGAATACAAATGAGACCGATTTTTTTAATAATCTCAATATAAATAAAAATGTAAAATGGTGGACATCAGAAATAATTGTTGATAATAAAGCTATTGATATTACTAATTTAGTCTCTGGTTTAGAAATAGGTTCAAATGATTTTATAAAAAGAAGTTTCACTATAACAGGAGACAATTTTTACAATCTTTTAACTAGTAATAATATTGAAAAGAAGGGAATTAAAACTTGTATTCTTAAAAATTCAGTAATAAATAGATTCGGAAGGATAGTCTCTGGGCAATCTTCTAATGTAATTTTAGATTTTAATGAAAATCCTACTATAATAAGTTTATTAAAAATAGCAGATAATACTGAATATCTTTATGAAAATGGGACTTTAAAACTACAATATAAATATAGGACGTATTCTGAAAATCAAATCAGTTATTCTTATTTGATAAATAGAAATGATGGAAAAGGTGTCGTTACTTATGGAGATATTGTAAAAGGACCTACAAAAACAATTCCAGAGTTTGGAAAAGGGAGAATAATTACAGAGACTGTTATTATTCCTATAGGAGAAATTACAAGCTCTAAAATTTGTCAATTTAATATGAGATTTTATGATGGTTCAATAACTTCTTATGATAAAAATCTTGAAGTATCTTGCAAAAGAATTAAATTTATATCTCCTTCTCTTTCTTTTAATAAAGGTATCTATGGTATTAATGGTGATGGACAACCGAAGATAGACTGTAGTTATATCATTAATGATTGGGGATATGATACCACTCAAAAAGAAGATAAAGTTTTTTCAACGTCGTTTGAATTGACATTAAATTATTCTGATGAAAAGAAAACCAATGAAAATGATAATCCAACTACTTATCTACTTAAAGAAGAAATTTCTGATTTTATAGTCGGGAAGCTAACTTTAACTGTTTATTTAACATATAATAATAAAAAACTAAGAAAAACTTCAACTTCAAATGAACTCATAATTTATGGGATATCTCCTACCGTAGCTTACCGTCAAAATTATTTAGGAATAAATACAAATTCCATTCAAAGTGATGAGGTTTTAAGAGTAGCCCCTGCGACAGGAAGAAATATTATTACTTTTTTAAAAGCTGATGGCTCTAATAATATTATGACCTTAAATTTAGAAACTGGTACACTAACCGGTTTTAATATCAATTGGGAGAATATAACTAATCTACCTTCAATTATTGATTGTGGTGAAATAACTTAAAACTTGAATTCTTTTTAATTTTATTATATAATAAAACAAAAGGAGGTAAGTTATGAAAATTACTATTTATCAATTAATTTCTACTTTGGAAATTGAAAAAGATTTATCTACTCAAAAACTTCCTATTCAAGTTGCTTATAATCTTTCTAAAATTTTCGCACGAGCGCATGATGAATTAAAGTTTTATCAAGAAAAATTTAAAGAAATTTTAAAGCAATATGGAGAGAAAGATGATAAAGGAGAGTTAGTCTTTTTAGAGAATGACAGCATTTCAATTCAAAAAGATAAAATTGATGAATGTCAGAAAGAAATTCTTGACCTTCAAAATTTAGAAATTGAAATGCCAGATTATACCATTTCACTTAAAAGTTTAGATTCTATAAAGATTTCACTTAATGAAATTTCAACACTAATGCCTTTCATTTGTGAAAGTTAAACAAAAACTTGAATCCACTTTTGATTAGTTGTTAGAACTTTTCAAAAGTGGATTCTTTTTATTTTGGAGCAATATTTTTCTAGTCACTTATAAATAGAGGAGAAAAAGGAGGGATAAAAAATGGCAGGATATAATCCATACGCTACAAACTCATATCAAGGAACACAAATGTTTCCACAACCTCAAGGGAATGTCTATACTTTAAATAATTCAATGGAAATTGCTAATATTCCAGTTAGCGGAGGTATTTCAGTCGGTATCTGTCCAAGTGAAAATCTTATGTATATAAAAGCTATGGTCAATGGTGCGCCATCCCTAATGGTATATACAATTACTCCATGTGAAACAAAACAAAACTTACAAAATGATGAAGTTTCTTCAAGGCTAGGAAGACTTGAAGGACAAATCGAAGAAATCAAAAAATTATTAAGTGGAGGAGGTAAGTTAAAAAATGAACTCTAATATGCTATCAGCTTTGATGAATATGGGTCACAATCAACCCCAAACTCCAACTCAAATAACTCCTCCAATTGACCCTGAAAAAATGAAACAGATGATACCAAATTTAACAAAAGAAAGCCTTGTCCAATTAGTTCAACGGGCTCGTTTGCAAGGAATACCCGAAGACCAAATCGAACAAGGTCTCAATTTTATATTAAGTTTAAAATAACTTTTGCGTCCGGGGCATAAGTTATAATAAATAAATGGAGGAATAAAAATGATGAATGAAGGACTATCTGCGGGTGATATTCTCGCTCTAACTCGCGACCAAGACGGAATGGGCAATGCATGGAATAACCCCTTTATCTATCTTGTTTGGTTGGCCTTACTTGGCGGGAACGGAGGCCTTTTTGGAAATCGAGATAATGGTGCTCTTCAAGGCGCCTTAACTCGTTCTGATATGTTTGAAGGATTCAACAATCAGGATGTAAACAGCCAGCTTCGTGGTATCACCAATGGCATATGCGATGGTTTTTATGCTGTCAATAGTGGATTGAAAGATGGCTTCTATGGAATCCAGGGTGCGCTAGCTGAGAATCGTTTTGCCCAGCAAAATTGCTGCTGTGAAATCAAGGGTAGCATCAAAGACCTTTCTTCCGAAGGTTATCGTAATACCTGCGAAATCACAACTGCCATCCATGCTGAAGGCGAAGCCACTCGTGCTCTAATCAATTCCAACACTATGCAGGAGCTACGTGATAAGTTAGCTGATCGGGATCGTGAGTTACAAACTGCCAATTTCCAACTATCTCAACAAACTCAGAATGCTACTCTAATCGGAACTTTGCGTCCATTCCCTCAGCCCGCATATATTACTTGTTCTCCTTATCAGTCCGCTAATAACACTTGCGGTTCAAGTTATAATTGCGGATGCGGTATCTAATCAATTTTACCGTGAATACATATTCGTATCGGAGGTAAATAAAAATGATTGATAGCTATTCAAACACTTCTCAAGAAGTCATAGCCGGGGGCAATATTTCCTTTGCCATAAACAGCATTCAAACTGGATGCACGGCAACCCATAGTGCTGGTAGTACTACTTTCTCACTGAATAAACCTGGTTTCTACTTCATAACATTCAATGGGACCGGCGCCATTAGTGGGGCGACTGCAGGTGCAATAATTGTCTCTATGTTGAATAATGGGACTTTAGTTCCTGGGGCAACTGCTAGCGTTTCTTCTGCTTCAGCTACTGATGTGCGGAGCTTAGCATTCTCTAAACTCATCCAAGTAAAACCTTCTTGTTG
>ERZ857629.1975-NODE-1975-length-20472-cov-7.629182_pt1 | contig 20472 bp, 19 predicted proteins | sample MGYA00519700_ERZ857629 | MGnify/ENA primary metagenome ERZ857629 (study PRJEB31778, sample SAMEA3449351) | human gut metagenome | biome: human gut; feature: human-associated habitat; material: faeces | place: United Kingdom | collected 2010/2012 ...
CCCCGCGGCAGATGGAACGCGAAAATGAGATGATCGTTATTTCACATCGCCTTTTCTCATCAAGCTCCCAGAAGCGCGAGCATGATACCGCCGGAGATCGCGGTGCCGAAGACGCCGGCGAGGTTCGGCCCCATCGCATGCATCAGAAGGAAGACGCGGCGGCTTTCCTGCTGCCCCACGAGGTGGGAAACGCGGGCGGCGATCGGAACGGAGGCGATACCGGCGGAACCGATCAGCGGATTGATACGGCCGCCTGAGAGTGTATTCATGAGCTTGGCGCAGACCACACCGCTGCCTGTACCAAAGGCAAATGCCACAAGACCGAGGAAAATGATGAGGATGGTCGAGGACGTGAGGAAGCTATCCGCAGCCATGGTCGAGCCGATGGCTACCGTCAAGACCAGCGTGACCATATTGAGAAGGGTATTGGCAGCCGTTTCCGCCAGCTTGCCGACGACAAGGCATTCGCGCAGGAGATTTCCCAGCATCAGCATGGTGATGAGCGGCGCGACCGGCGGCAGGAACACATTGACGATGAGTGCCATCACGATCGGGAACGCGATCTTCTCAAGGCGGGATACATAGCGCGGCTGCTTCATCATGATCTTTCTCTCCTCCTTATTCGTGAGAAGCTTCATGATCGGCGGCTGAATGAGCGGCATAAGAGCCATGTAGGAGTAGGCTGCGACAGAAATCTGCGGCAGGAGATGCGGCGCCAGCTTCATCGTGGTGTAGATCGCCATCGGACCATCCGCACCGCCGATGATACCGATCGAGGCTGCTTCTCCCAGATGGAATCCAAGGAGCTGTGCACCGATCAATGCGACAAAGATGCCCAGATGCGCAGCCGCCCCCAGAATGACCAGAGAAGGATTGGCGATCATAGGTCCGAAATCCGTCATGGCACCGACGCCAAGAAAAATGAGCGGCGGCAGAATGAGCTGCTCCACGCCCTGATACGCAAAGTAGAAAAGCCCGCCGGGCGCAGTCAGTGTCGAGCCCGGTACATTGGCCACGATGCAGGAAAAGCCGATCCCCACCAGCAGAAACGGTTCGTACTTCTTGATGATGCCCAGATACAACAGGACGCATCCGGCAATGATCATGACCAAATTTCCCAAAGTCAGATCCAAAAGCCCCGTCTGATGCAAAAGCTCACTCATCAAGGTCACAAATAACTGATCCATGATCTCAATCCTTTCTTTCCTTCACTTCGCCGAGCTTATTCAGCAGAGGGAAGAAATGGAGCACCACTCCGATGAAGGAGATAAACACAAAGCTCAGTAAAAAATCGATGGCGGAAAGAAGCAGTGCGCCGCCTAAAGTATCCGGTAAAGCTGCCATCATCTCATCCCCTTGATCTCTTCATTCGCCTGACGGATCAGCAGCAGGCGTGTACGTTCTTCTGCCCGGTCCAAGATCGCCTTCTTGAGTACGATCGCTCTTTTGTGAAGGCCGTGACCGATCTCTCCCTGTTCATCCCACGCTTTGACCTCGAGCGTCACATCATGGTCTGTCAAAGCGATGACCGAAGCATGTACCGTCACCGTCATTCCGAGGCTTGTCGGTGCCGTATGCACAAAATTCACCGATAGCCCGATGCTCGCATAGTCATCGGGAAGATAGGGATCGATCGCTTTGATGGATGCATCGATCGCCCAATGGATCAGCCTCGGTGTAGCCAGCAGGCTTTTGAAATCATTATCGTAATTATCGGAAGCATCCGACTGCTGTACCACACGACGTGCGATGGCATTCTGCCCTACCGCAATATAATCATTTAAGTCAATCATGGCTATCCCTTTCTGTACCACATCACCCGCCGGGTGATGTATCTCTTTTTCTCATACCTCCTCATTCTCCGGTTCCATGGCTGCCGGAAAGCAAGAAAGCATTCTGCAACGTTTCTTCACGTTTCGACTGTGATTATATCCGCGAACCTATAGCCTGTATATTACTTTTATGCATCATATTTATAGATTACAATCTATATTATAGCTTTCTCTCTATGTAAAATACTATCTTCCTACGTAAATATTTTATTTATTCTCTCTTGATGAAATCGAAGAAATTTTCATTTTTTACTTATAGCATCCAGTATAACGATCTGCCGCCTCTGATCTGTTATTCCTTTCAGGAATATATAAAGAAAAAACGGCTGGCGAAACGGTTTCGTTTCGCCAGCCGTTTTTGGCTTGCTATCCATGCCAAGATCCATGGAGCATCACTCGTCACTGCCCATGGCTTCTTCCTTCGTAAAGCGATCCACAATGGTCGCGCAGGCTGCGTCACCGGTGATATTGACCGCTGTACGAAGCATATCAAAAATACGGTCAACACCGAAAAGGATCGGGAGTGCATCGATCGGGATGCCGGCAGAGATCAGGACAGCAACGACAAGGAGCGTCGGCCCCGGTACGCCTGCCTGACCGACTGCGCCCAGTGTGCTCGTCACAATGATCGCAATATACTGTCCAAGCGTCAGTTCCATGCCATACATCTGCGCGATGAAAATGGCCGCCATCGCATAGTACGCTGCGTTGCCGTTCATATTGATGGTCGCACCCAGCGGAAGGGCGAAGGAGGTGGTCCCTTTCGATACATGCAGCTCTCTTTCCGTGACCGCCATATTGAGCGGAAGCGCTGCCATGGAGGATGCCGTGGAGAAAGCCAGTACCTGCACCTTCCACATCGCTTTGAAGAATTCCACATATCCCGTGCATTTCGAGAAGAGAGCCACCGAGCCGCCGATCATCACATAGGTGACAAGAATGAGGACGCAGATATAAAGGCCGATGAGATAAATGATCTTCATGAGTACATCATAGCCGAAGCTCCCCGTCGCATCCGCCATCAGGCAGAAGACGCCGACCGGCGCGAGCATCATGACCGCCATCATGATCTTGATGCAGATCTTCGTACAGTTATCCACGATACGGCTCATGAAGCATTTCTCTTCCTCAGGCAGCATCGCCAGTGCGAAGCCCACAAAGAGAGAGAAGGTGATGATCTGCAGGATATTGCCATCCGTCAGCGCCTTCACCGGATTCGCCGGCACGAAGCCGATGATCGTTTCCCAGAAACCGGGGAGCGCGCCCGCTTTGGAAAGGTCGCCCACCTGTACAGCTGCCCCGCTGATCGCCGCCATGTCGATGCCGCTGCCCGGCTGGAAGAAGACGCTGAATGCAAGTCCCAAGATCACTGCGATTGCCGTCGTCGCGCCGTAATACAGGAATGTCACCAGCCCGACCTTGCCTGCGCCCTTGGATCTTCCCAGCGCCGCCGCCCCGCCGACCAGTGAAAAGAAGACCATCGGCACGACGATCATCTTGATGAGCTGCATGAAAAGATCGCCGATCGGCGCCAGCATGTGTGCGCTCTTACCCAGAAAGAGTCCGACGACTGCGCCCAGTACGGTGGCTATGACGATCCACGTTCCCAGGTTTTTCAATATACTCTGACCACTTTTTTTCTCGTCCATAAAGACCCCCCATTGGAACCTTGCGAGGATCCCTTCCTCCGGATCTCACGCAATGAAATAGACAGGCGCTTCAAACGGCCTGTCATCTACTTTTGTTATTATATCATTCTACTATGAGATATTCCATCTCAATTGGTATACTAATTATGCATGATGTACGGATAAATGTATGCAATTCAGGAATAAGCAGCGCATAAGGGAGTTAGTGATTGGTGACTGGTGACTGGTGACTAGCCACTTGTTCCCTAATCCCTAGCCACCAGCCACTAGCCACCAGAACTCCGTCTATTCCTCTACAAAACAGCCTGCGCTTTCGCGCAGGCCTCTCATACATGCAGTCTGTTTTTCGCTTTTTGGATATCCTGATGGATCTGCGCCACCAGAAGGTCAGGTGAGGCGAATTTCATTTCTCCCCGGATGCGGCTCACCCATGCGAGCGTGAAGGACGCTCCGTAGATGGACTCGTCGAAATCAAAGATGAATGTCTCGATGGTCTTCTTTGCATTGCCGAAGGTCGGATTGTTTCCGATATTCGTGATGGCAGGGAAGGTATGCCCCTTCACCAGCGCACGCGTCGCGTAGACGCCATCCGGCGGAAGGACACGGTCTTCAGAGACAGCCAGATTCGCCGTCGGAAATCCGAGTACGTCATGCCCGCGGCGGAAGCCATGGACCACGTCGCCCTTGATGGTATAGTCACGGCCAAGAAGGCGAGCGGCCTTCTCCATCTCACCGCTTAGGACCGCCTGGCGGATGGCGGTACTGGAGATCTTCTTCCCTGCGTTCTCTCGGAGTGAGACGATGCGGACGGTGACACGGCTTTCTTCAAAGAAGCGCACGAGGTCACCACTCTTCCCAAGACCGCCGTGGCCAAAGGAAAAATTTTCTCCCGTGACGAGGCCGACAAGGCCGGGAAGGCGAGCGAGCTCTCCCAGAAAATCTTCAGCGGATTTTGCGAGAAATGTCTCATCCGGCCGGATGCAGACGGCCAGCGCCATGCCCTGAGCGGCCAGTGCATCCATCTTCTCATCAATGGACTGCAAAAGCGGCACATGAATATCGGGCGCAAGCACTTTCATCGGATGCGGATAAAAGGTGAGAACACCCGGCTGCGCGCCCTTCTCTTTCGCAAGGCGCTTCACTTCGGAAAAGACCACCTGATGTCCCAGATGGCATCCGTCAAAGAAGCCAATGCCAAGGACGAAGGGCTGGTCTTTGGGTAAATCGTGTAAAGTAGGTAGAATGGTCATGATGATGGATTTAAGGTTTAAGGGTTCAGGGCTCAGGGTTAGCCCCTGGGGCGTACTGCCCTTTGATTCCGTTTGAAATCTTCACTTGAATGAGAAATTAGAAATGAGAAATGCGAAATGGTGGTGCGGCGCATAAAATAATGAAGCGCCGCAGAATTTTGATAGTGCTTCGCGCTGTCGTCATCCCGAGCGTAGCCGAGGGATCTTTCTAGGGAAACACTGATTCAATCGTTGTCAGATTTTACTCTTGAATCTTTATGCATAGCAAGGAATAACCTGACGAGAATAGCGAGCTATTTAAGGAAGGTTATGACGAAGCTATGTATAAAAATTCTTGTAAAATCTGACTCTGCGATTTAATCAGCGTTTCCCTTACACTGCGGTCAGTATCACATAAGCACCGGTACGGAACAACGCCTTGGTGCTACGTATTTCTGCTTTCACACATGCATCGTTTATCGGTCTGCAAAGAAGATTTCTCGCTTCGCTCGAAATGACGATACGGGAGAGACGGATGTCTCACAGTCACCAGTCACCAGTCACTAGTCACTAGTCACTAAAAACTTAATTAAACACTTTCTTCGGATGGATGACACCGCGCTCTACACTGGCAGTACCAAGGAAGCGGGGACCGCAAAAGGCGGCGGCGACTTCCACAGGCTTTTCTCGCGTGCGAAGGCGTTTGCCCAAGAGGAAATCAGCGGCTTCTTTCTCATCGAGCGCAAGGAGTGGCAGAGCGGAAAGGAGCGGGCGAAGGTCAGTCATGAGCGCACCTTCCGGATCCGCTTCGATCTCTTCCAGTGTCTTGGCTTCGGCGATAGAGAAAGGCCCCATCTCGCTGCGCAGGAGGAAGGACATGGTGAGCGGGCATCCGGCCGTTTTCCCCATGTCGCGGCCGAGCGCGCGGATGTAGGTGCCTGCCGAGCAGGTGACGGAGAGACGGAGGAGCGGCGGCTTTACCTCACGGAGGATCAGATCGTAAATGGTGACAGGACGGGCAGGAAGCTCGACGGCATTTCCTTCACGCGCCAGCTTGTAGGCGCGCTCGCCATTAACCTTGATGGCAGAGTAGGACGAGGGACGCTGAAGGATGTCTCCTTTGAAGGATTCCGCAGCGCTTTCCCAGATCGAAGGATCGGCAGGGATCTCCCCCGTCTCCACCACGGTCCCTGTCACGTCCTCGGTGTCAGTGGCAAGGCCCATCAGAAATTCCGCTTCATACGTTTTCCGATGGATCGGCGCGTACTCGATGAGGCGCGTCGCGCGCCCCAAAAAGACAGGGAGCACGCCCGCCGCCATGGGGTCAAGCGTCCCGCCGTGGCCGATCTTCTTCTGCCCATAGATACGCCGCAGACGCGCTATCACGTCGAAGGACGTCATCCCCGCCGGCTTCAATACATTCAGTACGCCGTCCATCAGAGGTACTTCTCCGCGACAGCCATGAATTTCTTCTCCGCTTCTGTAAAGTCGCCTTCGATGGTGCATCCGGCTGCCTTCCAGTGACCGCCGCCGCCAAATTCGCCGGCAAGCTCCGCGACATTGGCATAATTTTTGGAGCGCAGGGAGACACGGGTCTCGCCCTCTTTGCGATACTTAAAGAGTGCGGCGATCTCGCAGCCGCGGATGCAGCGCGGGATGGAAGCGTAATAGTCGGAATTCTCTCCATCGAGCGCCATGGCGTCTTGATCCATGTATGCGATGACGATCTTTCCATCGGCATAGGAGTGGACCGTCTTTGCCACCAGCTCGTAGCAGTGCATGGCTTCGATGGATTTCTCCTCGAGGTGGTTTGAAATGTAGGAAGGATCAGCGCCCATCGCGACGAGGCGGCTCGCCATCAGGAGCGTATGCGGCGAGGTGCAGCTGAATTTGAAGAAGCCGCTGTCCGTGCCGATGCCCATGTAAAGTGCATTGCAGGTGTCTTCGTCCATCTCGATGCCTTCGTCGAAAAACATTTCAGCAAGCATTTCCGCCGTCGCCGCATAGCGATACTGCAGATAGAGGAGGTCGGTGAAGCGTTCATTCGTGCGATGATGGTCGATGGAGAGTGAGTCGATGTCCCGTGGGAAATCAAAATTTCCGCCGCGTTCCAGATTGGAAAGATCCGTGAAAACGATCGCATCGTAGTCCCTTCCTTCCGGGATCGATGTATGAACAAGCGCGGAGGCCTTCACGAGGGTGTACACCTTCGGCACAGGATCCGGAAGCAGCATGTCCGCCTCCTTCCCCATGGATACAAGGACATTGTGCAGCGCACAGATAGAGCCGACATCATCTCCATCGGGATGTTCGTGACCGACCAGCAGGAAGCGCTTGTGGGATTTCAGAAAATCCATGGCCTCCTTCTTGCCGATCTCTTTGGCATGGTTCATTGCAAGGCTCATTCTTTCACCTCATCCTTATGAATCTTCTTCAGAAGGCCATCGATATGCATACCGTAGTCCAAAGAGGCATCTTCGGAAAAGGTGATCTCCGGCGTGTAGTAGATCTTGAGACGCTGCCCGAGCTCACGGCGCACGAAGCCGCGGCTCTTATTCAGCGCATCGAGCGATGCTTTCTTCTCTTCCGGTTTGCCGAAAAGGCTGACGTAAATGGTCGCTTCGCGCAGATCGCCTGTCACCTTGACTTCGGTCACCGTGACAAAGCCGATGCGCGGGTCTTTCAGATCATGAAGGAGCATCTGGCTCACTTCCTGCTTGATAAATTCCTGTACTTTGCGTACTCGTAATTCGGACATAGTAAGTACCTCGCTCTCTGGAAATACGATTCGAACATGTGTCGAGTGTAAGGGCGGTGCGGCGCATAAAAATCAGAAGCGCCGCGAAGTTTTGAAGATATGGCATTCACGAAAAATGAGAAACCTGTGAACCTTTTGAACCTTCAGAACCTGTTAACCTATGAGAATTCATATAAGGGGGAGATTGTTCTTTCTGCTTTCAAACTTCAGGGTTCAGGGTTAGCCCCTGGGGCGTACTGCCCTTTGATTCCGTTTAAAAGCTTCGCTTGAATGAGAAATTAGAAATGAGAAATGCGAAATGGTGGTGCGGCGCCAAATCCTTCGATTCAGTTCTCACTGCTTTGCCTTTACATGATCGAACATCCGACATTCACTCCGCTCAGGATGACGAAATGCGCCGCGAAGCATAAATAATGGCGATGCCATGAGCTGGCATGCCAGTCACTAGTCACTTGCGACACCTAATCCCTAGCCACTAATCCCTAGCTACTCATCCCTGCTTTCACACATTCTTCGTTTAGCGGTCTGCAAGAAAGATTTCTCGCTTCGCTCGAAATGACGATACGAGAGAGTCTGTAGTCTCCTGGTCTTCCAATCTCCTAGTCCCTAGTCACCAGTCCCTAGTCACCCCACAAAACAAAATCGTTCGCCCTTATGAAATTGTAAAGGCGAACGATGTATGCATTATTTCAGTTCAGCAGCTTCTTCTTTCAGTTCGAAGGATTCCAGCTGGTCTCCCTCTTTGACGTCACGATAGCTGTCGATGGCGATGCCGCATTCGAAGCCGGCAGCGACTTCCTTCACGTCATCCTTGAAGCGGCGCAGCGATGCGATCTTGCCTTCATGGATGACGATGCCGTCGCGGATCAGGCGCAGCTGGCAATTGCTGGTGATCTTGCCGTCCTGCACGTAGGAGCCGGCAACGATGACCTTCGGTGTGTGGATGACCTGACGGATCTCCGCATGGCCGAGGACCACTTCGCGGATGGTCGGCGAGAGCATGCCTGCCATCGCCGCCTTGACATCATCGATGCAGTCATAGATGACACGGTAGAGACGGACATCGACGCCGTCCTTTTCCGCCATGGCACGTGCATTGGCATCCGGACGGACGTTAAAGCCGATGATGAGTGCATTCGATGCGGAAGCGAGCATGACATCGGATTCATTGATCGCACCGACGGCGGAGTGAACGATGGAGATGCGGACCTCTTCGCTCTTGATGGCCTGCAGGGACTGTACGAGCGCTTCGACGGAGCCCTGGACGTCAGCTTTGATGATGACGTCGAGTTCCTTCATTTCGCCTTCCTTGATCTTTTCGAAGATGTTGTCAAGGGTGACCTTCTGGACGCTTCTCTGTTCCTCTTCCTTCGCACGGGATGCGCGGATCTCAGCGATATTTCTGGCCTTCTTTTCATCCATGACGAAGAAGTGGTCGCCGGCTTCCGGCACGCTGTCCATACCGAGGATCTCGACCGGGACAGACGGTTCCGCACTCTTCATCTTGCGGCCGTTTTCATTGTTCATCGCGCGGACGCGGCCCCAGCTCTTGCCGGCCAGGATGCCGTCACCGATATGGAGGGTACCGTTCTGGACAAGGACGCTCATGACCGGGCCTCTGCCTTTATCCAGCTGGGCTTCGACGACGACGCCGTATGCTTCGCGGTTCGGATTGGCCTTGAGCTCCTGCATTTCAGCAACGAGGAGGATGTTTTCCAAAAGATCATCGAGTCCGATCTTTTTCTTCGCGGAGATCGGTGTCATGATGACATCGCCGCCCCAGTCCTCGGCGAGCAGGCCTTCTTTGGCGAGCTCTTCCTTGATGCGGTCCGGGTTGGCGCCCGGTTTATCGATCTTGTTGATCGCGACCATGATCGGTACACCGGCATTCTTCGCGTGATGGATCGCTTCGATGGTCTGCGGCATGACGCCGTCATCGGCTGCTACGATGAGGACAGCGATATCGGTCAGCTGCGCGCCGCGGGAACGCATCGCGGTAAAGGCTTCATGGCCCGGGGTATCGAGGAAGGTGATCTTGTGATTTTTATAACGGATCTGGTATGCACCGATGCGCTGGGTGATGCCGCCGGCTTCGTGGAGTGCGACATTCGTCTGGCGAAGGGCATCGAGCAGGGTGGTCTTGCCATGGTCGACGTGGCCCATGATGGTGACGACAGCCGGTCTTGGCTTCAGGAAGCGCGGATCATCCTCTGCAGGGATATACTCGGTCGGATCCGCCGGAGCTTCTGCTTCGATCAGGGTGATGCCGAATTCTTCTGCCAGGATCTCGATGGTGTCGCGGTCCAGGTTCTGGTTGATGGTCGCCATGACGCCGTCCATCATGAGTGCTTTGATGATCTCGCTGACTTCACGTCCGAAAAGCTCAGCCAGCTCCTTGACGGTAACGCTCGGCGGCAGCTCGACTTCTGTCGGATACGCAGCCACTTTCTTTTCATTCGTGTGTTTCTTCTTCTTGCTCTGGCTCAAAGAACGGGCCATGAGGGAACCGCCTTCCTTCTCTCTGCGGCTTCTTTCCCAGTCCTTCTTCGTCTTTTTCTTGGCCGGTTTTTCCGCTCTTCTGGTGACCGGCTTCTGCGCGGTCTCTTCTACCGGAGCCTTGGCAGCAGCTGCCGGGCGCTGCGGACGAGCCGCACGATCAGTCTTCGGGCGGTCACCGTTTCTGTCATTCTTGAAACGGTCATTTCTTCCATTGCCGCCGCTCTGTCCATTTCTTGCTCCCTGCGGGCGGTCGCCGTTGCGGCTCAAACGATCGTTTCTCTGACCGTCTCTTCCCTGAGAGCGGCTTCCCCCGTCACGACGTTCACCGTTTCTGTCATTTCTGCCTTCGCTTCTTCCATCGCGTCTCTGGCCGTCTCTTCTTCCGTCACGGCGCACATCCTGACGGGATGTCTCTCTCGCCGGACGGGACGGGCGTTCTGCCGCTTTGATCGGCTCTGCCTTCGGCGCTTCCTTCTGCGGAGCTTCTGTCTTCGGAGCTGGTTTCGGCGCCGGTTTCGGAGCCTCTGCCGGCGCTGCTTCTTCCGTGGAATAGGAAGAGTAAGAGGACTGGCGGGCATTGCCCTTCTTGCCATTCGGCTGGCCTGCCTGATCAAAACGGACGGTACGCATCACCGGGCGCTTTGCCGCTTTCTTCTTTTCCGCAGCAACGTGACGCGCGAGGATGGACTTGCCATTGTCATCCACACCGGAGAGACGGTTCGTCACATCGACATGACCGGCTTTCAAAATTTCAATGACCTCTTTATCTGTCTTGCCAAATTCCTTGGCAAGTTCATAAACTCTGTACTTCTTTTTCTGCATAAGCAGCCTCCCAAGTGTATGTCAATTTGATTCATGGTTTATTATCGCAGAAATGGGATTCCTATGCGGCGGCCGCTCTCTGGCGACGAGCGGCTCTAAGGCCCATTTCCATCTGCCCCTGGCAGCTATCTTTCAGCCAACGCCTTGTCGATCTTTTCAGCGATCGCGCGGCTGAAGCCTTTATCTGTGATGAGCGCCGCTGTGCGCACCCCTTTGCCGAGGGCGCTGCCCAGCCTTTCCTTTTCTCCAAACAGTCTGTAGGCGATATGCGCTCTTTCTGCAGCATTTCTGTACTCATCCTTTGTTCTTGGGGAGCTGTCTTCCGTGATAATGAGAAGGACCCCTTTCGGAGCTTTCACATTTTTCAGCCCTTCTGCCACCTGTTCATTTCCCGAAAGCAGACGACCTGCCTTCATACAAAGGCCAAGCATGCGGTATACCGGCTCATCCATTCTCGATCTGTTCCTTCAGCGCATCGTATACATCCTTGGATACCGGACGCTTCAGGGATTTCTCAAGACCATGGGACTCGTAGGCCTTGGTAAAGCACTCGATATCGTCACACACGTAGACGCCGCGGCCGGATTTCTTGCCCGTGCGGTCGAGCTCGATGAGCCCCGTCGGCAGAGCCACGATACGGAGCAGCTCCTTCTTCGGTTTCAGCTCCTTGCAGCCTACGCACATGCGCATGGGGATCTTTTTTACTTTCATTCCTTAGCTTCCTCCCCCATATCGCTTTCGATATCTCCCAGAATGTCGTCATCGAGATCAGCACTGTCGGTCTCGCCGAAGCCTTCCTCATTCGCCTGCGTTTCGCTCTTGATATCGATCTTCCAGTTCGTCAGCTTGGCAGCCAGGCGGGCATTCTGGCCTGCTTTGCCGATGGCAAGCGACAGCTGGTAGTCCGGTACGATGACATAGGAGGATTTCTCTTCTTCCCATACGGAAACGGAAACGACCTTTGCCGGGGAGAGGGCATTGGCGATGTAGATCGCCGGATCTTCGTCCCAGCGGACGATATCGATCTTTTCATCATGCAGCTCGTTCACGATATTCTGTACACGCTGTCCCTTCGGCCCGACGCACGCACCGACCGGATCGACAGCCGGATCCATCGCATATACGGCGATCTTGGAGCGGGAGCCCGCTTCACGGACGACACTCTTGATCTCCACGGTGCCGCTGTAAATTTCCGGTACCTCCAGCTCGAAAAGTCTCTTCAAGAGGCCCGGATGGGTCCTCGAGAGGATGATCTCCGGTCCCTTCGTGGTCTTTCTGACTTCGAGGACATAGCACTTGATCTTATCGTTCGGCTGGAATTCTTCGCCTTCGATCTGTTCTGCGAAAGGCAGGATCCCTTCCACGCGGCCAAGGTCGACAAAAATGGTACGGGATTCATTCCATTTCACTACGCCGGTGATCACATCGCCTTCACGGCCGGAGAATTCGTCATAGATGGAGCCTCTCTCGGCTTCACGCAGCTTCTGAATCATGACCTGCTTAGCGGCCTGCGCTGCGACACGGCCGAAATTCTTCGGTGTCACATCGATGCGGAGCATGTCGCCTGCTTCATAGCTGCGATCGATCTTCTTTGCCTCTTCCACCGTGATCTCATTGATTGCATTTTCAGAGTCCTCATGGATCTCGTCCACGACGGTCTTCTCTTCATAAATTTTATATTCCCCGGTTTCACGGTTGAGAGAAACCGAAGCCTTGGCATTGCTGCCGCTTTCCTTTTTGTAAGCGGTCAGAAGCACCATTTCCAGTGCATCAAATACCATATTTCTGTCAACCTTTTTGATCTTGACCAGGGCTTCTACTGCTTCCAATAATACCTTGCCGTCCACGATGAACTATTCCTCCTCGATTAAAACGAAAAATGAAGTCTTACCTGTGAAATTTTATCTCTATGCAATGCGATTTCCTTACCGCCATCGAGCGTCAGCGCCAGATCACCCTCCTCGGTGAGCCCTTCCAGATGCGCGGTGAACGCTTTGCCGCCGCCTGCCTCTTCGAGCGGAGCAAACAGCTTCACGTCCACATCACTTCCCGCATAGCGGCGGAAATCCTTATCCTTCTTCAATACACGATCGAGCCCCGGAGAAGAGACCTCCAGCATGTAGTTATCCGGGATGATATCCTTCTCATCCAGGATCTCGCCGGCCTTCTCACTGATGCTCTGGCAGTCTGCGAGATCCACGCCGCCTTCCTTATCAATGAAAATGCGAAGGATCCAATTCCTTTCACGGACATACTCGACATCGACAAGTTCGATGCCGTCCGCATCCAGGATCGGTTCCAGCAAAGCTTCTACGGCTTCTTCGATTGCTTTATGTGCCATGATAAGCCTCCTTGAAATCAATCAAACGTGAACGCCGAAGTGCTCCTGAAAGAGCAAGGGCTCCATAGATCGCAGCATCAGTGCGATAAAAATATGTCCCTTCCCCGATGCGCATGCGTCCGTTCACGAAACTGTTCCATATATAAGAAAAAGTGAGCCGCAGCTCACTCACCAGGAAATTCTATACACATAACTTGCGATACTATTATACCATACGTTGTAAAGGGAAAGCAATAAAAAAGGTTCAGGGTTCAGGGTTAGCCTCCGAGCGTGCTAAGTTTGAAAGAAGGGATGAGTAGCTAGGGATTAGGAGTCTCAAGTAATTGGTGACTAGTGACTGGCATGCCAGCTCATGGCATCGCCATTATTTATACTTCGCGGCGCTTCCTTATTTTTATGCGCCGCACCTTCATTTCGCATTTCGCATTTCTAATTTCTCATTCAATCAAGGGGTGAGCTGCCCCACGGGCGAGCCCTGAACCCATCAACCTGAACCTTGAACCCTCTAATCTTCGATCACCGGATGCTCATAGAGCTCCTTCAGATCCTTCACGAGGTGCTTCTCGATCGCCGCCTCAAGGGCTTCTATGGTTTTGGCATCGTACTGATGAATGATGCCCGGGATGCCCTTGGCACGAAGCTCGCCGTAGTACTCATCGCGATACATATTATAGAAGAAAAGGATCCCTGTATCCTTTTCTTCACATTCATAGGCAGCGATGATGTAGGAGCCGTTCAGCCCAAGGAGCGGCATTTTCGGCGCAATGACGCGCACATAGTGCCCGAGCTTCTCCGGCAGCAGCTCTTCATAGTCCCAGACCATGAAGCCCTTGCCCTCGACCAGAATGGAGACCTTCTCGCGATGGATGAGCTCCTTCTCGATCGCCTCCGGTGTCAGCAGCTTCACGAGGCGTTTAAATTCCTCAAGATCGCCCGTGATGCATTCGATCTCCGTCAGCGTGATCATGTGCAGATCCATCTTCACCATGTAATCCGCCGTTTCCTCATCATATAAGACGCGGATCTTCCATCCATTCGACTTGTGAAACCAGCCGAAGGCATAATAAATGCGGTCGTGCTGCTCATCGATGATGCGAAGCTCATAGTCGCCGATGACCGGGGGAAGATCCTTCTCCTCGTACCAGGCAAGCAGCTTCTCGCGGCGCTCCGCACGCGCCTTCTTTGTTTTTTCATCCACGTCAGCCATGGTGACTCCTTTCTACATGAGACTATGAGACTGGAAGACTAGGAGATGTTAGACATTAGACTTTAGACTTCAGACTTCTAGCATCTGACCTCTGACTTCTGACTTCTGATTCCTAGTCACTAGTCCCCAGTCACTAGCCACTAGTCCCCAGCCACTAATCCCAGTCACTTCTCCGCCAGTTCTGCCTCAAGCCTGTCTCTGGATGCGGTGACGGACTTCACAAATTCCCGCGTTTCCGGGAAAGGGATCTGGTTCATGTCGGAGAAGCCTTCCTTCCAGCCATAGTCCTTCACCCACTGGTCCACATTGCCGCGGCCCGCATTGTACGCGGCCAGCGCAAGGACTTCATTGTTGTGATACTCCTTCAACAGGTAATTGATATACCAGGCGCCCAGCGGGATATTCTCCTCGGGACGCTCCAGACGGTTCGCCGGAAGACCGCTTTCCTCGGAGATCCACTCTGCTGTATCCGGCATGAGCTGCATCATGCCGATCGCGCCCACATGGGATACCGCCTTTTTATCGAATTTACTCTCCGTCAGGATGACGGCTTCTAAAAGAGCCGGCGAGATCTCCTCCTTCTTCGCGCTCTCTGAAATGAGGAGAGAAATCTCCCGCGAGGGACGCATGAAGGAAATGTCCGAAAGGATGTAGACCGCAAGACCGCACAGAATGGCCAGAAGAAGGGTGAAGAGCATAGCCCCCGTATTTCCCTGATGTCTGTGGACTTCTCTCTTTTTCCGTTTCAAAGCGGTTCTCATGGATTCAGCTCCTTTCAGGCAAAAATGATGTAGGGTTCAGGGTTCAGGGTTCAGGGTTCAGGGTTGTGGTGGCGGCTTCGCCGCGAATATATATGGGGCGATGCCCGAAGGCTGACTTCTCCCTCCTTCCAGAGGAAGGGGCGAGAGGATGGTCTAGGCGATGCCCGAAGTTTGAAACTGGCGGTTTTCTCGTATCGCAAACCCAATCCCTAGCTACTAATCCCCAGCCACTAATTTCTAGTCACCAGTCCCTAACGCCCCTCATCCGTTCCTTCGCCTTCGCGAGGGCTTCTCTCACTTGGCGGCGGGTGTCTTCGACGGAGCGGCTGTTATCGATGACGACATCCGCATAGTTCAGCTTATTGTCCGTCGGCATCTGCTTATGGATGCGGTCGAGGACCTGCTCTCTGGTGAAGCCATCGCGGAGAGTGACACGCTCGATCTGCATTTCCAGCGGTACCTTGACGATCCAGACCTCTTCCACACGCAGCTGCCAGGAGATCTCCAAGAGGAGCGGCATGTCGAGTACAACAAGATCATGACCTTCCTCCTGGGCCTTCAGAAGCTCTTCCTGCGTGCGGTGCCAGATGAAGGGATGGATGATGGCATTCAGCTGCTGGCGTTTCTCTTCCTTCGTGAAAACGATCTCTGCCGTTTTCAGCCGATCGAGCGTCCCATCCTTATTGAAAATGGCCTCGCCAAAGGCGCGCCGGATGTCTTCCATGGCCGCACTGCCCGGCCGCACTGCCTCGCGCGCGAGCATGTCCCCATCAATGATGGGGATCCCCAGCTCCTTCAGGTAGGAGGAGACTGTGCTTTTCCCGCAGCCTACGCCGCCGGATAATCCGATACGATACATAATGAGATAACTTCCTTTGAATGATAATGAAAAAAAGGGGTTCAGGGTTCAGGGGTAGCCCGTGGGGCGGGGCGTCCTTTGATTATGTTTGAAAGCTTCATTTGAATTAGAAATGAGAAATGCAAAATGGTGGTGCGGCGCATAAAAATCAGAAGCGCTGCGAAGGTTTGAAATTAGCGGTTTTCTCGTATCGCAAACCTAATCCCTAGCCACGAATCCCTAACCCCTAGTCACCAGCCTCTCCGCTCACTTCGTCTCCGCCCAGTTCTTCCCCGCATTGACGTCAGCGAGGAGCGGGACTTTGAGCGTGACGACGGATTCCATCGTTTCTTTTAAAAGAGCAGCGATCTCCTCTTTTTCCTCCGCCACCACCTCTGCGACCAATTCATCATGGACCTGCAGAAGGACGCGGCTCTTATAGTGGCCCTTCCTCAGCTTGTCATAGATGGCGATCATCGCCATCTTCATGATATCTGCAGCCGTGCCCTGGATCGGTGTATTCATCGCCATGCGTTCTGCGAGTGAACGGCGCATGAAATTCTTGCTGCGGATATCCGGAAGCTCGCGATAGCGACCAAAAAGCGTGACGGCGCGTCCCGTCTCCCTAGCCTCTTCGATCATACGCTGCATGAAGTCATGGATCTTCGGGTAGCGGGCATTGTACCTGTCGATATAGTCCTGCGCCTGCTTGGGCGTGATGCCGAGCTGCTTGGACAGGCCAAATCCGCTGATGCCGTAAATGATGCCGAAATTGACAGCCTTCGCATGACTGCGCTGCTCGTCGGTGACTTCTTCGAAGGGGATGCCCAGCACTTCGGCCGCGGTGCGGCGGTGGATGTCCTCATGGTTCGCAAAGGCAGCAATCAGGCTCTCATCACCGCACATATGCGCAAGAATACGGAGCTCGACCTGCGAGTAGTCCGAAGAGATGAAGCAGTCATAGCCCTCGCCCGGTACAAAAAGGGAGCGTATCTTCTTTCCTTCCTCCGTGCGGACAGGGATGTTCTGCAGGTTCGGATCCGAGCTTGAAAGACGGCCCGTAGCCGTCACCGTCTGGTTGAAGGAGCCATGAATGCGGCCCGTTTCCTTACGGATGAGCTTCGGCAGCGCTTCGAGGTAGGTGGAGATCAGCTTCGAAAGCGTGCGGTAGCGAAGGATCTTTCCCACAAAGGGATAGCTGACCGCCAGATTCTCCAGCACATCCGCAGCGGTCGAGTAGCCGGTCTTCGTTTTCTTGCCCGCCGGCATCCCCAGTTTCTCGAAAAGGATATGTCCGAGCTGTTTGGGCGAATTGATATTGAACGGTTCCCCTGCCTCAGTGTAGATATCCTTCACAAGGAGGCGTAGCTCACTCTCCATGTCCGCCTTGACCTCCTGCCAGCGCTGCTGGTCTGTTGCGATGCCGGCCTTCTCCATCGCGGAAAGCACCTTGACGAGCGGCTCTTCCACGTCCGTGAAAAGTGCCATCACTCCATTTTCCTCGAGCTTGCGGCAGCACGGCCCATAGATCTTCGACAGGAAATCTCCGATGAGACTGCCCTTGTCTGCGAAATCTTCCATCTCATCCGCAAAGACTTCGGGCACTTCATAGAGCCCTGCCATGTACGATAAGGGGTACGTCACGCGCGCCGGATCCAGCAGGTAGGAGGCGAGCTGTACATCAAAGAGCGGCAGCGAATCGGCCGGGAAATCGGACTCCTGAAGGGCTTTCGCATCGACTGTCACCACGGCTTTCGCTTTCGCGAGGGCTTCTGCGAGCTTCTCATACTGCGCCGGCACCGCCGTGTACGCCCGTCCCTCACTCACAACGACCGCAGACCTTGCCATGAAGAAAGGCGCGATCCCTGAGCGGTCGATCAAAAGGGCTGCGACCTTTTCGTCAAACGTCTCTCCCTTCCAGGGTAAAGCCTTCACCAGCTCGGCCCGGCTCTGCTCCTTCTTCGCTTCCGCCAACGCCCGGAAGCGCGGAAGGCTGGCAAACTGCTGCAAAAGATTGATCCCGAGCTTTTGGAACAGGACACGCATTTCTTCAAAATGAACGGGCTGATGCATTTCTTCCAGAGACGTCTCCAGCGGCACGTCGCGCTTGATGGTCGCCAGGTCATAGGAAAGATAGGCCAGCTCTTTATTCGCGATGAGCTTCTTTCCCTGCGCGCCTTTGATCTCTTCGACATGGGCATACAGATTATTCAGATTGTCATACTGCGTGATGAGCTTCAAAGCCGTCTTCTCACCGATCCCCGGCACGCCGGGGATATTGTCTGCGGTATCCCCCATGAGCGCCTTCATATCGATCACCTGACGCGGCTCTATGTGGTACTTTTCAAAGACCGCTTCCGGCGTCATGGCCGCCATATTTGTGATGCCCTTCTGCGTGAGGAAGACCGTCGTCCGGCTGCTTGAGAGCTGCAGCGCATCACGGTCGCCCGTCACGATATTGACCGGCATTTCCTTTTCATAGCGAAGAGAGAGCGTCCCTAAGATGTCATCTCCCTCGTAGCCGTCAAGACTGTACACCGCGACACCCATCACCTGCATCACATCGCGGATGAGGTCAAACTGCGGCACGAGTTCATCCGGTGCCGGCTTTCTCGTAGCCTTGTATCCCTCGTACATCTCCGTGCGGAAGGTATGTCGATCCTTGTCGAAGGTCACTGCCATATATTCCGGGTCCAGATCGCGATAGAGACCGAGCAGCATCCGCAGAAATCCATAGACCGCATTCGTCGGGATCCCATCCGGCGATGTCATAGTGGGCGGCAGCGCATAGAACGCGCGGTATAAAAGGCTGCTGCCATCAATGATGACCAATTTCTTTTCCATAGTAAACTCCATGAGGGTACGCACTCGCGTGCCAATCAATGCCAAAGCCCCATGCCGATGGGCAACAGGTTCAAAGGGTTATAAGCTTTGAAGGATGGTGCATCGCACGAATGACATCGCGGCGCCGATCCCCAATGCGTCATCCACCGCCTTGCAAAGGGGGCAGACATCGTAGTATATATTATATCATAATCGCGCCGGGCAAACAGGCTTCCCATGGTGAGCGGGTACACATTCTTCGCCTCGCAGCGAATGAAAAATATCTCCTCCTTGCTTAGAATACCGATACAAAAATACCTGCCGCAGGACGGCGCAAGACACGCTGCCAGCGAAAAGAGCCTCACGCTCCATTCCGGCAAGCGCAACAAAAAAGCCCATCCAATGGATGAGCTTTTTCTCATTTTAGTGGTGCGGTCGGAGAGATTTGAACTCTCACGGATTACTCCACTACCGCCTGAAGATAGCGCGTCTGCCAGTTCCGCCACGACCGCATATAAAATTGAATTGAGGGAATCAAATAGAAAAAGAGTGGTGCGGCTGGTGAGACTTGAACTCACACGATCGAAAGATCACTACCCCCTCAAAGTAGCGCGTCTGCCATTCCGCCACAGCCGCAGGAATGGTGCCTCAGAACGGAATCGAACCGTTGACACAAGGATTTTCAGTCCTTTGCTCTACCAACTGAGCTACCGAGGCAAATAAAAGTGGCGACCCGGATCAGATTTGAACTGACGATCTCCGCCGTGACAGGGCGGCATGTTAGACCACTACACCACCGGGCCTTTTGGTGGGCGATAACAGGATCGAACTGCTGACATTCTGCTTGTAAGGCAGACGCTCTCCCAGCTGAGCTAATCGCCCACATTGGTGACCTGTGGGGGATTCGAACCCCCGAACCCGCCGTGAAAGGGCGGTGTCTTAACCGCTTGACGAACAGGCCACTTATGGTGATCCACCCGCGACTCGAACGCGGGACACCTTGATTAAAAGTCAAGTGCTCTACCGACTGAGCTAGTGGATCATTTGGCAGGGGTAGTAGGATTCGAACCTACGCATGACGGAGTCAGAGTCCGTTGCCTTACCGCTTGGCGATACCCCTATTGGCTCCTGAAGCAGGGTTCGAACCTGCGACATCGTGATTAACAGTCACGCGCTCTACCGGCTGAGCTATTCAGGAATCTATAGAAACATCTTACGATGTAACTAACTATGGAGCGGAAAACGGGACTCGAACCCGCGACCCCAACCTTGGCAAGGTTGTGCTCTACCACTGAGCTACTTCCGCATTTGCTTAACAGCGATATTATTATATCACAGTTTTGTCTTTTGTCAAGTCTTATTTTTTTCGGATCGAACCGATGTAAGTCTTGGCATTTCAGCGACGTTTGATATTGTATCATATCGTTTACTTCGTGTCAACAGGAAATTTTCATTCAGTCAAGATGTTCATTTCGCTGTCAGCACTCTCGCTATGCGACGAAAAGTATTATATACGATTCCGCCGTATTTTGCAAGGGGTTTTTGAAAAAATTTTCGGAACGGTTTTCAGGGCAAGGTTCGGCGGGCAGCCGATATCTCGCCCTTGCGACCGGCGCCGGCTGCGCCTTCAGCAAAAAAGGCGATGTGAAATAACGATTATCTCATTTTCGCGTTCCATCTGCCGCGGGGGACTTGCAGCTCTCATAGGAGTGA
>ERZ857629.1977-NODE-1977-length-20439-cov-4.403356_pt1 | contig 20439 bp, 18 predicted proteins | sample MGYA00519700_ERZ857629 | MGnify/ENA primary metagenome ERZ857629 (study PRJEB31778, sample SAMEA3449351) | human gut metagenome | biome: human gut; feature: human-associated habitat; material: faeces | place: United Kingdom | collected 2010/2012 ...
CCGCCTCAAAGATAGCAATCCAGTGGTACATTTGCCTCACGCTTACCGGAACAAGTTGCAATTTCGCTATCTTCCGTGGGCTAAAACCTGTCTTTTGATAAATCTCTATCACCTGTTGATAGTATTTCTTTTGAAATTCTGTGTGTGGTGTCATAATGATTGACTCTTTTTGTGAGTCAACCTTTTTTAGGCAAATACATCATGGTGAATTTTGGGCTTGTTGTGCGCAGAAAACGTTTTAGTGCGCACGAGGCGGTTTTCCTCATAACCCGACAGTGAATCGTGAATCTTGAGTCTGGCACCGCCCATCGTGTCGCCTTGGGTTTCGACAGGATAAAAACATGACCGGCAACAAAAAACGGCCGCACCGGAAAGGTACAGCCGTTTTTAAATTTCTACAGAGAAATATTAGAATCTCTCTTCAGAAGAAACAGTCAGCTTCTTGCGTCCGTGACGACGACGAGCAGCCAGTACGCGACGTCCATTAGGGGTAGACATACGTTCACGGAATCCGTGTTTGTTCACGCGCTTGCGTACAGATGGTTGAAATGTTCTTTTCATTATCTTACTTTTTTATATTTTTCACAAATAGGATTGCAAAGGTAACCTTTTTAGAGTTAAATACAAAATTTTTTACAAGAATTTTTCGTATCTTTGACGTATCGGCTTCCGATTTGCGGACGCGGAGAAAATCAATCATTATCATTGGCAGAAATGAAAGAAAGATTATTCCTTATAGATGGACATGCGCTGGTGTTCAAGATGTATTATGCCTTCCTGCGCCGCCCTATGATCAACTCCAAGGGCGCAGACATGTCCATTCTTTTCGGATTCACCAAATACATACTGGAACTGATCTCCAGAGAACATCCGGACTATATCGCCGTAGCGTTCGACCCGCCGGGAGGAACGTTCAGAAATCAGATGTATCCGGAATACAAGGCCACCCGTGCAGAGACCCCGCAGCTTGTCATTGACTCCCTTGAACCGCTCATCGGAATATGCAAGGCACTTGGCATCACGACATTGATGGTGCCCGGCTTCGAGGCGGACGACGTCATCGGCTCCATGGCGAAACGTGAGGCGAAACAGGGCATGGAAGTCTACATGGTCACGCCCGACAAGGACTACGGCCAGCTGGTGGACGAAAACATCTATCAGGTAAAGCCCGGAAATGCCGGTGGCGAAAACATTGTCCTGGACTCCAAGGCGGTATGCGAGAAATACGGCATATCCTCGCCGATACAAGTCATTGAAATGCTTACCCTCTGCGGTGATACGGCCGACAACGTGCCTGGCGTGAAAGGCGTCGGCGAAGTCGGTGCCGGAAAGCTTATTTCGAAGTACGGCACCGTGGAGAACATCTATCGGCATATTGACGAACTGACACCACGTCAGCAGGCGCAATTCCGTGAAGCTGAGCCACATATCGGGCTGAGCCATCAGCTCGTCACGATAAAGACCGACATGGACCTACCGCATGAGGACATGCACGTGAATCTCCGTTTCACCCCGGAAGTCGCCGACCTCTTCGCGAAATACGAATTCAATTCGCTGAAGAAACTGATCCCCGAATCCGACGGCGACATGCCCGCAGCCGAAATCGCCCGCGGCAGGAAAATGGAAATCACCGAAGTTCAGGTCAATGAAATCCTGACAATGGCCTCCAAGGCCGGAGCCGCAGCAGTCCGGATCAATGACAATGACTCGGCAGCTGTAGCCGTAATCATTGATCCTGAAACACTTGAAGTCGCTGCCGCTTATGGAAGACCGGCTGATTTCAAGGCACTTCTGGAAGATGGCGGCATTGAAAAATATGGATATAATCTGAAAGAACAGCTGAACCTGTTGGCTGGCGAAAACATTGACCTTCGAGGCAACTTGCTGGACATCAGCCTGATGCACTATCTCATAAATCCGGAGAAGAGCCATAAGCCGGAAATTCTGGCGAAAAGCTATCTGGATGTGGATATGGACGCGGACATTGAAGAAAAGCAGGAAGAACCGGTATCGCTTTTCGATGAGCCGGCCGAAGATGACGGCCATGATGCCGTCCGTGATTCCGCCGCTGCTGTCCTGACGGGGCTGAAAGTGCGTAAGGAATTGGAAGACAATTCACTCGGTCATTTGTATTCCGACATTGAGGAACCGCTTATGCTGGTTCTTGCGAAGATGGAACGTGACGGCGTGAAGGTGGATCTAAGGCAGCTGGACGAATTTGCGGCCGGTCTGCGCAAAGAAATGAGCGAAAGGGAGGCCCGCATCCGTGAAATGGCTGACGAGCCGGAATTGAACATATCCTCACCCAAGCAAGTCGGCGAAGTCCTCTTCGACAAACTGGCATTGGACCCGAAAGCGAAAAAGACGGGGCGCGGCAGCTATCCTACCGACGAGGCGGCCCTCATGGCATTGGAAGACAAGCATCCGATAATCGATGAGATTCTGGAATTCCGTGCGGTAAAGAAACTGCTCTCCACATATATCGAGCCGTTCCCGTCCTTCGTATCGCCATCGGACGGGCGAGTGCATACGACTTTCAATCAGGCACTTACCGCCACAGGACGACTCAGTTCATCGAATCCGAATCTCCAGAACATCCCTATCAGGACGGAACGCGGTAAGGAAATCCGGAAGGCCTTTGTGGCAGGCGAACCGGATGGCGTCATCGTCTCTGCGGATTATTCCCAGATAGAACTCCGCATAATGGCGCATATCAGTCAGGATCAGCATCTTATCCAAGCTTTCCGTGAAGGGCGCGACATCCATTCAGCCACGGCCGAGAAGATTTTCAGCATATCCCATGACGAAGTTACTCCGGACCAGCGGCGGATTGCCAAGACCGCCAATTTCGGCATCATGTACGGCATATCGTCATTCGGACTGGCGCAGAGACTTGGAATTTCCAGGACGGACGCGAAGAAACTTATCGACGACTATTTCGCCGCGTTCCCCGCAATCCGCTCGTTCATTGACGATACCGTAGCTTCGGCACGCGAAAACGGCTATGTCGAAACGCTGTTCGGACGCCGCCGCTACCTCCCCGATATCAGCTCCCGCAATGCCACCGTGCGAGCGCTTGCTGAAAGGACCGCGGTCAATGCCCCTATCCAGGGAACCGCAGCCGACATCATAAAAATGGCCATGATCAATGTCGACAGGAAGATGCGTGAGGCTGGGCTGAAGAGCCGCATGGTACTGCAGATCCATGATGAACTGCTGTTCGACACCGTTCATGATGAAATAGATACACTGATGTCCATCGTCAAGGAACAGATGGAACACGTCACAGAATTGTCCGTTCCTTTAACTGTAGAATGCAATTATGGCAAAAACTGGCTCGAAGCTCACTAGTGTGAATGATGATGTGCTGGTCCGGATGGCTCTGGACGGCAATCAGACGGCATTTTCAGCATTGCACGCAAAATATGAGATGGCTGTCTGCTCGATTATCGGAAAGATTGTAAGCGACCCCATCGAGGTGGAGGACATCTGCATAGAGAGCTTCGAAAGAGCTTTCCAGAAACTCTGCACTTTCGACCAAGGCAAGAAATTCTCCACGTGGCTCTTTGCCATTGCCAAGAACAAGGCATTGGACCACAAGACTTTGGCGACCAACAAGAGCAAGGTCATCGACAATTCGTCCATAGATATGACCAATGACAAGGCGGACAATGTCGCCGACGGCCAGCTGAGCCCGGAAGAATACATAATTTCCGCACAGGACCATGAAACGTTCCTGAACTGCATCAGCGGTCTGCCTGAACTTTATAGGGAAGTCGCGCAAATGTGCTATGTGGACAATCTCGGCTACAAGGAAATCGCGGAGAAGACCAATCTGCCGCTCAACACCGTCAAGACAAGGATAAACCGCGCCCGCGCCCAGATTATCCGTAAAATGCTGGAGGAAGAATAGTTATGAATGTCAATGAATTTGTCACCCTCGTGCGCGAGTCGTTTCCGGAATTGACGCCGGGGCAGGAATCGATGTTCCGTGCGGTGGAGCCCCTCTACAATGACTGGAATTCCAGGATCAATGTCATTTCCCGCAAGGATATCGACAGCCTATATGTCAGGCATGTGCTTCATTCACTGGCGATTGCGCAATATCTGAAAACGATGCGCCCTGAAATTTTCGAAACGTGGCGGACACCTGGAGCGGGAATCAATGTGCTTGATCTCGGAACAGGAGGCGGTTTCCCGGGAATACCGCTTGCCGTGCTGTTTCCGGAAGTGAATTTCCTTCTCTGCGATTCGGTCGGCAAGAAAACCATCGTGGCGAAAGCTGTTGCGGATGCCCTTGGTCTTCAAAATGTTACCGTGGTCAATGCCCGTGCGGAATCATTGCCTCAGAAGTTTGATTACGTGGTCTCACGCGCGGTCACGGCGCTGGATAATTTCTATCCGTGGGTGGCGGGAAAGTATACCGGCGACATCTTCTATCTTAAAGGCGGGGATTTTGCCGAAGAACTCTGCCACATGATGCAGATTGCCGGCATTCAGCCCGGTGCAGTTCGCACATGGAAAATCCGGGATTGGGTGGATGACCCGATTTTCGATGAAAAATACGTGATTGACATACCTGTAGGCAAGAAATAATTATGGAGTGGAAACTGCTGGCTGAAGGCCTTTCTGTCGGGTATGACGGCAAGGCAATGCTCCGCAACCTATCGTTCGCGGTAGGGTCGGGGGAGTGCGTGCTGCTCTGCGGCGGAAACGGCATGGGCAAGAGTACATTGCTCCGGACGCTGGCCGGGCTGCAGAAACCTCTTGGAGGAACGGTCCGGAATCCCGGCGGCGGAAAGGCTGTGCTGGTCCCGTCGCGAATCCCCAAGGTAGCCGGCTTTACCGTGAAAAAATTCATCGGGCTTACGACTTTTCAGGAGACGGACTGGCTGGGAAGGATCGGCAAAGTACTGGAGGCGCGCATCGACGGCTCTATGTCAATGCTTGATATACAGGAGTTTGCCGACAGGGATATTTCTACGTTGAGCGACGGGGAATTCCAGAAAGTCTGCATAGCGGCAGCCGTGGCGAGAAATGCTGAAGTGGTTCTGCTGGACGAACCGACGGCATTTCTGGATGTGGAAGCGCGTGAAACGGTGCTGCAGACATTGTCGGATATCGTCAGATGCGAGAATGCTCCGGCGATAATATTTTCCTCCCACGATATTTACTCGGCGGTCAGGCATTGCACCAGAATCTTCGGCCTTTATAAAAATACGGACCGGGAAACCTCTTTCATGGATTCCGGTCCGTGTGTATCTGAATTTGATGCTGTGCTGGAACGCTGCTTTCCGAATATTCCTATTCGTCGGCAATTATAATCTGCACACCTGCATCCTCGATCTTCTCTCTCAATGATTCCGGCATTCCCTTGTCGGTAATGATGATGTCAATGTCTTCGATGTTGCCGATTTTTCCGAATCCGCGTCTGCCGAATTTCGATGAATCCGCAAGCACGACCGTCTGTGAAGCCGCTTTCATCATGGCGCTCGTAAGCTCGGCCTCTTCGATCGTCGCACATGTCACGCCGGAAGCGAGGTCAATGCCGTCGCAGCCGATGTAAAGCTTTGAGCAGCTGGCGTTTTTCAATCCCTCTGCAGCATACTCGCCGCGCACGGAGAAAGAGTTTTTGTACAATGCTCCTCCCAGGATGAATACCTTGACATTGCTCCTGCTGTGCATGAGGACCGCGATGCCCAATGACGGGGTCACGACATTGATCATGCCGTTCGGCTCCAGTTTCTCGGCGAATGCGGTAACGGTGGAACCTGATGCCATGATTATGGCGTCATCCGGTTTTATCAATGTCTGGGCGGCCTTTGCGATCGCCTGCTTCTCTTCGATGTGCTGTGATGTCTTCTCGTCGATGCTGATGTCCATCACATGTGGCTTGACCGGTGAAGCGCTGCCGTGGGTCCTGTACAGAACTCCCTGACTTTCAAGGATTCTGAGATCCTTCCTGATAGTCGCTCCTGTGACGCCCAGGTGGTCTGCGATGTCCAGGACTCTGATAAATCCGTTTTTGGCAAGTTGATCCTTGATGTACTTGTGCCGTTCTGCAATACTTATCATTTTCGTTTGCTTTTTTTTGGTTGCGCTTCGTTGCAAATGTACGAATAAATTAATTAAATGAAAAGTTTGCGTAACTTTGTGAGTTCTTCAATCCGCTTCAGGATGAACTCGATGAATTCGGAAACATCGACTATGTGTGTGCCCAGGGAAAAGGTACTGATTGGCCGTTCTTTTCGAATACGCGGATGCTGATACCGTTGTCGTCTATTCAGACGTGATTTCGCATAAATCGATGTGCAAAGATAAGAAAATAAATCATCTTGTTTCATTTTTCATTCTATTTTTCCTGAAAACGTTTCGAAAATGAAAAAACTTGAGTACTTTTGTAGTAAGGTATGAAACTTATGGGACATTTTAAGTTCATCATAATAAAGAAATGAAACATATACTATTATGAGTGAGATAGAAACAGCTCTGGAAAGGGCGAGAGACACCAAAGCGCTGGAATTTGGCGTGGGAGCCATGGAAAAAGTTCCGGCGATGTTCAATAAATTGTTTCCGGGAAAGACAGCTATCGTAGTGGCAGACAAGAATACTTACGCTGTCGCAGGCGAAGCAGTCTATGGATATCTGAAAAATGCCGGCATCAATACGGAGTCTCCTTTCATTTTCACGGACCCTGAACTTTTCGCCGAGTGGTCATACATCGGGCAACTGGAAGCGTTCCTCAAAGAGCGCGATGTCATTGCCGTGGCCGTAGGTTCCGGTGTCATCAATGATTTGACGAAACTGGTTTCGAGTCATCTCGGAAGACGTTATATGATAGTAGGTACAGCCGCGTCAATGGACGGCTACACCGCTTATGGCGCATCCATTACTTTTGAGGGCAACAAGCAGACATTTGATTGCCCTGCACCTCTCGGAATGGTGCTCGATCCTACTGTTGCAGCCAAGGCACCGGAAGGGATGTCCGCATCCGGATATGGCGACCTTATGGCCAAGGTTCCTGCAGGAGCCGACTGGATCATTGCCGATGCAGTAGGCAGCGAAAGCATTGACCCGTTCGCATTCTCGTTGGTACAGAGCAAGTTGCGTGACGCATTGTCCGATCCTGACGCTGTGGCTGCGGGTGATGTCGAGGCTACCGGAAAATTGGCCGACGGCCTTATCATGAGCGGCTTCGCAATGCAGGCAATGTCTTCCAGCCGTCCGGCATCCGGTACGGACCACCAGTTCAGCCACTATTGGGATATGGAAGGTCTCTGCCATAACGGCAAGCACGTGTCACATGGTTTCAAGGTCTCTATCGGAACTCTCGTTTCTACAGCATGTCTGGAATACCTTGTCGGCAAGGACTTTACGTCAATGGATATCGACAAGGCAGTGGCGCAGTGGCCGGAGTGGGAAGAGATGGAGAAGACTATTCATGAGGTATTCGACGGCAAGCCGGGTCACTTGGCAAGAGGTCTCGTGGAGAGCAAGGGTAAGTATACTGACCGCGAAGGTATCCGCAAACAGCTTGAAGCAGTGAAGAACAATTGGCCTGAATTGCGCGAGAAAATCCGCAAGCAGATCATTCCGTTCAATGAAGTTTATGATTGTCTGAAACTGGTGGGCGCTCCGTATGAGCCTGAGATGATCGGTGTAAGCCGTGAGAAACTCCGCAGTACGTTCCGCGCCATTCCGTTCATGAGGAATAGATTTGCCGGCATTGACCTGATTTACAGGGCCGGACTTATGGAAGAGGTGGAGAACTACCTCTTCGGTAAGGGTGGACATTACGAGTTGTAGAGCCCGGGAGGGCGATGGTAAGTCCCTTCCCCGAGGGGAGGGATTTAGGGTGAGGGTAACGTGCACATGAAAAAGTGCGGGTTAGGTTTGTCCCCGGAAGTTATGTTGAGGCTGACCATCTGAATGGCCGGCCTCACTGCTTTTCCGGCTGGTCATTATCTCTCGGAAAACCTTGGAAGTAACGTTTTATTTGCTAATTTTGATTCGTGGACCAGGGCGGTTCATATTGAGGTTTCGTTACGATAATGTAATGATAATCAATGTGTTGTAAATTATTCTTGCGACTTTTGCATTGGCGGTGATTTGCTTGCGAAACTGAAACCGTTGCGGAATGAAAATCAGACGCGTTTTCTGAGGTTATGAACGAAATTGAAAATATCCTGAAAAGGGTGAGAGATACCAAGGCGCTTGAATTCGGCGTCGGTGCAATGAAAAAAATTCCGGCGATGTTCGACAGCCTGTTTCCGGGGAAAACGGCGGTCGTCGTGGCTGATAAAATCACTTATGAAATTGCCGGGAAAACCGTCCATGGCTACCTTAATGATGCCGGTATAAATACGGACCATCCATTCGTTTTCACCGATCCCGGTCTTTATGCTGAATGGTCTTATCTGGAACAACTTGAATCATATCTGAAGGAAAGGGATGTTATTGCAGTTGCAGTAGGCCTTGGAGTCATAAATGATTTGACAAAACTGGCTTCCTGTCATCTCGGAAGGCGTTATATCATAGTCGGAACGGCAGCTTCCATGGACGGCTATACTTCTTACGGTGCCTCCGTCACATATCATGGCAACAAGCAGACGTTTGATTGCCCGGCACCTCTTGGTATGGTGATGGATCCTGCCGTTGCAGCAAAGGCTCCTGCCGGAATTACGGCATCCGGTTACGGAGACCTGATAGCGAAAATCCCTTCAGGTGCAGACTGGATGATTGCTGATGCAGTAGGAAGCGAAAGCATTGATCCATTTGCTTTCTCGTTGGTACAGAAGAATTTGCGCGACGCGCTTTCCGATCCTGATGCTGTGGCTGCCGGCGATGTGACTGCAGTCGGCAAACTTGCGTATGAATTGATCATGAGCGGATTCGCCATGCAGGCGATATTGTCAAGCCGTCCTGCTTCCGGTGCAGAGCATCTGTTCAGCCATTATTGGGATATGGAGGGCCTCTGTCATGACGGCAGGCATGTGCCGCATGGCTTTAGCGTGGCTATAGGTACGCTCGTTTCGGTTGCTTGTATGGAATACCTTCTGAGCAAGGATTTTGCGAAAATTGATATTGATGCGGCAGTGGCCAAATGGCCGGAATGGGATGATATGGAGAAGCATATACGCGAAGTGTTCGAAGGCATGCCGGACCATCTTGCCCGCGCCCTTGTGGAAAGCAGGGCCAAGTATATCGGCCGTGAGGGCATCCGTAGACAGCTGACTGCGGTGAAAGACAATTGGCCTGAACTCAGCGGCAAGATCCGGGACCAGATTCTTCCTTTCAATGTCGTCCGGGATTGTCTTAAACGTGCCGGCGCTCCATACGAGCCTGAAATGATAGGCGTCAGTCATGAGAAACTCCGGAAGACATTCCGCGCCATCCCGTTCATGCGAGACCGGTTCACCGGCATTGACCTGATTTATCGCGCCGGCCTTATGGACGAGGTGGAAGCTTACCTTTTCGGCAAAGGCGGGATTTACGAGTGCTAGTCCCTGGTTTGTGCGGGGATTTCGATACTTGAATAAACAAAAGAGGCTGGCCATGTAATCTGGTCAGCCTCAATTCTATATGAGTTACTGTTATTTGCTCTGTGCAATCGCAGCCTGAGCCGCAGCGAGACGTGCGATAGGAACACGGAATGGTGAGCAAGATACGTAGTCGATGCCGATCTTGTTGAAGAACTTGATGGAATCAGGATCTCCACCGTGCTCTCCGCAGACACCGCACTTGAGCTCAGGTCTCTTGGAACGACCGCTCTGGATACCATATTCCACGAGCTTGCCTACACCCTTGGTGTCGATAGTCTTGAACGGATCTGCATCCAGGAGTTTGTTTCCGAGATATTCGCCCATGAATGTTCCTACGTCATCACGTGAGAAACCGAATGTCATCTGTGTGAGGTCATTGGTGCCGAATGAGAAGAACTGTGCGGTACGGGCCATCCTGTCACCGGTAAGAGCGGCACGAGGGATCTCGATCATTGTACCGAACTGGTAGTGGATGGTCGTGCTGTACTTGCCTTCAACCTCTGCCTTTACCCTGTCGCAGATAGCCTTCTGGAAGCTGAGCTCACGAGCTGAAATTGTTACAGGAATCATGATTTCAGGAATCGGGTTGAAACCTTCTGCCTGGAGTTCTGCAGTAGCTGTGAAGATCGCCCTGTACTCTACCTCTGCAATCAGAGGGAATGACACGTGAAGACGTACTCCACGGTGACCCATCATAGGGTTGACCTCGTGCAGGGACTCGCCACGTTTCTCGATTTCCTCTACGGTTACGCCGAGCTCTTTGGCCAATTCTGCTTTCTTCTCTTCAGTTCTAGGAACGAACTCGTGGAGAGGCGGGTCGAGCAGACGGAATACTACCGGCTTGCCGTCCATGATCTTGAGGGTGCCCTTTACAGAAGCCTTGATGAATGGTTCAAGCTCTGTAAGTGCTTCCTTTCTTTCTTCATCTGTATCGCAGAGAATCATCTTGCGGAGTTTTGCAAGCGGAGTCTCTGAATTCTTGCCGTAGAACATGTGCTCAAGACGGAACAGACCGATACCTTCGGCGCCGAATGAAAGAGCCTTTGCAGCATCTTCAGGTGTGTCGGCATTGGTACGGATTCCGAGCTTGCGGAACTTGTCGGCGAGAGCCATGAACTTCACGAACAGCGGATTCTCGGAAGCGTCCATCGTCTCGATCTGTGCGTTGTAGACGAGACCCTTGGTGCCGTTGAGGCTGAACCAGTCGCCTTCCTTGAACTGCTTGTCGTGGCCAGCGAAAGTCACGATCTTGTTTTCGAGGTCAATGTGCATTGCATCGCAACCTACGATACAGCATTTGCCCCATCCGCGTGCTACGAGAGCAGCATGTGAAGTCATACCTCCACGGATGGTAAGGATACCTGCAGCTGCGCGCATACCCTCGATGTCCTCAGGAGAAGTCTCTTCACGGACGAGGATGACCTTCTTGCCCTCTGCGGCGGCCTTTACGGCATCCTCAGGAGTGAACACGAGTGTTCCTACCGCTCCGCCCGGAGATGCAGGAAGACCCTGTGCCATAACTTTGGCCTTCTTCTCAGAAGCAGGGTCGAGGATTGGGTGGAGAATCTCGTCAAGCTGTGCAGGAGAAACACGCATTACGGCGGTCTTCTCGTCGATCATACCCTCTTCGAGCATGTCGGTCGCCATCTGGAGGGCAGCGAGACCGGTTCTCTTGCCGATACGGCACTGGAGCATCCAGAGGTGACCCTCCTGGATGGTGAACTCGATGTCCTGCATATCGTGGAAGTGCTCCTCAAGTCTGATTCTGATTTCGTCGAGCTCCTTGTAAACCTCAGGCATTGCCTTTTCGAGGGACTCGAGATCCTTGTTCTTCTCTGTCTTGGTAGCCTCGTTGAGCGGGTTAGGGGTGCGGATACCTGCTACGACATCCTCTCCCTGGGCGTTGATGAGCCACTCACCGTAGAACTTGTTGTCTCCGTTTGCAGGGTTACGTGAGAACGCAACACCTGTAGCGGAAGTATTGCCCATATTGCCGAATACCATTGACTGTACGTTCACTGCCGTGCCCCAGTCATCTGGAATTTTCTCAATCTTTCTATAAGTAATGGCGCGTTTTCCGTTCCATGACTTGAATACGCCGCCGATAGAACCCCAAAGCTGCTCTTTTGCAGTGTCAGGGAAATCTACGCCGAGAACTTCTTTAACCTTGGCCTTGAACTGGTCGCAAAGATCCTTGAGCTCTTCAGCCGTGATATCGGTGTCAGAGGCATAACCTTTGGCAGCCTTGAGCTCTGACATCATCTTGTCGAGCTGCTGGCGGATTCCCTTACCGTCCTCAGGCTCAATGCCTTCTGCTTTCTCCATAACGACGTCTGAGTACATCATGATGAGGCGGCGGTAAGCATCGTAAACGAAACGAGGGTTGCCGGTCTTCTTGATCATTCCCGGAAGAGTCTCAGAGCAAAGTCCGATGTTCAGGATGGTGTCCATCATACCAGGCATTGAACTTCTTGCGCCTGAACGGCAGCTCACGAGGAGCGGATCGTTAGGATCGCCGAATTTCTTGCCCATGATTTTCTCTGTGGCCTCAAGTGCTTCAGCCACTTCTTGTTTCAATGCATCTGAATAGCCTCCGCCGAGAGCGTAATACTCTGCACAGCACTCAGTTGTGATAGTGAAACCAGCCGGAACCGGCATGCCGAGCAGGTTCATCTCGGCCAGGTTAGCTCCTTTTCCTCCAAGGAGTTCGCGCATGGTGCCATTGCCTTCAGCAGTCTTGCCACCGAAGCGATACACCCTTTTTTTGTTCTCTAACATATTTTTAAAACAGGTTTTTGTTTTTCGAAATCAAGTTTTCCTTAAAGAGCGCAAATTTAATCATTTTATACATGCATTGCAAGAAAAACTTACTTGCCTCTATGCCCCTTCTCGTAAAGCTCGATGGAATTGATGATGTTCTGCCATACGCTGTACAGTCCTCCTGCGACGGAAGTCACCGGAGTCAGATACGAATAGCCGAGCCATATCAGGAAGCCGGTGTTTTTCTGTCCAAGTGCCTGGCCGGCGGTGATTTCATCAGAAGAGCGTTCTTCTTCCGACTCCTTCCTTCCGACTCTTCCGGCAGCCTTTCCGACACCGAACTGGATGACCGTACAAGCCAGCGAAATGACACCTATCAGCACTACTATCCAGAAAGATATATGGCTGAGTACCAATGCTCTGGTGGCAAGAAAAATCGCCAATGTCAGCGAAATGCCCCAGAAATAGAAAGCCCATTCAGTGTACCTCATCAGCCAGCGCTGGAGTCTCCGGGCAGTATATCTGATGAGCCATGCCAGAAGCAGCGGGAAAACCAGCAGCGGGAAAATCTTCATGCAGATCGCGATGAAACTCTCGAAGAAGGTCGCGTCCGACTCAGTATTGAATATAGGTATGACCAGAGGAATGACGACCGCTACCGCAATGTTGATGAGCACGACGTATGAAACGGTGTCCGACAAGCGTCCGCCAAGTTTCCCGGTAATCACTCCCGCGGCGGCTGCCGTAGGGCAGATGAAACACAGCATTGCGCACTCTGTCAATATTTTAAGGTCTCCGTCAGGCATCAATGTCGCAAGCCATGTGAACAATATGAACATGACAATCTGGAAAGCCAGCGCGATGAAATGCCAGCGCCGGAGCCTCAGGTCGTGCGGTGAAATCCTGTTGAACTGGAGGAAAAGCATGATTGCGATGAGTGCCGGTTGGACTCGTTTCGCAAAAATCGAGAAAGAAGGCTCCACGTTCGATGCCAGCCAGGGCACATAATGGAGTGCCAAATAAGATGCCGCCCCCGTGAAAATCGCCAGAGGCAGCATCCATTCCTTTATGAAATTGATTAATTTGTCCTTTGCCACAATAACCTCCCTACAACAGCTTGGCCGCTATGTCCGACAATTCGCTGCGCTCTCCCTTCTTCAGGAATACGTGTTCGAAAAGCTTCTGTCCGGCCATCTTTTCACCGAGATGAGTAAGACCGTTCGACCACTGGTCCAGATAAGGCTGGTCAATCTGGAAGATGTCGCCCGTAAACACCATCTTGGTCCCTTCACCTGCCCTCGTGATGATTGTCTTGATTTCATGCGGCGTCAGGTTCTGTGCCTCGTCAATGATGAAATACGCCTTGCCCAGGCTCCTTCCCCTTATATATGCGAGCGGTGTTATGAGCAATTTTTCGTCTTTCAAAAGCCCCTCTATGCGCTGGTATTCCTTGCTGCTAGGCCGGTACAATGCCTTGATAACGTTGAGGTTATCCATCAGCGGCTGCAGGAAAGGACTCATTTTGCTCTTCTGGTCGCCAGGCAGGAAGCCGATATCCTGATTTCCCAGAATGACGGTCGGTCTGGACAGGATTATCTGGTCGAAATCCCGCTCCTGTTCCAGAGCTGCCGCCAGCGCGAGCAATGTCTTTCCCGTTCCGGCACCTCCGGTCAATGACACCAGCTGAATCTTCTTGTTCAGGCATGCGTCCAATGCGAATTTCTGTTCGTCATTCCTCGGTTTGATTCCGCTGGCTTCCCGCTTCCTGACCAGAATGATCTTGTCAATGTCGGCGTCATATCTTGCGCAGATTATTTCGTCTCCATGAGTCGTCCATTGTATCTTGAAAAGTTGATTCGCTGATGGCTTGGTCTTGCATAGCCCCTTCCAGTCGACGGTGTTGTGCTGACCGTATGCCAGTTCCTGTACCACTTCGTCCGGTGCGTCCGTGATGAACTGCACTTCTTTCTGTGAGAACTCCACCTTGTCCTCTTCCACGCGGTCCGTCAGATAGTCCTGAGCCACCATCCCGGCAGCTTTCGCCTTCATCCTCAGGTTTATATCTTTGGTTACCAGCGCCACGAAACGGCTCGGATTATTGTCCCTCACCCATATTGCTGTAGCCAGAATCCTATGGTCCTGGGTGTCGTCATGGAAAAGTTCCTTCATGCTGTCAGGAAACGGATGGTTCGGCTCTATCTTGATGTTTCCCAGGCCTTTGCCGATAGGCACGCCGTCCCGTCCGAACATTTTCCCCTCGGTAAGACGGTCGATGTCTCTCATGAATCCTCTCGCATTGAAACTCAACGCGTCCGTGCCCTTTTTGAACTTGTCCAGTTCTTCCAGCACGGCTATCGGTATGACAATATCATTGTCCTGAAACTTTCGGATGGCCTTGTAGTCATGCAGAACGATATTTGTGTCCAGGACGAATATCTTCGGTTTCCTGGCTCCGTCCCCCTTTGCGGGGACATTGGCGTACCTGTTGATCATGTCTGAATATTTTAAACACGCATTTTCCTAATCCTCTCCCTCCGGGACAATGTCCTCCTGGCCGAGCAGTGACTGAAGTATGCCCGCCACGCCGTCCTGATTGCCGCTGGTTATCCTCAGCCCCGGTTTTCCCGGATGACCGATGGGGTAATAGGCCACATCCTGGAGCAGCATTTCAGCATCCACGTAGTCGAAGTCGCTGTCGCGGATTTCCACCACCGCACCCGGGACCTCGCTGAAAAGAATCCTGGTGATGTCGGTTTCCCCATACGAACGGCAGATTCCTGAGATGTCGGCGTCAATGCCGGCTGTCATACCGTTGCTCATCCTGTTCAATGTCGCAATGAGCCCTCCCGGACCTGTCGCCGCGCCAGAAACTATCACGCCGTCTTCCACGAACTCTCTCACCACTTCGAAACAATCTATGAAATAATCCGAGTCCATGATGTCCGGAGCCTTTCCTCCTGCCAGGCCTGTCTTCTCTGCCAGCAATGACCCGCCAAGTCGGAACTTACATGTATCGAAAGGAATGTATATCAGCCAGTTGCCGATATTGTCCGATACGTGGACCTGGCACTTTCTGCTTTTCCCCAATTCTGGCGAAGATGTCCTGAACGGGAGTTCGCACAGTGGCAATGCCGGATTCATGTCCGGGGTGTTCATGATTTCCCGGTCAATGGTCTCCGCGATGTCTATCGGCTCGTCCGAATCATCGGCGCTCTGTATGTTTTCGTTTTTTTCAACGTAGATATTGAACTTTATCCGGCATCCTTCTGTCTTGCCATCATCCTGTGTGCCAGTGACTTCCTGAAAGTGATATCCGCCCAGTCTGATATCCAGCATGTCCAGATAACTGCAAGCCGCCTCCACGGATTTGTAGAAGGCGGTCATATCGCCGACTTCCGAGGTCTCCCATTCCCATGTGATGTCAATGATGAGGTCATCCAATCTGAAATGGCCTGTTTTCCAGATAGTCCGGATCAATCCGGTCGCGATTTCCGCACGTGTGGTCTCTTCAGGGAAGAATCTCGGAATATTGCGCGGCTTGAGGGTGGAAGATGTCACCTCGCCGAGATATTCGAATATCTTTTCCGATGAAAAGGCATTGCTCTCCGGTGACGGATCCACGCTCTCGTCGATCAGCGGCTCAGCGGCCGTTCCATTAGATTTGTCTGTATCTGTCTGATAGTCATCATGTTCTAGGTTTACAGCCGGGTGACTTCTATGAAATTCTCCGACAGCTTCTTCCAATATCTGCCTCGGGGTCAGTTCCATTCTGGCTCCGTCGATGATGTATTCCGAATCAAGTGCAGGCACAAATTCCCTCATATCTCTTTCTTCAATGTTCCCTCAAATGTAATAAATTTCCGCGTCATTTCATCTGTAATTGTTATCTTTATGACCACAATATGAGGAAAAATGAGGAAAATCGAAGTCTGTTGCACATCCGTGGATGATGTCGTGGAAGCTTATGAAGGTGGCGCCATTCGCGTGGAGCTTTGTTCTGCAATCAGTTGCGGCGGCGTGACGCCCAGTCGTGGCCTGATAGCTGAAGCTGTAGCTGCCGCGTCGGGCACCGTTATTCCGCGCATCAAGGTCAATGTCCTCATCCGTCCGAGGGAGGGGAGTTTCGTCTATTCCCCGTCCGAAGTCAGGACAATGATTTCCGATATAGAGTTTTGTCGCAATGCCGGTGTCGACGGCGTTGTCATAGGTGCATTGACCCCGGAAGGGAACATTGACATGGACTCGTGCCGCCGCATGGTTGCCGCCGCAGGCCCTTTGAGCGTGACCTTTCATCGTGCCTTCGATGTCTGCCTGAACCCGGAACTTGCTCTGGAACAGATAATTGACCTTGGCTGTGAACGTTTGTTGACCTCCGGTCAGCAGCCCAAGGCCCTGGCCGGCGCATCAATGATTGCCGGACTCGTAAGACAGTCTGCCGGACGTCTGGTCGTTATGCCCGGCTCCGGTATAAATCCTGACAATGTTGCTGAAATAGAACGCATTACCCATGCGACGGAGTTCCATTCTACAGCCCGCGCAGCCGTACAGGACCCGGACCTGCATCACGTTCCTGAACTCGGTTTCGATGAGCCGGCAGTTTCACCGGGATTTGTACTCCGAACTTCACGTAATGTGGTCCGCGCCCTTGTCGGCTGATGTGCCCTCTAGATTCCTGCGATGACGGTCCTGATCTGGGATGCGAGCGAGGTGTTGTAGCCTGTCGAGACGTAGACGATGCGGCCGAAGCTGTCGCACATCGCGATTACCGGCAGCGTTTTCGATTCGCTGTGACATCCGTTGCACAACATGTCCCTGATTTCAGATCCTGTGTCTATGCCGAAATGTATGTCGCTGCCGTCCAATGCTTTGGCTAGCTTGTCGACATTGGTCCCGCTCTGCCCGAAAACCATAACCGGCCGTCCCCATTGGCCCAATTCCGGGAGCATTGACTGGACATCCCTTATGGCATGATTGCTCGGTTCGTCTCCGTCGCCGAAGACCATGACCAGGAAATATCCGCGCCCCGTGGTGCTCAATATTGACTTCTTCACAGCAGCGATGCCATCGCCGTCTACGGGGGTATACAATGCCTCCGGGTCCATGGCTCCGATGACGCTGATTTCCTCTTTACTCTCCCTCATAACCAACTGTACGTCAGTGTTTTTTCCTCTCTCGACGCGGAATGTCGTCATTCTTGCCAGTACCTTTCCGCTGGCAAGCCTGGTCCCGCTGGTCAGCAGGTATGTTCCGGCATCCAAAGTGAACGGCGTACTGAATCTTTTAGCCGAAGCGTCAGCTCCCAGCTCGGTAGCGTCCCCGTCCTCGAAATCAAGCAGTCTCCGCTGCCCGTCCTGAATCCGGCTCAATGTAAAATGGCGGTAATATTCCGGATTGTCCAGTGTGCCTTTACCCGGGACATAGTTCATGGTCATCGTGCCTTTTTCGGAAATAGTTCCCAATGCGGCACTCTCTGCGGTGATGTCGACCCATTCATTGTCAATCATATACTGAGCCTTTCCGGTCATCTGGTCTACTCTTGCCGGTATTCCGAATGTCCTCAATGCCGCTACCGTAAATATGTCTTTCGATCTTCCGTCCGCCATGCGGATTCGCAATGTTCCCGCCGGGGTGGCTTGTAACCTTCTGGTGTTCAGGCTGTCCGCTAACGCAATGCTGTCCCTGGCCCAAGTGATGATCTCGTTCACCAGAGCCCTGACGTCATCCTCGTCATTGATCTCGCGCGTGTTTATATAAGGTGAAAGCGCCTTGTGGATCTCCGTGTGGAACGGCTGTAGAAATTCCCCGTTTATGCGAGGACAAAGCACATAATTGAAATAGATTTCATCTTTTTTGCTGAGGATATTAGGCTTGGCGGCCGTGGTCAACGCGTCCCAAAGCACTTCGCATTTCGTATCACGCAAATCCTTGCGGCTTAGCGTCTTGAGCATCTCCAGGCCGTCATGCAGACGGTCATTTTCATTGGCCTTTGCGATGAAATTCCTGATGCTCCTCCAGTTCCCCTTCGCATCCGTCAGCTGCTTGTATGCGTCTTCCGGCATTCCCGCCAGTCCGAGACGTTCCTCAGCATTGTCCCGAGTCGTGAAAGTCGCTGTGTATGAGTGCCTCAGCGAGTCTTCGCGCGCGATCCGTACCTTGTTCGCGGCAATCGCCTCCTCACTCGCTTCCGCCGGAATCCTGCCGTTCGCAGGAGGGTTCATGTCAATGTCAATCTCCATCGGATCCACATCCGTATGGTCCAATGTGATGGTGATTCCGCAGTTTTCAATGCCTTCCGTATGGAGCTTTCCGATTCCGTAACGTCCGTCATATGAGGCCCATACGAACATGTCGCCGATTCCTGTATGGAGTATTGCCTGCCCCTTGTCGTCGGTTTTCACTGTCACAGCCGGGAACATTTCACCATAGTTGTAAATGCAGAATCCGACGTCGGCGCCGGTTACGGGTTTGCCTTCGGAATCATTGACAGTCACTATATTGCGTCTTGTTTTCACATAGTTGCCGATGACATTGATTTCTGTGAAGCTGGCGGTACGGCGGATTACGTCTTCAGGGCCGCGGTAGTCGCCGAATACGAGCGTGTGCATAAGCATTGCCCTGGCCGCAGGCTCATTGAACCAGGCCATATTGAGTTCCGGTTCCGGCTCGCAAGCGCCGAGGAATGACCATTTTCCGTCTGTCCATACTTCCACCCAGGCGTGGTTGTCATCCGTATGGGCCCATCTTGGAGTGTAGACCTGGCGCGCCGGGATTCCGACGGTGCGCATGGCTGCCACCGTGAATGTCGACTCTTCTCCGCATCGTCCTTCGCCGTTCAGAATCGATGCGAGCGGTGAAAATGTTCTGGCATCCGATGGCGTGTATGTCACTTTTTCATGGCACCAATGATTGATTTCCAGTGCCGCGTCATGCATTGACAGCCCCTCCACGCGTGCCTTCAGCGTGTCGTAATACATTGTCCTGAAATCGTCAAGCCGCTCGTTGTTCACTCTGACGGGCAGCACGAAGTGCCTGAACATCCGGTCGTCCAGCTGCTTTCCCCACGGCATTTCCCGTCTGGCTCTCAGCGCCACTTCCGCATTGTCCCGGAAAAAGTCCTCGCTGTAATCGCCCTTGTCCGCGATGCTCATATATTCATAAAGGAAGTCCACGGCCTCTCCGACCGTCATTTCTCTCTTGCATCCGCCCAATATGCATGCGGTCGCCGCCAATGTCAGTGTTATTTTCTTTAGTGTCATATTTTCCGTTGTTCACGAATGCAATAGTATGCAAAAAATTTCTGAAATGAAACAATTGCGGTGAATTGTTCGTGCAAGTGATCGGACGGATCCCTTTAATTGCGGCACGACGCCATACCTTTTCGTTGAATTCCATAAATAACTCCTCTTCCTCCATCACTTCATGGAAAAGTCTGGCGACTTCTGCAGGAGGGTTATGGAAGGCACCGCATCCGAAGGCGCCGAGTACGAGGGCGTCATGACCATGGAGAAGGCCTATGCGGAAGATTGTGCGGATCTTGCAACGTGTAATGTCGAGGGCCACCTGAGGCATGTGTCCGTCAGCAGTAAGCTTTATGGAATATCTTCCGTCGAGATTCAGGGCGGCACAGGATACCACGGCAACATTGTACGGGTACTCCATCATCGTGCAGTCTGCGGTCTGACGAAAGGTGGCGGCGTTCTTCTTTTTGCGCTCGTCGACAGATGAATCAAATGTTCTATATCCCATGACTTTGGTTATTTTAAAATGTAAACTGTTCGCAAGTTTTCCATTTGCTATATACTATACAAGACATCTTCACCAATCTTACATAGATTTCCTGTTTTTTTCACTTTTCTTGTCTTTTCGGTAAATTTGAACGTAATTTGTGCCCGAATACATAAACCAATGGCAAAGAAAAGGTTCCGGATTACGGAGAAAGACTTCCTCCTTGCCAACCGGAAGGCCTCGAGAGAGGAGGAAATCGCAAAGTACGGCAAGCAGATAATGTTCCGTACGACGACTCGGAAATCCAAGAAGGTCTATGACCGCAAGCGTCTGAAAAAGGCAGGCATCAATTCCGATGACCTGCCTTTAATGATTTTTTCGTCTTTAGCGGAAAAACATAGTTTTTCCTGAC
>ERZ857629.1981-NODE-1981-length-20423-cov-26.347997_pt1 | contig 20423 bp, 20 predicted proteins | sample MGYA00519700_ERZ857629 | MGnify/ENA primary metagenome ERZ857629 (study PRJEB31778, sample SAMEA3449351) | human gut metagenome | biome: human gut; feature: human-associated habitat; material: faeces | place: United Kingdom | collected 2010/2012 ...
GCCCCTTGCCCTCAAAAAAGCCCCAAAAACACGTATATTTTCAGTGCTTTCGATAATTCGCGTCCGCACCAAATAATTAATATTCAATGTGTTATATAACCATGGGCGGACGTAAAATATCACGTCCCTACCGCTCTTTCACCATACGGTGAACGGCGTAATCATATAGTTAGTGGTAATTGTAAAAAATCCCATAGGGATTTCGTCGCATCTTCTTCAGGACAACATGTATATCATTGCCTATTTTTTTGTAACTTTGTGTTTTGGTAATTTAAAATTCACGATATATGCAAGCCATTATTCTTGCCGCCGGCATGGGCAAACGCCTCGGCGAATACACTAAAAGCAACACGAAGTGCATGGTGGAGGTGAACGGTACGCCGCTTATCGACCGCGCGCTCGACCAACTCTCGCAACTGAACCTCTCTCGCGTGGTGATTGTGGTGGGCTACGAGGGGCAAAAACTGATGGACTATCTGGGCTCGGAGCACAAGGGGCTGAAGATAGAATACGTCAACAATCCCGTGTACGAAAAAACCAACAATATCTACTCGCTGGCACTGGCGAAGGAGCAACAGCAAGCCGACGACACGCTGCTGATTGAGAGCGACTTGATTTTCGACGATTCGTTGCTCACCAAACTGGTGAATAATCCTTTCCCCAACTTGGCACTGGTGGCGAAGTATGAAACGTGGATGGACGGCACGATGGTGTGTATCGACAGCGAGAATAATATCGTGAACTTTGTGACGAAGGCTGCGTTCAACTACCAGAATGTGGACCAGTACTACAAGACGGTGAACATCTACAAATTCTCCAAAGAGTTTTCACAAACGAAATATGTGCCCTTCCTTGAGGCTTACACCAAGGCGGTGGGCAACAATGAATATTACGAGAATGTGCTGCGCATCATCACGTTTCTCAACAGCCAAGACCTGAAGGCTTTGCCCATCGGCAACGAGAAATGGTATGAAATCGACGATAAGCAGGACCTCGACATTGCCGAAGCACTTTTTGCCGACGAGAAGGACATTCTCCGAAAATACTACGGGCGTTTTGGCGGATTCTGGCGTTTCCCGAAGATGCTCGACTACTGCTATCTGGTGAACCCATACTTCAACGAATCGCGCATCATCGACGAACTGGAGGCGAACTTCCGCACCCTCATCGCCGAATATCCTTCGGGCATGAAGGTGAACACGCTGCTGGCGAGCAAGTGCTGGGGCGTGAAGGAAGATTACATCATTCCGGGCAACGGCGCGGCTGAACTGATTAAGGCGTTGATGGAAATGCTGCCCGGCACACTTGGCATCACGCGCCCCACATTCGAGGAATACCCCAACCGTCGCGACAAGGATAATTTGGTGACCTTCGTTCCTCAAAATCAAGATTATCGCTACTCAGCCGACGATTTAATCAATTTCTTCGGCAAGCATCACGCCGACAATCTTATCCTCATCAACCCCGACAACCCTTCGGGCAACTTCATTCCCAAAGCCGACATTCTGAAATTGGCGGCTTGGTGCGAGGCGAATGAGATTAGGCTGATTGTGGACGAGAGTTTTGTGGACTTCAGCGAGGGCTATCTCAACAACACGCTGCTGCACGACCACATTTTGGAGGCATATCCCCACATGCTGGTGATGAAGAGCATTTCGAAGAGTTATGGCGTGCCGGGCATTCGCTTGGGCATTCTCTGCTCCGCCGACACCGACATCATCAGCCGTATGAAGAAGATGGTGAGCATTTGGAACATCAATTCGTTTGCCGAGTTCTTTATGCAGATTTTCACGAAATACGAGGACGAATATCTCAAGGCATGCGATAAATTCATTGCCGAACGCAACGATTTCGAGCAGAAACTTCGCGAAATCAGTTTCCTGCGTGTGATGCCTTCGCAAGCCAACTATTTCCTGTGCGAGATTCTGCCGCCATACAATGCCAATGCGCTTGTGCTGAAAATGCTGAAGCAATACAACATTCTCACCCGCGACTGCTCCACCAAGGGTGGTTTCGACGGCAAGCAATACATGCGCATAGCCGTGCGTAGCCACGCCGACAATGCGCGCCTCATCGCCGCCTACAAGGAAATTGAAAACGAAAACAAATAATGGCTATGAAAATCATTTCACAACAACGAATAAAGTCATTGGGCATCTCGCCTAAGAAATGCGTGGAGTGGATTCGGGAAAGTTTCGCAATGAAGGCGCAAGCGCAACTTCCGGCAAAAATCAGCGTACACCCTGCCGACACCGACTTTTTCACTTCTATGCCATGCTTGCTGCCCAATCCTGCCGACATGGGCGTGAACTTTCACCGTCAGTACTTTGGCGTGAAAGAGGTGCACCGCATTGAGGGTGCCGTGCCAAGTTTGGGTAGCGACCTGATGCTCTACGATGCCAAATCTGGCGAATTGCTGGCATTGATGGATTCCGACTGGATCACCACCATGCGCACTGGGGCTGTGGCTGCTGTTTCGGCTAAGGCTTTGCGTAAAACCGGTGCCGAGACCTACGCTTTTGTGGGGCTTGGCAACACTGCGCGCGCATCCTTGCTCTGCATTCTTGAAGCCGAACCCGAAAAGCATTTCAAAGTGAAACTGCTCAGGTACAAAAAGCAGGCAGAATTGTTTATCCAGCGATTTAAAGCCTACTCGAATGTGGAATTTGAGATAATGGACAATATCGACGACATGGCGAAATCGGCTGATGTGCTCATCAGTTGCATCACCAGCGCCACTGGTCAACTCGTGAGCGACGAGGCGTTGCTGCCGGGCATCACTGTGATTCCGGTGCACATGCGCGGTTTCCAAAACTGCGACACCACTTTCGACCGCGTGCTTGGCGACGACACCGACCATGTGAAGGGTTTCAAATATTTCAGCCAATTCAAGGCATACAACGAAATTGGCGAGGTGCTTGCCGGCAACGACCCCGGACGCACTTCCGACCAGCAACGCATCATCGACTACAACTACGGCCTGGCATTGCACGACGTGACCTTTGCCGCCAAAATATTTGAGATGCTTGAAAGTGATGCGTCGATTCAAAGCGTTGAGATGATAAAAGAAACCAAAAAATTCTGGGTATAGTGTCACTGCCCCCTTTTTTTGACAGCAACAACTGCGAATCAGATTTGGCAAAGAGAATACTACATATTCGATTCCTAATTTTGGTATACTCTCCCAATTTCACCAAAAAAATTTTGGTATACTCCCGCAATTCGCAAAAATAAATTTTGGTATACTCTCTCGATTTAGCCCTAAAAAATTTGGTAAATTAAAACAAAAAACCTAATTTCGCACTATATACCAATTCGTTACATACTTTTTTCAACAAAACTGAAAATACTCATAAAAAAGTCCACCACCACATGCCAAGGATTTTTAAGAGAAAAATATACGAACGCCTCCTGAAATGGAAAAGCAAAAATGGGAAAACTGCAATTCTCATTGAAGGCGCTCGCCGTATCGGCAAAACCACACTCGTAGAGCAATTTGCATCAAACGAATACGAATCTCATCTAATTATCGACTTCAACAAGGCATCAAAGCAAGTCAAAGATCTGTTCAATGACATCATGGATCTTGATTTCCTTTTCCTCAACCTTCAAAACCTATATAAGGTTGAATTAAAGGTGCGCAAATCTGTAATTGTGTTTGATGAAGTGCAATTATGCCCTATGGCACGTAGAGCCATCAAACATCTCGTGGCCGACGGGCGTTATGATTACATCGAAACGGGGTCGCTAATCAGTATAAAGCGAAATGTTGGCGATATTATCATCCCAAGCGAAGAGGAAAAGGTGGCAATGCACCCAATGGATTTTGAAGAATTCTGTTGGGCATTGGGTGACTCCGTGACAACGAAGTTGTTGAGAACATATTATGAGAAAAAAATTCCTTTAGAAGCAATACATCGAGCCAAGATGCGCGACCTACGACTGTATATGTTGGTGGGAGGAATGCCGCAAGCTGTAAATGAATATTTAGACACAAATAATCTTGGAATGGTCGATGAAGTGAAGCGAAACATTATAAGCCTCTATATCGACGACTTCTATAAAATAGACCCTTCAGGTCGCATGTCGCGGCTTTATATATCTATCCCCGCCCAGTTAAGCCAAGGAAAACTGAGTTATAAAACTTCGTCAATTCTTGGCAATGTGGGAGAAGAACGAAAACTTCAATTCATCAACGAACTTGAAGACAGCAAAACAGTGCTGCTTTCTCACCATTGCAACGAACCAAATGTTGGAATGTCATTAAGCATATCACTATCAAAATTCAAGATTTATTGTTCAGACACTGGCCTTTTCGTGACCCTCGCTTTTTGGGACAAGGACTATACTGAAAACATTATCTACAACAAACTATTGAGCGACAAGCTCAGTGCCAATATGGGGTATGTTTATGAGAACCTTGTGGCGCAAATGCTTGTTGCAAGTGGCAACAAACTGTATTACCACACTTGGCAAAAAGATGCCACACACAGTTACGAGATTGATTTCCTACTATCTCGGGGATTTAAACTGCAACCTGTAGAAGTGAAATCTTCTGGCTACAGCACACACGCGTCACTTGATGCCTTTTGCAAAAAATATGCTCATTTAGTAGATAAAAGCTACTTGATTTACACCAAAGATTTTAAGAAAGATAGAGACACAATATTGCTACCCGCATACATGACTCCTTTTCTTTAAACACTAAAAAATTATAGTTAACGTTCTAACAAACTTTTCATGATGAAAGTGTCGATTTTAGTGCCTGTCTATGGCGTGGAAAAATATATTGAGAAGTGCGCAGTGTCGCTCTTCGAGCAGTCATACGAGGATATTGAATACATCTTCGTGAACGACTGCACGCCCGACCGAAGCATCGAGGTGCTTCGTGGCACCATCGCACGCTATCCACAGCGACAAAAGCAAGTGGTGATTATCGACCACGATGTGAACCGTGGGCTTGGCGCTGCCCGACACACTGCCACCGAGGCTGCCACAGGCGAACTGGTGATGCACGTGGATAGCGACGACTATCTGATGCCGCGCGCCGTGGAGCATCTGTGCGCAAAGATGGAAGAAACTGGAGCCGACATGGTGGACGGCGGATATGTGACGGTGACCGCCGACCGCGAAAGCGCACTCATTCCACCATTTCACGGCACAAAGGAGAAGTATCTGAAACTGATGCTTTGCCAAAACATCGTGTTCAACCGCATCTGGGGGCGCATCTATCGCCGCGCGCTATTCACTGAAGGCGGCATCAACTCGGTGGAGGGCATCAACTATGGCGAAGACTATGTGGTGGTGCCACGCCTCATTCTCGGAGCCAAAAGAGCGTGCCTCGACGAAGCCGTGTATGCCTACCGCGACGACAACGCCACCTCCTACACCCACAGCATCAACGAGAAGCACAACCGATCGCTCTACAAGGCGCACGCCATAGTCAACGAATACTTCACCCAGCACGACACCCTCGGCACCTATCGCACCGCCATGCAAATGGCAATGCTCGCCATGGTGCGCCACGCACGCCGCTACGAAGGCCACTTCCGCAACCTCGACGCCCTTTGCCCTATCGAGGTGAAAGGCTGCGCCCCAAAACTGTGCAACGCCATACTCCGCTCCCCCCTCATTCCCTTCTCCCTCGCCAACTTCCTCTACCTCACCCTCCGCCGCCTCTACTCCTCCACCCTCTAATCCACCGATGGTCCCCCACAAAAAAAGAGTTATATTTAGGAAATGATATACAAGTTGTCCCTGTGATTATTTAGTAATGATTGGAAAAAAAACATAGGAATTTCATCGCATTTTCTTCGGGACAACTTGTATATCATTTCCTATATTTAAGGACGTATTTTTACACATCAATCACAATTGCTTATAGATGACGAATGGCAAGTTTCTGTTGATGAAAGCAAGAATATGCCATCGTTTTGTGACATAGGCTTTTGACTTCCTTTTGCGAATGGCATCAATGATTTGATTAGCCACTTTCTCAACCGGCATCACCCAAAATAGTCCTTCCCCCTTTGCCATTGCCGTGTCAACAAGGCCAGGCCTAATGTCTGTAACCGTTATGTGTCCTGCACTTTTGAAAGCCTTTTTGCGTAGTGCTTCCATATAGTTGATTTGATAGGCTTTAGTTGCACTGTAGGCTGGTGCCATTGGTTCACCTCGCAATCCTCCTGCAGAGGTGATAGCTACAAGATGACCGAAGCCCTGTTGTTCAAGAAGGCAATACAGCATATCGATAACATAGGTCCAGCCTACAACATTTGTGTCAATCGTTGGACGCTCAACGGCATAGTCAAGTGTAGCGTTTATATCGCCAATGCCTGCACACATGACGACAAGGTCGAAGTTCCCTAACTCTTTGTGAAGTTTATTGATGGCTTGTTCAATTCCCTCTAAATTAGTAACATCAGCTTGAGCAGCAAAAGTTTTTGAAGGATATTGCTGACTTAATTCATCAAGAATTCTCGTTCGACGACCTACGATGCCGATACGATTATCCTCGTGTGCATACTTCAAGAAAAGAGTTTTGCCAATACCAGAGGTTGCTCCAATTATAACAATATTCATTCTGCGTTTTTGGCGCAAAGTTAGTGTTTGATTATTAATGCAGGAACGAAAGCAAAGACAAAACACCTTTGCGTGAGTAAACTCTCAAAATGTTTTGAGAAATTGCTACCCGAAAGTTATTTCTCGGCGTATATTGCTGATAGTTGTTGGGGTAACTTTCAAAAAAGAGGCAAGGTCTTTCAAGTTGATACTTTGAACCAACTCAGGACAACGAAATAGCAAACGCTTATACCGTTCCCTTGTCGTCATACGGTAGGAGTCAAGATATTGTGCGTAAATTTGAGAAAAAAGACTATCGGATATTGTTTGTCTGAGGTCTTTTGACTTTTCGGCATCTAATAGTCTTTCCAGTTCTTTCCCTAAGATTTGAAACACTTTACATGAAGTTCCAGCAACAATGGTCACCTCTGACTTCTTGCCAGAAAGGCAATTCGGATAGTCAGCCACAAACTCGCCCTCAAAGGCAAAGCCTGTACAATAATCCTTTCTTTCCTCGTCGTTATGAACCATATACTTAAAGCACCCACGCTCAACAAAAGCCACAAGTTGCGATGGTTCACCTGCCTTCTCAAATACTTCGCCTCGCTTCATAAGGCGTGTTTCTCCATGCTCAATGCAATACTCGCGCAAAAACTCCAAGTTGACTCCTTCCTTATAAGAATTAAAGTGCTTATGTGATAGATGTGCCATTGTTTTTATCAAATTCTTCGCATCAGCGTCAATAGTTTATTGATTATAAGTTCTCGCATCTTAATATAAAACACAGATACTGTTTAAACGCAAAGATATATAAAACAATTGATGATAAAGGATCTTTAATTGGAGATTGTTGTCAAAAAGCTATTTAGATTCTACAACCTTCGTGATTTTGATGAATTTTCAAGTGTGAAGTCATATATTATTTGAGATGATTTACGAGTTGCCCCCTGTATCGAAACATCCACCCACAATCAAATGGACTGGTTCTTTTGATGATACACAACCACAAAAACCCAATATACAAACCTTTGTAGAAACAAAACTTAGGAAGCGAAAGGTAAAGTCTATAAGAAGGCAGAAAGATGGCGGTAGTTGAGAATTTTAATTTCACCTACCTCGTTTTCAAAATCACCGTCATATACAACCACTTTCTCTGCTATCTTATCAGCAACGAGTGACTCCATTTTTCGGAGTGTTTTCTCGAAAGAAGTGTGATAGGTCATCGCTGACTTGATTTCTATACCTTTAAGCATGTCTTTTTCCTGCATTATAAGGTCGATTTCATTTTGGTTGGAATCGCGATAAAAACACAAATTATTTTCCTTTGCGCGGTTAAATCGGTGTTTGAGAGCCTCCAACACTATCAGGTTTTCAAAAAGGGCACCGCGCATTGAGTGATTTTCCAATTCCTTGTCCGACTCTATTCCAAGTAAATGACACGCCAATCCCGTGTCGCAGAAATAAAGTTTTGGCGATTTTATCAACCTTTTGTTGATGTTTTTAAAATAAGGATGCAAGCGAAAAACAACGTAAGAGGTCTCTAAAATAGAAAGCCATTCCGATATGGTGTTCGAACTCACACCAATTTCTGTTGCCACTTGCGACACATTAAATATTTGCCCTATTCTGCCAGTACAAATCTTGAGAAATGTGTTAAACATCATTATGTTTTTCACATTAATCAATTTTTGCACATCTCTTTCAAGATAGGTGCGCACATAAGCAGGATACATAAATTTAGCTGGTCGCTCACCTGTTTGCACCGAAGGATACAGACCATTATACAGCAGTTGATTCGTGGTGATGCTGGCAATGCTATCGGCTACCTCTTCAATAGAAAGCGGCAGCAAATCCACTATAAAGCATCTGCCAGCCAACGATTGCTTCACAGAGCGAAGCATATTGAAATTCGCACTTCCAGAAAGCACATAACGGCGATCGGGCTGATTATCAACAATTCCCTGTATATACGAAAGTAGTTGAGGCACATTTTGTACCTCATCAATCACCATACCCTTTGCTGTGGGTTGCAAAAATCGCTTCGGGTCGTCAATCGCAACACTTCTCACATCATAGTCCTCCAAAGAGCAATGTTCAAAGTTGGGAAACAAATGCTTAATCAATGTGCTTTTACCTGCTTGACGCGGTCCTGTGACGATAATAACAGGGAAATACTTTGCTACTTCCAAAAGGGTTTCTTCCACCTTTCGCTTAATATAAGTCCTTTCCATTTTATGTAATTTTGAGGTGACACTACAAATTCACATAACTTTTCGTGATACAAAAACTTTTTTCGCAAAAAAACTTATGCAAATCTGAAGTCACACTTCAAATTTACATAAAACACCAAGTGGAGATCGAAATTGATAATCACACAAATCCCCTCAAAAAAAGCATATCCACATAAACTTTCCCTATCCTGACTTCGTCAATGCGTCACCCACGAGAAATAGCCTGACCCACAAACCTCAACGAGAACGCGACATTCTCAAGACCTCTCGTAGGTTATGGGGACGCTATTTTATTCATTTCTCAGCATGCCACCCAAACAAAAATAATTACATCTGATTATCAGTTAGTTACAGTCACTCTTTAAAAAAGTGACGAAGTCAGGAGCTTAGGAAGCAACAAACACCACGCCAGCAAATCTGGAAAATGTGAAAATTCACACCCGTTTTAGTGCGGATTATGTGAAAATTCAGCAGAAAATAACACGGAAAATGTGAAATAACATCACTTGATGAACGTAGCAACATACTGTGTCGAAATGTTTCACTTAATTATTCGCTCAATTCATTCGTGATTGTCAAAGATTGTTTTTATCTTTGTAAGATACAGGAATAGGTGCTTGAGGCGCTCGCTTATCGTACAGACAAAGAAAAGCATCATTGACATTGAGAGTCATCTCAATATCGCACCTGACCAATAAAACACGATTAGATGATGATGACAATAAAGGAAATAGACGAACGTTCATTAGTGAATGCTCACCGCCTCTTTGAGTCGGGCGATATACATAAAATGCCTGTTGGCACAACGGCAGGACTTCAGCAGATACACCAATATCTGTTTGATGGCCTGTACGCATTCGCTGGCGTAATTCGCGATAAGAATATCGCCAAGGGAGGCTTTCGTTTTGCCAATTCGCTCTATCTTGAAGCGGCTCTCGCTGCTGTGGAGAAAATGCCTGAAGACACCTTTGAGCATATCATCGCGAAATATGTTGAGATGAACGTGTGCCATCCTTTCATGGAAGGCAATGGCCGCGCCACTCGCATCTGGCTCGACATGATGCTGAAGCGCTCACTCGGAAAAGTGGTCAACTGGCAATATGTGGACAAAGACCAATACCTTCTGGCAATGGAACGCTCACCCATCAACGACCTCGAACTGCGCTACCTGCTTAGTCAAAACCTCACCCCCAACACAGAAAACCGCGAAGTAATCTTCAAAGGCATAGAGCAAAGCTACTACTACGAGGGCTACGAAAAGTAAAGAGTAAGGTAATGTGGTGCGATTAAATCGCATTTCCAAAGTTTAACCTCTAATATCTATCAAGGTATAACTTCTAATTTCTGAGTTCTGGTTAGTGGGGGCGGAAGCGGGAGTCGTCGATGGGGAAGATGCCTTGCACGCGGCGCACTACGTAGCGCTTGTCGTTGTCCCAGTATTCGTAGCCGAAGCCTTCAATCACCCTGCCGCCGCCTTCGATGTGTATGAAGGCGTCGCCGTAGGTGCGGCGTGTACTGGTGTTGTAGAACATTTGGTTGGTCTCGATTTTGTCGCCTGTGGTGCGTGTGATGCGCACGTTGTCCATACAGTTGACCACCGATGTGTTTTCATCGTAATACATTCGTTCGCACAAAATGCGGTCGCCGCTGCGCATCGACAGACGCACATTGCCCACTGCGCTCCACATTCGCTTCTGTATGTCGTAATAGCCAGAGTCGCAAATCAGCGATGCAGTGTTTTGGAATTTCTCGTCGAGTTCGTCAGCCACCAGACCGTTTGGGAAGGTCCAGTGTGGCACTTTCGACTCGCTGTAGATGTTCCAGAGTTTGGTGGTAATGCGATAGCGGGTGCGCCCAGAGTCGCTCACCAGCGTCTGCACATCGTGTGTGACCATCGTTGGCACCTTCTCCGGGTCTGGTCCTTTGGGTGTCTTTTTCACCTCCTCCTCACTGCACGATGCCACAGCCCATGCCGCAAGCATCAGCATAAGAGTATGCAATATGAATCTCGATTTCTGCATCGAAGAGCGATGGAAAGAAGGGCGCGTTAGCGAATCTTATTCTTCCAGAACCACATTTCGTTGAATGTGACGCTGAAAGTAATGTTCAGATAGTCTTCCTTGATGAGGCATGTGGGCGATGACACGCGGTGCTTCCATTCGAAGCCGAGGTTCACGAGCGATTTGCTGCCCAAAGCAGGGAAGCCGAAACCGCAGGTCACGCCATAGTCGCGCACATTATTGCCCAACACGTTCAGATAATCGTGGTTGTAGAATGCACCCAAGCGATAGTTGATGCGCTTGAGGTAGTTGCCACGGTCGTCGGGAATGAATTGCAGACCGCCACTCACTTTCCAGCGGTTGTCGAACTTAACTTTTACTGGTTCAAAGCCAGTCATTGGAGTGTATTTTGCATTAGCCCAGTCTTGATAGGTGAAGTCAACTTCGGCAAACAGTTTTGTGCCGTGGTTGTAACTGATACCCACGCCATAGGTGTTTGGCTGATCGTAGTTGCCCTTCATGTTGCACTGGAATGCGGTGTCGATTTTTGTGTCGTTCGCCGCATCGTAGAAAGTGCCGATGGTGTTGCCCCTGAAGGTTTTCTTAGGGGTGTAGGTGGCACCGAGCACCACGCGGTTCTTGCGATTGATGTCGATGGCATATTGCGCACCAATGTGCACGTTCCAGTCGCGCACCTCCATCATGCGATAGAATACAGAGGTGGAAGTGCCCACAATGGCAGTGCTGTGCTCCAGCGTACCGAACATATACGAGAAGTTGGCACCCACCGACAGACCCTTCACGGGACTCCATGCGCCACCGAGGTAGAGTTCGCTGATAGAACCGTTGCCCGAACGGCTTTCACTGCCGTTTGCAAGGTCGGAATTGAATGAATAGCTCACAGAAGAATAAGGAATAAAACCGAACGAGCCACCCACATTTTTGGCGATGCGGAACACACCGCTCAAATAGTCGAGACCGCCGCTGAATGCGTTGCCCTTGGTGTCGCCTTCCTTGCTCCACACTTGGCTCACGTCCACGCCCACATCCCAGATAAAGGTGAGCGAGTCGGTGGCAGCGTATGATGCAGGGTTTTTCGAGTTCACAGCCCTGCCACCTTGCATAGCGTAGCCCACGCCACCCATGTGGCGCTGAATGCCTGTGGCGTTGTCGCCGAGTGTGCCGTAGCCGAGGCGTGAATAAGGGGTTTCGGTAACTTGCGCTGATGCTTGGAAAGCGCCAGCGATTGCCAGCATAAGTGTGGCGATAAAGTATCTGTAATTCTTCATTCTATCGTGATATATGATACAAAATAAGTGGCGGTGCTACATTCGCCTCTCCCCTACACAGCGGCGGCAAATTACACCATTGGCTACAAAATTACTAAATCCTCATTAATTAAAGGGTGTTTTGTACAATTTTTAGCACTTTTATAGAAGAAAAAGCACCAAAGTGGCGATGAACGTGGTGGAAATCACTCGTTTTCCTTGTCTTTGTCCCAATAATAGGTGCGACGCGGATTGCGAGGGAACCAGCCTTTGCGCACACGCTCCTGCTGCTCAAAAATTTCGAGAATGCTCCAGAAGCAAGAGCACGAGGTGACGCCCATCACGGCTTGCAGCAGAATGTTTTCAACGATGAGCGCAGCACCTGCGAAAGCGAAGCCTGCAAAGAGAAACACCCACCACACCTTCACGCCAAAGTAGTATTCGCCTTTGATGACGAGAGGGTGAAACAAACCGATGCACAGAAAAGTGCATACACCAATCACAAGCCCCAAAAGGTGGTGATTATTGAGAAATTCCATCATAATGAATTATCAAGTTAAAAAAGAAATCCCACCATAATGGGGCGGGATTCCTGTATGTTTGAAAAATGATTACTGTGCGAGAATCTTGTTGATGAGCGCAGTCACGTCGGTCACGTTGATCACGCCATCACCGTCGAAGTCGGCAGTGATTTTGCAGAACGAAGCCGATGGTGAGCCCAAAATGGCGTTGATCATATCGGTCACGTCGGTCACATTCACATTGCCGTCTAAGTTCACATCGCCGAGGTCGGCATCCACCTGCTGGTCAACCATATCGAGGCTGAAAGCCATCGGGCGCTGGAATGTCTTGTAGTGCACGCGTCCGAAATTATCGGTCACCTTGATGGTGATGGGCAGGTTGGCGGTCTTGGCGTAGCTACGGAACATGTGCAAATTTTTGATGGTGGCAAAGCCGGTGTTGATTGATGCCGCCGCCTTGTAGCGCATCACATCGAATGCCAGCACATGGTAAGGATCGAACTCATAAATGCGATTCGCCATCAACTTTGTGTCGGCGCCTTCATACACTTCCACCTTCCAATCGCTGTCGTAGTTAAACACATTGGTGACGATGGCGTTGCTGGCGTAGGCAGTGAAATTAGGCACCACGGTTGCGCCATACTTCTTCACGCAAGCCACAGCGTAGGGGTCGGTAGTCATGAATTGCTTCACCTTGTTCATGTCGTAGGCTCTGATTTGCGTATTGTTGCTGCCTGTGATGGAGCGGTATTCCCATTTCAGATCGGTGCCATTGGCTTCCCAGAAACTGTAGCCGGCAGGCGAACCGTCTTGACACACTTGATATTTAATGTTGTCGCCATTTACGTGGCCTGTCCACCACCATGTGGCGCAGATTGACGCCACATTGTGCTCCATCATATTTGGATAGGCAGTGGGGCGTGCGGTGTAGTTGTAGTGGGTGTGTCCGCTCACGAAATGCACATCTTTATATTTTTTCAGCACACTTGCCAGTGCGGCATAATTCTCGGTGCCGCCGTAGGCAATGTTTGAACTGCTGAGGCGGAAAGTGGGGATATGCTCGCACACCACAATCGGGGTGTTCACGTCCACATTCGCCAAATCTTTCTTCAGCCAATCGAGCTGATATTGCTCCACGCGTGCCGAGTAGTTACGCGTGCCCACCACTCCGGTGTTGTAGCCGCTGCCGGTGTTTTCGTTTTTGTAGAACACATTGTCGAGCACCACATAGTGCACTTTGCCGAGGTTGAACGAATAGTAGTTCGGGCAGATGATTTCGCGCCAAGGCTTGCTCGACTTGAAGTCGGTGGTAGCACCCTTGTCCGACGAGGTGTAGGCCACGGCTGGGTCGTTGTCGTGGTTACCGATTACGGGGAAAAGTATGATGGGATAGCCGTAAGTCTTTTGGTCGGCAACGAAGTTTTTCAGATTGTATTTTTTGGAATACCAGTAGTTGTCCCAAGTGAGGTCGCCAAGCATGATGGAATAGATACGCTTTCCAGCAGTCTTAGCCGCTTCTTTCTCCTTTTTCAGCGTGGCGATATAACTTTTCTGATACATGGCGCGGTCTTTGTTGCGGTCAGCCAAGTGCGCGTCGGCACTGAGAATCATCAAGTGGTCGTCGTTGTCCACCTTGTGGAGTGTGAAGTTGTGGGTTTCGGTGGCACTGACATCGGTCGACGACAGTTGCTCCCAAAATTTAGGAATGAAATTGTAGGAAGTGGTCGGCTCGTATCCTCGTGGAAGCGTGTAGAACACATATCCGTTTTTCTTTTGGCTGGTGAAACTGTAGTTGCCGTCGGCATCGGTCAGCGTCACTACATATCCATCGCTCACGGCCACGCCCTGCACGCCAGCACCGTCGCAAGTGATGCGTCCGTTGATGTTCTGTGCATTGCTCGCCGCAGTTGCCGCCGCTGCGGCAATCATTGCTAATGCGATTTTCTGAAAACTTTTCATTTATTGTGCTGTTTATATTAATGTTGTTTGTTATCGTTTTTTTTATCTTCCTTTTTCTTCTCGTAGTCGTAAACGTACATGCAGTAGATTTGCATCACCGCACCAGCCATGAGGAAAGCCAGCCAGTCTGACGGATTTCCTGTGGAAGAATTGATGAGAAGATAAGCCGACACGCAATAGAGGACGGCCGACACCTTGCCCATCGTGTAGAGACGGCGCACACGCAGGTTGTCGCCACGGTAGCGTTCGGTGAGCCGTTCGGCAAGTGCCAGCACTGCGCCAAAGGCGAAAATCCACTTCGACCCCTCCCAGTAGATGTTGAGCAGAGGGAGAATGGCTGTACCCACCAGCAGGAGCATGGCTACCGACAGCATGATGTATTGAGCTTTTTCCTTTCCTTTATCTGATAGCATAATGATATTTATGGAATTTCGGTTATATATACTTCTTCGTTGAGCCGCTTCATACCGTACTTCTCGCGGGCGATGCGCTCAAGCGTCACCTTGTCGGTGTTGAGTTCACGGATTTTCGCCTCGTAGATGGCGGTGGTGTCGCGGTTGGCTTTAATCTCTTTTTTCAACTCCTTGATTTCCTTTTTCAGTTCCACCACTTTCATAAAGTTGTTAGGACCCATGAAAAAGAGGGCTCCAATCATGAGAATTGAGAACACCAGGGTGAAACTCATCCATCTTGGCATCCATGAAGGGCGTTCGATTTTTTTGCCAAATATGCTCATTGTTTTGGTGTTTTTTTATTGATGTCGGGTTAATCTTTCAAGAGGTCGGGACGAAGTCGCTTGGTGCGCTCCAATGCCTGCTGCATTTTCCATTCCTCGATTTTTGCTTGGTTGCCGCTCAGCAGAATTTCAGGCACCTTCCAGCCGTTGTAGTCGGCAGGTCGGGTATATACGGGTGCTTCAAGCAGATTGTCTTGAAACGAGTCGTTGAGCGCGCTCTGCTCATCACCGATAGCACCTGGAATCAGTCGCACGATAGAGTCGGCAATCACAGCGGCGGGCAGTTCGCCACCGGTGAGCACATAATTACCGATGGATATTTCCTTGGTAATCAAGTGTTCGCGAATGCGGTAGTCCACGCCTTTGTAATGTCCGCAGAGAATGATAATGTTTTCGGCAAGCGAGAGCGAGTTGGCCATCGGCTGGTCGAGGATGTCGCCGTCGGGCGAAGTGAAAATCACCTCGTCGTAGTGGCGTTCGCTCATCAGATGCTCAATGCAGCGGTGCACAGGCTCAATCTGCATCACCATGCCAGCCTCGCCGCTGAAGGGATAGTCGTCCACTTTTTTGTGCTTGCGAAGCGACCAGTCGCGCAGATTATGCACATGAATTTCCACAAGCCCCTTGTCTTGGGCGCGTTGCAGAATTGAGCAGTGCAGAGGCGACTCAAGCATTTCGGGCATCACCGACAGTATATCAATTCTCATATTTCTTGTGTAAGTTTATTGCTATTTGTTGTGTAAATGTTATAATGTGGCGATGCCGTTTTCGTCGATAAACGCCTGAAGCGCCTTACCGCCGTCGAGCGATGGCGCAAAGCGAGTGAGCACTCGCAAGCGGTCGGCACCCACAATGGGGAGCAAGTCGCGAAGCGTGTTGAGCACGCACACATCGCCAGCGATACCGCACACGTCCACGTACTGATATTGGCAATCGGCATCGGCAAGCAGTGAATTGTCGAGCGTGTTCTCGAAAAACTCACGCGCGCCAGTGTTCTGAACGATAGAGTATTCCTCGCGGTGACGCAAGTCGCCCTTTTGCAAAAACAGCGTTTCGGTTTCGCTTTGGTAGAGGGCTTCGAGCAGCGGCCAGTAGGTGGCAGCGCCCTCGCTGTTCTGCACGCAGTGCACAGGCCAAGGACCGCCATTTGGCGCAAACGAACAGTGGTCGTAAGGGTGCCAATCGTTGGTCACCACCATCAAGGCGTAGTCATCACCATTGGCTTTCACGTAATCAGCCAACTGATTCATTGCCTCAGCAGCGCCAGGCACTGGAAGCGAACCACTTATGAAATCAATTTGTGGATCAACCACAATCAGCATTTTTCTATCGCTCATAACATTTCTAATTTACCACAAAATTACTGAAAATATCACTATCCTCAAAACCCCAACCCCAAAAAAGAAGTTAGAAATCAGAAGTTGGGAATTAGACAATTTCCCAAATCACATAATTCCTGGAGGGAAATATCTGTTTTGCGCGCACTATCTGTGTGTCTGTGTTTCTTGGGATTTTTTTTGCACAGATGGGGAGATGTGTGCAAAAATGGGAGTTTAGAGGTGTGTGAATTTGTTAAAATGTGTAAAAGTTTTCGGTTTTTGATTTGGGGGAATTTGAGAAATTGAATAGCAAATTGTTGGGTCTGACGGCGGTGAGGGGTGAATTTTTATCAAAAAAATGGTTTTTTGCGTTTACAAAAGTAAATGTTTAAGAGTGTTTCGCAAATTTGTGAGCAAAATCCGATTTTCGTAACTTTGTGATGTTAACGAAAGAGAAACCCCCTAAAAACGGATTTTTAATGTCAAACAATATACAGAACTCATTTACTCGAATCCTCCTCGTGGCAGTGATGGCAATGGCTTGCTTCGCGATGAATGCGCAACGCCTCTCTCACACCAACGTGAACAAAAGAGGAACTATCGAACAGCAAATAGCTAACGCCCCCATTAATTACAACAACCAAAAAGTGGACGCTTTGTTGAAACTCGCGTTTTCGTTCCGCGGCACTCCTTATGTGTATGGTGCTTCTCGCCCAGGTGCGTTCGACTGCTCAGGTTTCACAAGTTATGTGTTCAGCCAGTTTGGTTATAGCTTAGACCGCACTTCTCGTGGTCAGGTGAACAATGGTCGCAGCGTGAGCCGCAGCGAATTGAAGCCAGGCGACCTCGTATTCTTCAACGGTCGTGCGCGTGGCAATAGAATTGGCCATGTGGGCATCGTCACCGAGGCCGACAATGGCAATGGCACTTTCAAGTTCATTCACGCAGCAAGCCGTGGCGTTCGCGAAAGCCACTCCACCGAAAGTTACTACAAAGCACGCTACATGGGTGCTTGCCGAGTGATTGAGTAAGATAGCAACAAAATCGACAACTAGAATAATTCGTAATATATAACAAGCAGGGTAAGAGCCGTTCGTGAGAATGGCTCTTATTCTGTATATACCCACGATGCCCCATTTCGTTTTCGGGAGTCTATTTATCTGGCCTAAGTTGAGCCATAATTTCATTGTTAAACAGTTAAAAAATGTTATGTTCTTAATATTTGTTTAAAAAACATTTGGAAAAACATATTATTGTTGATTATTTTTACGCCAAATAACTAACCTCTTTAACTAAAAGAAAGCCATTTTATTTCACCATTAAAATAACCAAACAATGAAAGTTAAAACATTATTGCTAATCGCACTGGTAGCGCTAATGTGCTCTTGTTCCGATGATGTCTTGAACGAGGGCTCTCGATACTCTGCGCAACCTGTGCCAAGAGTGACCTTCTCTTTCGACTCCATCACTGCGCCAAATGTTTGGGCGCAATACCAGTCGCTTGAAGAAATGCTCGCCGCTTGCCAAATTCCCGAAGAAAAGCTCAACTCAATGTCCACCGACGAGCTGATTGATGTGTGTATGAGCCATCCTCTTCATGCTCTGTATTTTGCCTATAATAATGAAATGGTTGGGGCGAAGGTGGTGTTTGAGCATTTTAACGGCTTTTCCGAGCTGAAGAAAAGAAAAGATGCCCCTACGAAAATGCTGGAGTTTTATGATGAGATCAACTTCAATGCCACAACACCAAAAGTTCACCGAGAAGATTTCTCAAAAATCACATATATGGGATTCATTGAACTTTATCTTGCATCAAAAGAACTCACATCGCTTTATGAGGGAGAAAACCTTGAGAAACTGGAGCTGGTTTCTAATAAAGTGCTTGAGAAAAAGCTGGAAGACCCATCTATCTACACTGTTCGCCGCTCGCTACTCATCAACTCTCAAGTTAAGCTGACACAAGGAACTCTTTCTAAAGAGGAAACCGATGCCTTAAAGTCTTTCATTAGTGTTGGAGGAAATGTGGACAATCCACAAGAGTACACAAGAATCTCCGCTATAGTTTCTAAGTAACTTAAACCTATAAAACAATGAAAGCAAGATTAATTACCATATTATTGGCAGCTTTAAGCTCCGTAATGTGCTTTTCTCAGACGTATTCAACGATTTACACTAAAGGCGGTAAGGCTATCGAAGTTATAATTCGTCCAGAAATGAGCAAAGAAGAAATCCAACAGTATGATGAACAATGTAGAAAAACGTTTTCAAAAGCCACAATGCTATCAAGTTCATCAACAACGTATAATTGCCACAGTTATACATGGAATCTTTCTGACGGAGGCAAAACGAAATGTTGGATAAACCCGATTACTGCCTTAGGAAGGCCGAATATAGACAATTACTGGACCAATGACTATTATTCAGAAACCACAGAAGCCAATGCTAAAAAGATATTTTATTACGAATCCGATCACACGGCTATTGTTTCAGAAACAGTGCCAGGAATGTATGAGTCTAAATGGGGAGCAATGCCACTAATGCGCCATTCACCATCATTTGGGCCTTACCTCAATATGGACAAAAGGAAGTACTACAATCACACAGACTCTGGTTCTGGAGAGAAGCCTAATGTAACAGTACAATATGGAGTAATCCAATGTAGTAATGGTAATGGAGAGATTGGTGTAAATATAGCGGCTGACTATTACGCTGACATGCCAACGCAAGCCTACACATCAATGTCCTGCTATATTGAAACATCTAAAGGTGACGATGCTGTCGAAAAAGGATATGCAATAATAAACGAAAAAACTGGCAACAGCGTGAATGTGACATTTTCTCGTGCTGGTATTTATGAGATGTTGTTGCGATTTTATAATCAATCAAATCAATTGGTTGGCGAATTCACTTACGAGCCAATTGTGACAGAATAATCAAAAAAAAAACTATCATATTATGAAAAAGTTAAGTTTAATTTTACTTTTGCTGGTTACACTTTGTGTATCGTGCGGTAACGACGAGCCAAACTATAATAAAACAGAGATTACACGTCCAAAAGACGGTAATGGGAAGGTGTTTTTAGAGAAAGGTCAACTTGTAACCGCCAATATCGACTATACTGCCGAACAGCTGAACAATGCGCTTGACAACTACAATTGGAAACGTGAATACGGCATATATTATGACAACAAATCTGTTTCAGACAGACAGGCTGATGTTTTGTACATGCCTTCCTCAATTTTCTCTGGCAGGAAGATGGTGTATTTAAAAAACATATCGGGAAATCGGGAGGTCAGGAGTATTGAGACAAAAGGAAAACTTCTTTTGGCAAGTGTTGATGTTGACCCAACATCAAGTACTTTCTATCCCATTGACGAATATATTGTTGTGGCCCTTGATCTTGAAGATAACGGCGGACGAATGGTGATGGACTATAAACTCCATCGAGAAATCACCGACTTTGATATTTCCTCGTCGTATGTGAGGATGGTGTGGAAAGGCACTGTCGCGCAGTAATATCCCCGATTCTATCATGAAACGTGCATTACTTAGCATATTCTCGTTATATGCTTTGTCGGCATGGGCATCAACCAACTGTATGGAAACCGCTCCTGCCGATAGTGGTAAACTGGCTACTGGAAAGCAGCTTGAAAACGTTGTGGTGTATGGCAGTGCCAATAATTTCGGGTCTGCGTCATCGCAGATGAGTGCCATCACCATGAGCAAGGGGCAGATACTGTCCGTTCCTGTATTTCTTGGCGAGCCCGATGTATTGAAGTCGCTCCAAAAGTTTCCCGGTGTGCAGTCGAGCACAGAGGGCACTGCTGG
>ERZ857629.1983-NODE-1983-length-20418-cov-11.078623_pt1 | contig 20418 bp, 19 predicted proteins | sample MGYA00519700_ERZ857629 | MGnify/ENA primary metagenome ERZ857629 (study PRJEB31778, sample SAMEA3449351) | human gut metagenome | biome: human gut; feature: human-associated habitat; material: faeces | place: United Kingdom | collected 2010/2012 ...
TAAAGCCGTCGCGCGAGAAGGCGAGGGCGAGCTTTTTCTGCTCGTCCTTCGTCGGGCCGCGGCGCTCGCGGAGAAGGCGGGCGTAGATCTCCGTCACGGCGGCGACGTACTCGGGGCGCTTCATGCGCCCTTCGATCTTGAGGCACGCGACGCCCATATCCTGCATCTCCGGCACATAGGGCGCAAGGTTTGCGTCCTTCAGACTCAGCGGGTGGCCGTCCGCCCTGCCGGAAAAGCCGTAGGGCAGGCGGCAGGGCTGGGCGCAGGCGCCGCGGTTGCCGCTGCGCCGCCCGATGACGGCGGACATCTCGCACTGGCCGCTGTAGCACATACAAAGCGCGCCGTGGACAAAGGTTTCGATCTCGATGGGGCTTTTTTGGCAGATCTCGGCGATCTCGCCGCGCGACAGCTCGCGCGCGAGCACCGCGCGCGTCATGCCGAGGCGCGCGGCCTCCTGAACGCCGGAGAGCGTGTGCAGGCTCATCTGCGTGGAGGCGTGCAGCGGCACGTCTGGAATGGTGCGGCGGAGCGTATCCAGCACGCCCCAGTCCTGCACCAGAATCGCGTCCACGCCGCATGCCGACGCGGTGCGCGCGGCTTCGGCGAGCGCGGGCAGCTCGCGGTCGGTCACGAGAGTGTTGAGCGTGAGATAGACCCTGACGCCGCGCAAATGGCAATAGGAGACCGCCGCGCGGAATTCCTCATCGGAGAAGTTCCTCGCGCTCCTGCGCGCGTTGAACGCGCCAAAGCCCATATAAACGGCGTCCGCGCCGCTCTGCACGGCGGCGACGAGCGCCTCCCGCCCGCCGGCGGGAGACAACAGCTCGGTGCTCAATTCTTGCGGTTTTGCAGCTTGAACAGCTCGCGCTTGAGCTCGCTGACCTCGTTTTTGGCCTTGCTCGCCTCGTCAAGATACTGCTTGAGCTGGCGGCGCAGCGCATCGCCGGCCTCGCGCTCTTTGAAAAGCTCATCGGCGATGTTGGCGGCGGTCAGCACGGCGGCGTCGCTGCGGCCTACCTTGGCCGTTTCAAGAAGCTGGGTCATTTTTTCGTTGACATAGGAGCCGACCTTCTGCATATAGGAGGGGGCCTCCTCGGCAACAAAGGTGTAGTCCTCACCGCAGATGGTGACGGTGATGCGGTTTTCCATGATCGTGTGCGCTCCTTTCCTCTCTGGCGTGGCACAAAAGGGCAGTCTCCGCCCAATTATTCAGTATCAGTATAACACGTTCCCCATTTTGTGAAAAGGGGGGAGCGGAAAAATTCATATTTACGAAATCGAAATTTTCGTGTAGAATAAAAAGACTTATTGGCGAAGGGAGGCGGAGAGCGTGGCGGGCTATGTGCTGCATCTGCGCGAGGAGGAAAGCGTGACGCTCTCCGCGAGCGTGCTGCGGCGGCTCATCGGCGGCGGAAACGGCGATGCGGCGCTGCTGTATCTTGCCATCGTGCGCGCGCACGGCGCGGCGGAGCCGGAAAGGCTCGCGCGCGAATTGCAGTGGACGGCGGAGCGCGTACACGCGGCCGAGCGGGCGCTCAGCGAGATGGGACTTGTCGGCGCGCCGGAGGAGAAGGAGCCGGAGCGGACGCTGCCGCCGCCTCCTGCGAGGGAAACGCCGGAATATACGCGCGAGGACGTTGCGCGCAGACTGGAGCGCGACGGGCAGTTCGCGCAGCTTCTGCGCGAGGTGGAGCGGCGGCTGGGGCCGCTGTCCACGCCGTCGCTGAAGAAGCTGCTGGGACTTTATGAGGATCTCGGCCTTCCGGCGGACGTTTTGTATACGCTTGTGGGCTACTGCATCGGCGAGAAGGAGCGCCAGCTCGGCGCGGGACGGCTGCCGACGATGCGCGAGATCGAAAAGGAGGGCTACGCCTGGGCGCGCCGCGAGCTTTTTACCGTGGAGCGGGCGAGCGAGTATATGAAGCGCCGCCAGCAGCTGCGCGGCGCATATCCGGAATATATGGCGGCGCTGCAGATGAGCGGGCGCGCGAGCGCGCCGAGCGAGGAGAAGTATCTTGCGGCATGGGCGGAGATGGGCTTTCCGGCCGAAACGGTGGCCGAGGCCTACGACCGCACGGTGCTGCACTGCCACGAGTTCCGCTGGGCCTACTGCAACGGCATTCTGAAGCGCTGGCATGAAAAGGGCCTGCATACGCCGGGCGAGGTGCGCGCGGAGAACGCGCAGCCGAAGCCGAAGAAGAACGCGGCCGAAGGCGGCAACGCGTGGATGAAGGAATATCTGAAACCATAAACGGAAGGGCGGGAGAGCCATGGGATACGACGGACGCATCATGCGCCGCGCGCTTGCGCGCTATGACGAGGACAAGCAGCGCCGCGCGGAGGACTTCCGCGCGCGGCAGCGCGCGGTGTATCAGCGCTGCCCGCGCATCGAGGAGATCGACCGCGAGCTGTCGCACACGATGGCGAAGATCATCGCCTCGGGCCTGCGGCGCGGGACCGATCCGCGCCCCGCGATCGCGGCGCTGCGGGAGGAGAACCTGCGGCTGCAGGAGGAGCGGGCGCGGCTGCTGACGCAGATGGGCTATCCCGCGGATTTTCTGGAGGAAAAGGCGAATTGCCCGCACTGCGGCGACACGGGTTTTCGCGGCAGCGAGGTGTGCGCGTGCCTGCGCGATTACTATGCCCGCGAGCAGAACCGCGAGCTGTCGGGGCTGCTCGACCTTGGCACGCAGAGCTTTGAAACGTTCCGCTTCGACTACTATTCTCCCGTGCCGGACGAGGAGCTCGGCATCTCGCCGCGCGCGAATATGGAGCGGGTGTACGACATCTGTCAGGACTACGCGCACGAGTTTTCGCCCAAAAGCGGCAGCCTGCTGCTCTCGGGCGGGACGGGACTGGGGAAGACGTTTCTTTCCGCGTCCATCGCGCGCGTTGTGAGCGGGAGCGGGCACAGCGTCGTCTACGATACGGCGGGGCACATTTTCTCTCGCTTTGAGGCGCAGAAGTTCGGCCGCGAGGACGGCGAGGAGGCGGACGGCGACGTGGACCGCGCGCTCAGGTGCGACCTGCTGATCTTGGACGACCTTGGCACCGAGCTGACGACGAGCTTTGTCCAGAGCGCGATGTATCAGCTTGTCAACACCCGTCTCATCACGGGAAAAAAGACCGTGATCTCGACGAATCTCAGCCCCGTGGAGCTGGGGCGGCGCTACGGCGCGCCGGTGCTCTCGCGCTTGCAGGGGGAGTATCAGCTGCTGCTGTTTTTTGGAGAGGACATCCGCCGGCAGAAGCGAAAATGACGCAAAATGAACAGGAATGCCCCGCATACTGCGCGCGGGGCATTCTTTTTCGTGCTTTTTGCAAAAAATACTTGCATTTATAAAACAGGTGGTATAAAGTCTTTATAAAGATTTCGCAAAGAAAGCGAACGATCGCGTTAAGGAGCGAGATGATGAAGCGAGTATGGACGATCCTCACCGTGCTGACGATGCTGCTGTGCCTGCTGGCGGTCCCGGCCTATGCCGCGGGCGGCGCGGACGCCGTGCCGCAGACGGCCGCCGAGGTGAGCAGTGATGCGGACGATGAAAACACCGTGAAAACGCAGAAGGCGTGGACCGCGGCGATCCTGATCGGCGTGGCGTGCCTTGGCGGCGCGCTGGGCATGGCGCACGCGATCACGAAGGCGACGAGCCACATTGCTGAGCAGGCGGAGGCGGCGGGGCAGATCCGCACCTCGATGATGATGGGCCTTGTGTTTATTGAGACGGTCATCATCTATGCGCTGATCGTGGCGATCCTCATCATCTTTGTGCTGTGACGGCGCGCGGCAGAGCGGAAAATATGGCGGGAGAGGGCATGGCCCCCTCCTGCTTTTTTGCGCTCCCGGGCTGGGGCGCGGCGCGCCGGTTAAGAAACCGAAAAAAAGCGGGAGACGGAGCCGGAAGGCTTGCAATCCCTGCGGCAAAGTGGTATAAATAGGCGTTGATACAGACGAACGAAAATGTCAGACAAAAGGGGGTATCGGAGCGTGGAGAAAAAGAAGCGGACACGGCAGCTGCTCGTGTTCGCGGCCATCGTGCTGGCGCTGGCGATCCTTGCTGTGCTGGCGCCCTCCTCCGGCGAGGAGGAGTCCATTCAGGAGATCATGCGCGACGCGGTGCTGCACGAGCACCTGAAGGTCAGCCTGTTCGGGCTGATCGACGTGAATCCGGGGCTGATCTCGGCCTATGTGGTCACGGGCATACTGATCGTGCTGGCGCTGGCGTGCCGGATCTTCGTGATCCCGAGGTTCACGCTTGTGCCGGGGAAGATGCAGCTGCTGCTCGAGCAGCTCGTGGGGCTTTTCGACGGGCTTGCCGAGAGCGGCAGCCCGCACCGCAACAAATTCCTGCGGGCCTACATATTCACCGCCGGCGTTTACATTTTCGTGAGCACGCTCTTTGAGCTGCTGGGCGTGCAGGCCGTCACGACGGCGGGGCTCTCGGTCTCGCTCCCCGCGCCGCTGGCCGACATCAACGGCGCGATCGCGATGGGCGTGACGAGCTACGGCGTGATCCTTTTCGGCGGTTTGATCGCCGCGGGGCCGAGCGGCGCGCTGCACGCGCTCAAGGACTTCTCGCTGCCGATCTCGATGAGCTTCCGGCTTTTCGGCGCGCTGCTGTCCGGCGCGCTCGTGACGGAGCTGGTGTACTACTACATGGCGCTCTCGTTCGTGCTGCCGGTGGCCGTGGGCGTGATGTTCACGCTGCTGCACGCGCTCATTCAGGCGTACGTTTTAACGATGCTGGTGTCGACGTTCTACGGCGAGTCGACCGAAAAGCACGAGAAAAAACCAAAGGTGAAGAAAGCCAGACTATCCCGCGGCAGGACCGCCGCATGAAGAAAGAGGTAGGGTCGAATATGAAAACGATGAAAAAGCTTGCAGCGCTGCTGGTGCTGCTGATCGCAGTGCTCGCGCTTTCCGTTCCGGCGTTCGCCGCCGGCGAGGACGCCGCCGCGCCCGTGGCCGTGACCGCGGCCGCCGGCAGCAATGAAAACGACGTGACCGCCAGCAAGGCGATGGCCTCCGGCGTGATGATCGGCATTGCGTGCCTTGGCGGCGCGCTCGCAATGGGCATCGCCGTTGCGAAGACGACAGAAGCCATCGCCCGCCAGCCGGAGGCGGCCGGCCCCATCCGCACGGCGATGATGATGGGCCTTGTGTTTATCGAAACGGTCATCATCTATGCGCTGATCGTGGCGATCCTGATCATTTTCGTCCTCTGATGACGAGAGCTCCGGAAAGGGAGGGGTGCTGAATGCCGCTCAATATCAATATCCAGCAGATCGCGCTGCACGCGCTGAACTTTGTCATCCTGTTCGGCGCGCTGTACTTTCTGCTCTACAAGCCTGTGCGGGATTTTATGGACGCGCGCAGAGCGCAGTATGAAAAGATGAACGAGGACGCGAAGGCTGTGCTCGCCGAGGCGGAGCAGACCAGAGCGGACTATGAGGCGCAGCTCAAAGCCGTTGACGACGAGATCGCCGGACGCCGCAGGGCGGCGGACGAGGCGATGCAGCACGAGGCGGACGAGCATCGCGCGCAGGCGCAGCAGCAGGCGGACGAGATCCTGAAAAAAGCCCGCGCCGCCGCCGCGGACGAGCGCGAGCGCATGCTTGCGCAGGCAAAGGGCGAGATCTCGGAGCTGATGAGCGCAGCGGCGGAGAAGCTGGTGCTCGGCAGCGAATCGGACGCCTATGAGCAGTTCCTGCGCACGGCGGAGGAGCGCGAAGACAATGGCTGAGCACGCTGCCATGCAGGAGGCGCGGCTCTATTCCGCCGTTCGTCCTACGGCGGAGCAGGAAAGACGCTTCCTTGCTTTTTTGACGGAAAAATACGGCGACGGCGTTACGCTCGTCTGGTGCGAGAGCAGCGACTATCCCAAGGGCTTCCGGCTGGAGATCGGCGCGGAGGTCTATGACTGGAGCGCGGAGGGGCGTCTGCGCCAGTTCCGCGATGCGCTGGAGAAGCTTGCCGCGACGGATGGCGATGTTATCCCGCTGCTGAAGGAAACGGTGCGCACATGGACGCCGCGGGCGCTCGCGCAGGAGATCGGTACGGTTCTGACCGTCGGCGACGGCATCGCCCGCGTAGACGGGCTTTCCGGCGCGGCTTACGGCGAGATCCTCCTTTTTGAAGACGGCGTGCGCGGCATGGTGCAGGATCTTTCCGAGGATTCGGTGGGCTGCATTCTCTTTGACGGGGACGCGAGCGTCAGCGCGGGCGGCACGGTGCGCCGCACCGGACGCACGGCGGGCGTGCCTGTGGGCGAGGGCTTCCTTGGCCGCGTGGTGAACGCGCTCGGCGTGCCGGTCGACGGCGGGGGAGAAATCCGCGCCGACGGCTACCGCCCCGTGGAGAGTCCTGCGCCGGGCATCATCGACCGAAAGAGCGTCGACACGCCGCTTGAGACGGGCATTCTGGCCGTGGACTCGATGTTCCCCATCGGGCGCGGCCAGCGCGAGCTGATCATCGGCGACCGCCAGACCGGCAAGACCGCCATCGCGCTCGACACGATCGTCAACCAGCGCGGCAAGAACGTTGTCTGCATCTATGTCGCCATCGGACAGAAGGCAAGCTCCCTTGCCCAGCTCAAGCGGACGCTGGAGGAGCACGGCGCGATGGACTACACCATCATCGTCAACGCGCCGGCGAGCGACAGCGCGCCGCTGCAATACATCGCGCCCTACGCGGGCTGCGCCATGGGCGAGTATTTTATGAATAAGGGCCGCGACGTGCTGATCGTTTACGACGATCTTTCCAAGCACGCCATCGCCTATCGCGCGATGAGCCTGCTGCTCGAGCGCTCGCCGGGGCGCGAGGCGTATCCGGGCGACGTGTTCTATCTGCACTCCCGCCTGCTTGAGCGCGCGGCGCATCTGAGCGACGAGCGCGGCGGCGGCAGCATCACGGCGCTGCCGATCGTCGAAACGCAGTCGGGCGACGTGTCGGCCTACATCCCGACGAATGTGATCTCGATCACCGACGGCCAGCTTATTCTGGAGACGAAGCTGTTCTTCGCCGGCCAGCGGCCGGCGGTCAACGTGGGCCTGTCCGTTTCCCGCGTGGGCGGCGATGCGCAGACCAAAGCGATGAAAAAGGCGGCGAAGACCATCCGCCTTGACCTTTCGCAGTATCGCGAGATGGAGACCTTTACGCAGTTTTCAAGCGATCTGGACGAATCGACCACGCGCCTGCTGCGCTACGGACAGGGCCTGATGCGGATGCTGCGGCAGAAGCAGTACCATCCTTACGCGCAGTATGAGCAGGTCATTCTGCTTGCGGCGGGACTGGGCCACGCGCTTGAGGACGTTCCGCTTGAGCACATGGAGGACTTTTTGCCGCTGCTGCTGGAGCACTTCCGGCAGACGCAGGGCGCGCTGTGCCGCGCCATCGAACAGACCGGCGAGCTCAGCGACGAGCAGCAGCGGCTCATCGTCGCCTGCGCCGGAGAGTACGCGCGGCAGACGCTGGCGCAGTGACAAAAGCGAGGGGAGGGCGCCTATGTCCGGCATGAAGGAGATCCGCGAGCATATCCAGAGCGTCCGGAGCACGCAGAAGGTCACGAACGCCATGTACCTCATCGCTTCGACCAGAATGCAGCGGGCGAAGGAGGCGCTTGAACGCTCGCGCCCGTTTTTCGACGCGCTCTCCGGCGAGCTTGAGCGCATCTTCCAGTGCGCGGGGGAGCTGCACAGCCCCTATTACTTTGAGGGAGACGCCGACGACGATTCGCAGGCGGGCACCTATGCCTATCTTGTCGTCACCGCTGACCGCGGGCTTGCGGGCGCATACAACCAGAACGTCATCCAGGAGACGCTGCGGCGGCTGGAAAAGCATCCGGACAGCCGGCTGTTTGTCGTCGGCGGCAACGGACGGCGCTTTTTCTCCGCCCACGGCATATCCGTGGAAAAGAGCTTTCTCTACACGGCGCAGAATCCGACGCTGCCCCGCGCGCGTGAGGTCGCGGCGCTGCTGCTGGATCTCTACGACCGCAGGGAAATTACGAAGATATTCGTCGTTTACACCAACTTTGCCGGCGCGGAGGCGCATGTGCGCACGACGCGGCTGCTGCCGCTGGAGAGCGAGCGCTTTGTCACCGGTGAAGGTACGGAGCCGGCGATGAGACGCATCCGCTTCGAGCCGTCGGCTGAGGCGGTGCTGGCGAGCGTTGTGCCCGCGTATGTGGCGGGCTTTCTGTACGCGGCGGTGGTCGACAGCTTCTGCGCCGAGCAGAATGCCCGCGCCGCGGCGATGGACGCCGCCAACCAGAACGAGGAGGAGCTGCTGCGCGAGCTGACGCTTGAATACAACCATGAGCGTCAGGGCGCGATCACGCAGGAGATCACAGAGGTCTCCGCTGGCGCGCGCAGCAGGCAGAATACGGGAAAGGGGGCGATGCAGCGTGAACACCGGTAGGATCGTGCGGGTCGCGGGCAGCGTGGTGGATGTGCGCTTTGCGCGCGGCAGTCTGCCGCGCATCCGCGAGGCGCTGTATGTCGATAAGGACGGCGCGCGCTGCGTGATGGAGGTCGCGCAGCACCGCGATGCCGAGACCGCGCGCTGCATCATGCTCACGGGCAGTGAGGGGCTTCGGCGCGGCATGGAGGTCACAGCCACGGGCGGCGGCCTGCGCGTGCCGGTCGGCGAGGCGACGCTGGGGCGGCTTTTCAACGTCTTCGGCGATACGATCGATGGCGGCGCGCCGATCGCCGATGATGTGCCGCGGCGCGATATCCACCGCGATCCGCCGCCGTTTTCAGAGCAGAACCCGAGCGTTGACATTCTGGAGACCGGCATCAAGGTCATCGACCTGCTCGAGCCGTATCCGCGCGGCGGCAAGATCGGCCTGTTCGGCGGCGCGGGCGTGGGCAAGACGGTGCTCATTCAGGAGCTGATCCACAACATCGCCGTGGAGCACGGCGGCTATTCGATCTTCACGGGCGTGGGCGAGCGCAGCCGCGAGGGCAACGATCTCTGGAACGAGATGCACGAGAGCGGCGTGATCGACAAGACCGCGCTCGTCTTCGGCCAGATGAACGAAGCGCCGGGCGTTCGTATGCGCGTGGCGCTCACGGGACTTGCGATGGCGGAATATTTCCGCGACGAGGAGCGGCGCGATATGCTGCTGTTCATCGACAATATCTTCCGCTTCGTGCAGGCGGGCAGCGAGGTATCGACGCTGCTGGGGCGTATGCCCTCCGCCGTCGGCTATCAGCCGACGCTTGCCCAGGAGATGGGCGAGCTGCAGGAGCGCATCACTTCGACCAGGAACGGCTCGATCACATCGGTGCAGGCGGTCTACGTGCCGGCCGACGATCTGACCGACCCCGCTCCCGCCACGACGTTCACCCACCTCGACGCGACGACGGTCCTGAGCCGCAAGATCGCCGAGCAGGGACTCTATCCCGCCGTCGATCCGCTGGAGTCCTCGTCCCGCATTCTTGAAGAAGATATCGTGGGCGAGCGGCACTACCGCATCGCGCGCGGCGTACAGGAGACGCTGCAGAAGTACCGCGAATTGCAGGACATCATCGCCATCCTCGGCATGGAGGAGCTGAGCGATGCGGATAAGCTGATCGTCAACCGCGCGAGAAAGCTCCAGCGCTTTTTGGCGCAGCCGACGTTCGTGGCGGAAAAGTTCACGGGGCTTCCGGGCGTTTACGTGCCGCTGGAGGAGACGCTGCGCGGCTTTGAGGCCATCCTCTCCGGCGAGATGGACAGCTATCCCGAAATGGCGTTCTACAACGTCGGCACGCTGGACGATGCGCTCGCCAAGGCGGAGCGGATGAAAGGCGGCGCGGTATGACGCAGCACAGCTTTCACCTGAGGATCCTTGCGGCCGAGCGCGTCTTTTACGAGGGGCCGTGCCTTTCGCTCACGGTGCCGACGCTCGACGGGCGCTACGGTGTGATGGCATATCATGAGAACGTGGTGATCGCGATCGTGCCGGGAATGCTGACGCTGCGTGCCGAAGATGGCGAGGAGCAGCTTGCCGCCGTGAGCGAGGGAATGCTCAAGATGGAGAACAACGAGGCGCTGCTGCTGGTGGACACCGTTGAGCGTCCGGAGGAGATCGACCTGCGGCGCGCCGAGGAGACCGCGGCGCGGGCAAAGGAGGAGCTGCTGCAAAAGCACAGCGCGCAGGAGCACGCGCTCGCGCTGGCGCGTATGTCGCGCGCGCTCAGCCGCGCACAGGTCAAGCGCCGCGGGAAATAGCGGCGGCAGGAGATATGGATTTCGCGCCCTCGGGCGCGAAATTTTTTTGTTTTTATACCGCTTTTCGCCCTTTTTCGCACGGGCGGGCAGGTAAAATAGGAGAAAAAGGAGGGGAAATCCATGGAAATGACGGGGAAGAAGCCCTTTGTGTCGCATCGCGTGTTCTACCTTCCCGTGAGCAGCCTGCGTCCCAATCCCAATCAGCCGCGCCGGTATTTCGAGGAGGGCGCGCTGCGCGAGCTGAGCGAAAGCATCCGGCGCTACGGCATTTTGCAGCCGCTGACCGTCCGGCGCGGCGCGAACGGCTATGAGCTGATCGCCGGCGAGCGCCGCCTGCGCGCGGCGATGCTGGCGGGGATAGCGGAGGTGCCGTGTCTGCTGGCACGCTCGGACGAGGAGGAGAGCGCGCTGCTCGCGCTGATCGAAAATTTGCAGCGCAGCGATCTGCACTACTTTGAGGAGGCGGCCGCGATCGCGCGGCTCATCGCCGCCTACGGTCTGTCACAGGAGCAGGCGGCGGAGAAGCTCGGCAAGTCCCAGTCGGCGATAGCCAACAAGCTGCGGCTGCTGCGGCTCTCGCCCGAGTGCGCGCTGCTGCTGCGCGAGCACGGGCTTTCCGAGCGGCACGCCCGCGCGCTGCTGCGCATTGCGGACGAGGAATCGCGGCTCAGCGCGCTGCAGACCATGATCGCGCGCGGCTACAACGTCGCGCAGAGCGAGGCGTACATCGAGCAGCTGCTCAGCCAGACGCAGAAGGCGCCTCCGCCGCGCAGACCGACCTACATCATCAAGGACGTGCGCATTTTTCTCAATACCATTCGCCGCTCCGTGGGGCTGATGCAGCGTGCGGGCGTGGAGGCCGACGTGCAGCGCGAGGACACGGAGGGAGAGATCCGGCTGACGATCCGCATCCCGCGCCGCGTGGGGCAGGCGGGGTGAAGGAAAGGAAAATTGTCACCAAATTGTCATTCTTTTTCTTATAAATGTGTGTTATACTGTTCGGACAGAACACTATACGGGAGGAGCCGAGATGGAAGAAAATTCGGGCGCCTTTGAGGAAAAGAAGAATCAGAAGGGCGGCAAGCGCCTGATGAGACCCGATGAACTGGCGGGAATGCCCGAGGAGGAGACCGTCAGGAGCGGATGGAAGATCCCGGTGATCCTTCTCTGCGCGCTGGTGGGGCTGTACCTTGCCTTCGGCGCATGGGTCGCTATCCGGCAGAGCATCTACCCCAACACGATGATCGGCGGCGTGGACTACGGCGGGCTGACGCAGCAGGAGGCTGCGCAGAAGCTCGGCGACAGTCTGGAGCGCGCAAAGAGCGCTTCCGTTAGCTTTATCCTGCCCGACGGCACGGAGATCGCGTCCGTGGCGCTCGGCGACGTGAGAGGGGAGATCGACAGCGACCGCTATGCCGACGGGCTGTATCAGCTCTACGGCTGCACCGACAATTTCCTCGTCGCAGGTGCGAAATACCTCTACGCGCTGGCGAATCCGCAGGAGGTGTCGTTCAGCATCGGCGGCGAGGCGGAGAGCTCGCTCAAGGAGCTTTCCCAAGCGGTGTGCGACAGCATCGATCGCGACCCCGTCGCGTTCTCCGCCGAGGTGACGGAGGACGGTACGGTCAGCGCCACAAAGCCCATGGACGGACGAAAGGTCGCCGACATGTATGCCGACAGCCGTATCCTGATGATGCTGCGCAGCGCCTATCTCAGCGGCGGGCAGCCCGCGCAGATCACGCTCTATCCTGTCTCGCAGGAGGGGGGCGTGTATGAGGTGACGCCCGCGCAGGAGGTCGATCTGGCTGCTGAGCGCGAAAAGCTCGTCGGCCAGAAGGTCAACGCCGCCTACGATAAGGAAACGGGCAGCATTACGGCAGGTCATGCGGGCGTGGAGTTCTCGCTTGAGGACCTGCGCGCGGCCTATGACGCGGCCAGACCGGGCGAGACCTTTACCGTCAAGGCGACGGTCGAGCTGCCCGACGTGACAGAGGCACAGCTCGAGGAGCTGCTGTTCCGCGATGAGCTGAGCAGCTACACCACGAAGGTAGGCGGCGCGGCCGGACGGCGCAAAAACGTCAAGCTCACCGCCTCGCGCATCGACGGCTACATCCTCAACGCGGGGGAAACGATGAAGTACGGCCCGCTGGTCACGCCCTTTACCACAGCGAACGGGTACAGTCCCGCGCCCGGCTACCTTCAGGGCAAGACGGTCGATATGGTCGGCGGCGGCGCCTGCCAGGCGAGCTCCACGCTCTATGCCGCCGTGCTCTATGCCAACCTTGAGATCGTGCAGCGCATCAACCACGGCTTTGCCTCGGACTATATCGGTCTCGGTCTTGACGCGACGGTCGCCGAGGGCGGGCCGGAGTTCGAGTTCCGCAACAATACGCTCTATCCCATCAAGGTTCGGGCAGAGTTCTACACCAAGGATAAGAAGGATTACATCAAGGTCACGCTGCTTGGCACCAAGCTGGACGACACCTATGTCAAGATGCGGACCGACGTGCTCGAGACCATCCCCTTCTCGGAGCAGATCATCGAGACCGACGAGCTGCCCGCGGGTGAGCGCAGGGTCGAGCAGACCGCCTACACGGGCTACAAGGTCAAGACCTACCGCAACGTCTATTCCGGCGACGGCACGCTGATCTCCTCGACGTTTGAGGCGAGCAGCAACTACAAAGCGCGCGACCGCATCGTGCTCGTCGGCAAGGGAAGCAGCACGACAACGACGACGGAACCGTCTTCGTCGGCCGAGCCCACCACGCCCGAATCGCCGGCCACACCCGCATCGCCGGACGCACCCAGCGGCATTCCCGATTCTCCGGATTCTCCCATCCCGACGGCGCCGGCAACGCCAGACGCGCCGACAGATCCCTCCGCGCCGGAGTCGGAGAAGCCGGAATGGCTCGATAACTTCTGACAAAACTCTTATCATCAGCGTGAAAAAAGAGGAGGCCCATGGGCCTCCTCTTTTTTGCGTGCTGTGATTTACGCCTTTTTGCGGATCAGGATAAACGGCGTGCACTGATCGTCCTGTCCCGCCGGATTGTCGCGGATGATCTCGCAGAGCTGCTCGTCGGTGAGCGTGATGCAGTCCGCCTTGCCGAGAATGTCGCGCGTAAGGTCGTTGGCGTCGACGATCATCGCGCGCACGCCGGTCTTCTCGTAGATCTCGTTGCAGACGCCCGAGGGGTTTTCGGGGATGCGGATGCCATAGTCGCCGTAGACAGGGAAGACGTCGGGGTAAAAGCCGTCGAGGCCCGTGACCTCCATGCCGACCATGTCGTAGAAAATGCCGTGCTTGCCCACAAGCTTGCCGAAGCCCGCGCAGATCGCGGCCCAGAGCACCTTCCACGGCCCGCAGATGTCGATGGCGAACTGCATCTTGCACACCTCGCCAACGCCGATGCCGGCGCTGTTGTGCTGGATGGCAAAGCGGCTGAGGAACTTCGCCAGCCACGAGATCTTCATATCCTTGCGGTAGACCACGCGCTTCTGGCACAGGGCAATGATCTTTTCGCTGATGCTCAGCAGCTCGCCCTCCTCGTACAAGGGCTTGACATAGCGGTTGATCAGCTCGATATAATCCTCGCCGATCTCAACGAAATGCGTCTGGATGGCGTGGCGCTCGTAAACGCCGGTGGAGGTCTCGATCTCAACGTTTTTGGAGCTGTTTGCAACAAATTCCATGGAAAATGCCTCTTTCGTGAGTGATATTACCTTGGTATTGTACCACAAAATCCGCAAAAAGCTACTGCTAATTGCAAATTTGTGAAAAAAGCGCCGCGCTGCCCGCGGCATGACAAATGCGGCGGACGGCGCGGAACAGAAAAGTGCGGGAGCGCTTATTTTTTACCTCCGGTGATGAGAGCGAGCGCCTTTTCATAGCTCTCCTCGGCAAGCGGGATGGCGTGCGCCAGCATCGCCTCGCCGCGCTTGCAGCACTCGTCGGCAAAGGCCTTGTCCTTGAGCGACGAAAGGTTGATGAGCACATTCAGCCACGCGCTCTTCATGGCGGTCTTGAGCGTCAGCGCCGCGATGCCGAGGTCGCTGACGACGTTCGGGTTCGTCGTGCCGACGAGACCGGCGAGCAGATCGATGGACTCCATGCAGACCTCCATCATCGCCAGCGGCACCTCCGTGCAGTTGCGGAACGCCGCCTGCACCGCGCCGCGGCGGATGGCCTTCTGCGCGTCGCTGTCCTTCGGCAAGGCGAGGGACTCGATCAGCACGTCGAAAACCTCGCTGTCTCGGTTCATTACGTCGACAAAGCGCTCCTTGAGCTCGTTGCCCTTGGCGATAGCGTCGAGAATGCGCTCGCGGTCATTCTCAAAGCCCTTTTTGCTCAGCGTCAGGCCGTTGACCATCATCGTCAGCGCTACGCCGATGCCGCCGGCGAGACCGGCGACCGCGCCGCCGCCAGGGGCGGGGGAATCGGAGCCGATCTCGTTGATGAGCTCCGTGACCTTCATATCTGCGATCTTCATAGGCGGGTATCTCCTTGGAAGGGGGACGGCACGCGCCGCCCCAAAAATCGGGCATAGCTCCCCGCGGAATTTCCGAGGGGAGCCTTGCCGTTATGAACAAAAAGCTATAGGGGGATTTTCGCTTAGAACAGGCCGGTGATCCTGCCGGATTCGTCAACGTCGATCTTCTCGGCGGACGGGACCTTGGGAAGACCCGGCATGGTCATAATGTCGCCGGTCTTGGCGACGAGGAAGCCAGCGCCCGCGTTGACCTTGAGGTCGCGCACGGTGATCTTGAAGCCGCGCGGCGCGCCCAGCTTGCCCGCATCGTCGGAGAAGGAGAACTGGGTCTTGGCCATGCAGATGGGCAGCTTGTCGAAGCCGAGCTCGGTGAGCTGTTTGAGCTGCTTTTTGGCAGGAGCGGCGATGATCACGCCGTCGGCGTGGTAGACCTTCGTGGCGATGGCGTTCAGCTTATCTTCGATGCTGTCGTTCGCGTCATAGACGAACTGGAAGTGGTTGGGCTCATCGCACAGGCGCACGACCTCCTCAGCCAGCGCCTTGCCGCCCTCGCCGCCCTTGGCCCAGACCTCGCTCAGACGGACGTTGACGCCCAGCTCGCGGCACTTCTCTTCGACAAGGTCGAGCTCGGCCTTCGTGTCGGTCGGGAAGGCGTTGATGGCGACGACGCAGGGGAGGCCGTAAACGTTCTTCACGTTGTCGACGTGCTGCAGGAGGTTCGGCAGACCCTTTTCGAGCGCCTCAAGGTTTTCGCTGTTCAGCTCGGCCTTGGGCACGCCGCCGTGATACTTCAGCGCGCGCACAGTCGCCACGATGACGACGGCGTCGGGATGGAAGCCCGCGGCGCGGCACTTGATGTCGAGGAACTTCTCTGCGCCGAGATCGGCGGCGAAGCCAGCCTCGGTGACGGTGTAATCGCTCAGGCGCAGCGCGGTCTCGGTGGCGAGAACGGAGTTGCAGCCGTGGGCGATGTTGGCGAACGGGCCGCCATGGATAAAGGCGGGCGTGCCCTCGAGCGTCTGCACCAGATTGGGCTTGATGGCGTCCTTGAGCAGAGCGGCCATGGCGCCCTCGACCTTGATGTCGTGTGCGGTGACGGGCTTGTCGTCGTAGGTGTAGGCGATGACCATCTTGCCGAGACGCTCCTTCAGGTCGGTCAGGCTGGTGGCGAGGCACAACACGGCCATGACCTCGCTGGCGACGGTGATCTCAAAGCCGTCCTCGCGCGGGGTGCCGCTGGCCTTGCCGCCAAGACCGTCGATGATGTGGCGGAGCTGACGGTCGTTCATGTCGACGGCGCGCTTCCAGACGATCTTGCGCGGGTCAATGTTCAGGGCGTTGCCCTGCTGGATGTGGTTGTCGAGCATGGCGGCGAGCAGGTTGTTCGCCGCGCCGATGGCGTGGAAATCGCCGGTGAAGTGCAGGTTGATGTCCTCCATGGGGACGACCTGAGCGTAGCCGCCGCCGGCTGCGCCGCCCTTGACGCCGAACACGGGGCCGAGGGAGGGCTCGCGCAGGCAGACCATGGCCTTCTTGCCGATCCGGCCGAGCGCGTCAGCAAGGCCGACGGACGTGGTGGTCTTGCCCTCGCCGGCGGGGGTGGGGCTGATGGCGGTGACGAGGATGAGCTTTGCCTTGCGGGGCAGCTTGCGGACCTCGGTCAGGTCGAGCTTGGCCTTGTAGTTGCCGTAAAGCTCAAGATGCTTTTCGTCAATGCCGGCATTGGCTGCGATCTCGGTGATCTTCTTCATTTCATGCGCCTGGGCGATCTCAATATCGGTCATGGTGTGAGCCTCCTATTTTTTCTATCTGATCGGCGCGTTCCCGCGCCTTTTTTGATCACGACCATATTATACCGCAATGCAGGAAAAAGGTAAACCACTTTCGCCATGCACTTTTTCAGGTATGCTTAATTTTTTTAAGCATACGGCAGATGCGCCTTACAAACGGGACTGACGGCGCGCATTCGCAGGACGGCCGCTTCTTTTGAAAGCAAAGTGCGGCAAAAAGCACGGGAGCGGAAACTGTCCGCAAACGACGGACGAAGGCGCGGAGCCGTCATTTTGCGGGACGTTCACAGCTCGATGCACTGCACCTCGTCCAGCGTGACCGGCCCGCCGATGCGCGCAGCGATGACAGCGCCGTTCCGCCGCTCCACGCTTGCGCGCACGGTGCCCGCGGGCTGGCGGTAGTCGCAGGAAAAACCGCCGTTTTGCAGCGTCTCGCTCTGCGCGACCGCACAGGCAACGCTGCCGCTGCCGCAGCTGCCCTCCCAGACGAGGCTGCCGGTTTCGATCACCTTGACAAGCGGCGTCATGCGGTGCTCCGATGCGTCGAGGAAAATGACGCCGCAGGCGTCCAGCGCGGGAATGCCGGCAAAAATGTCCTCCGCCGCGCGGAAAAAGTCCTCGCTCGGCGCGACGCCCTCGACCACAAAGTGCGCGATGCCGCCAAGGTCAACGAGCGTGCCCTCATGACCCGCCGCGCGCACATGACTCACGCTGCGCGGACAGGGCATCTCGGCGCTGGCAGTGTTTTTCGCACAGTCCACCTGCGCCGTGACGATATGATCGCAGCCGCTCACGCGCAGCCTGACCGATGAAAGGCCGCCCTTTTTCTTTGCTACATACATGCCGTAGGCACGCGTCGCGTTGCCGCAGAATTCGCCGCCCATCATCTCCATATGACCGTCCACATCGTCCTCCGGCGGACAGGCGTAGCCGACCTGCTCGGCCTTGAGCGCCGGAATGGCCATGATCTGTGCGGCAAGCGCGGCGCGGCGCGCCTTTTCGACAGGATCGAGCACAAACATCGTAATGTTCCCCGCCGGATCGGCGCGCAGGATGTTGAGTTTCATCGCAGCTTCCTCCATTTGCAATGATTCCGATAAAAAGAGGGTGTAAAGTCCAAGTAGACTTTACACCCTTCCTTATTGCATTGTCAACCGCTTGCAGCGCATCTTCTCACGCCGCACCGGTTTGCTCCGTGCGCGGAGCAGACAATATTGACCCGTTCATTCACGCCGCGCACGGCGTGAATGATCTTGATCCGTTTTTTCTGACGACATGCGCGTCAGAAAAAACACTTCTCAGGCTGCAAGCGTGCGAGCGCAGCGAGTGCGCCGCAGCAGCCTGCAATCCTTTTCACAAATGCGCCAAAGGCTCATTTGTGATTACTCAAAGTCGGGGATATACTCCTTGACGATGTCAAGCAGCTCGCCGGAGCGGATCATCTTCTCCACTGCACGGATGTCGGGCCAGATCTCGCGGTCGACCTCGTAGAAGGCGACCTGCTCGCGCACGTGCTTGTAGAGGGCCTCGTGCAGCGGGGTCAGACCCTGACCATGGGTGTTCAGGCGGCGGCGGATGTCGATGGCCTGGCAGGCGGTCAGCAGCTCGTCGGCGAGGACGTCCTGCGTGTTCTGCAGGATCATCTTGGCCTTGCGGGCGGCGGTGGTGCCCATGGAGACGATGTCCTCCTGGTTGGCGGAGGAGGGGATGGAGTCGACGGACGCGGGGTGCGCATAGACCTTGTTCTCGCTGACCATGGAGGCAGCGGCATACTGGACGATCATGAAGCCGGAGTTGACGCCCGCCTGCGTGGTGAGGAACGCGGTCAGGCCGTTGGAGAGCGCGGGGTTGACCATGCGCTCAGTGCGGCGCTCGGACGCGTCGGCGATCTCGGAAGCGGCGATGCCGAGGAAGTCGAACGGCAGAGCCATGGGCTCGCCATGGAAGTTGCCGCCGGAGATGACGGCCTCGTCATCGAGGAACATCAGCGGGTTATCGGTGACGGCGTTGAGCTCGATCTCGACCTTCTCGCGGACATACTCGAGCGCGTCGCGGCAGGCGCCGTGCAGCTGCGGGATGCAGCGGAGCGCGTAAGCGTCCTGAACGCGGTCGCTCTGGCAGTTGTCGAGGATCTCGGAGCCGGCGAGCAGCTTGCGCATATTCGCGGCGACGAGCATCTGACCCTTCTGGCCGCGCACCTGATGGATGCGGGGATCGAAGGCGTTGCGGAGACCGGTCAGGCCCTCGAAGGACATGGAGGCGATCACGTCGCCGAGCTGGGCGGCGCAGATGGAGTCATACAGCGCGAGCGCGCCGACGGAGGTCATCGCGCAGGTGCCGTTGGTCATGCCGAGGCCTTCCTTGGAAACGAGAGTGTCGAGCGTCTTGATGCCGGCCTTGGCCATGGCCTCGGCGCCGGTCATCTTCACGCCCTCGTACATGGCCTCGCCCTTGCCGAGCATGGGGAGCGTCATGTGCGCGAGAGGAGCAAGGTCGCCGGAGGAGCCGAGGGAGCCCTTCTGCGGGACGACGGGAGTTACGCCCTTGTTGAGCATCTCGAGCAGCATCTCGACGAGCAGGGGACGGACGCCGGACACGCCGCCGCACAGCGCGTTGGCGCGCAGCAGCATCATGCCGCGGACGATCTCGTCAGCATACGGCTCGCCGGCGGCGGTGCAGTGGCTGAGGATCAGGTTGGTGGAGAGCTGGTTGCTCATCTCCTTGGGGACGGCGACCTTCTGGAACTCACCGAAGCCCGTGGTGATGCCGTAGGCGACGCGGCCCTCGGCCGCGATCTTCTCGGCGAGCGCGCGAGACTTCTGCATGGCCTCCAGCGCGGAGGGAGCCAGCTCGACGGTTGCGTTATAGCGCGCGATAGCGACGAAGGATTCCAGCGTCAGGCTGTGGCCGTCGACGACGACGTGCTTGATCGCGGTGGGATTCATGATCATGATGGTGTCCTCTTTTCTTAAATTTCTCGGTGAGATGGCTGCGGACGCGGCGCCTGTGCGCCTGCCCGCCGGATGCAAGAACAGCTCCGGAGCGCGCCCCCTTTGCGTTCCGCATCTGCCCGGATGCGGAAGGCGCTCCGCCTGCAATACCCCGCAGGATCGTTCTGGTGATAGTATATCATACTTTTGTGCAAAATCAATAGTTTTTTCTGTGTAAAAAAATTGTTTGTTGTGCGTTATCACCATATCGCGCTGCTGTAATATCGTGGTGGAGCGATGGACTATCGTCAAGATGCAAAAAAAGGACGCTCTGCAATGAGAGCGTCCTTTTTCATTTTGCCAAAGAGGGATCACTTGCGCTTTTTCTGCTTCGCGGGCTTTTCCGGCCGGCTGGTGTCGTAATCCATCACACGGATCGCGGGGTTCTTTTCCTTGGCGAACTTACAGATGGCGTCCACCTCAGAGCGCTTGAAGAAAAGAGCCTTCTCCATGCTGCTGTAGCCAATGTGCAGACGGATATAGTCCGCATGTCCGCGATCCTCCGTCACGATCGCATTGATCTGTTCCCAGGGGAAGAAATCGTAATGCGTGGTGATCTGCATATTGTAGAAGATCTCGAGGCCGCGGCTGGTCAGGACGGCGTCCTTCTTCGTTAGCATCGTCAGCGTATACAGCAGGGCAAAGAGCAGCGAGATCGTTGCCACCAGCGGGTTGCGGCTCTGGGCCGACAGTCCGTAGATGAGCAGGAAGGCGATCAGCACCCAGCCGCCGATGCTTACCCATTTTTTACGCGGCTTGAAGGCCTGCGCGGTATAGATCGGGGGCGGGACGGATTCCCAGGGAAGCGTTTGTTTCACAGCGGTGATTCCTTTCTAAGTAAAGCGGGGGAAGTGCTTACGCGTTGATCTGGGGAGCCTTGCCGGCAGCGCGGCGAGCCTCGAGAGCGGCGAGAGCCTTCTGGTGGGCCC
>ERZ857629.1988-NODE-1988-length-20400-cov-5.846498_pt1 | contig 20400 bp, 16 predicted proteins | sample MGYA00519700_ERZ857629 | MGnify/ENA primary metagenome ERZ857629 (study PRJEB31778, sample SAMEA3449351) | human gut metagenome | biome: human gut; feature: human-associated habitat; material: faeces | place: United Kingdom | collected 2010/2012 ...
CAGACTGCAATCCTTTTGTCAAAAAAGGGCAAAGCCCTTTTTTGACAGTCTCAAAGCTCCCTCGGGTGAGGGAGCTTTCAGGGTTGTCTTTATTCCTTTACCGGAACGCCTGCGGTGCGGAGTTCTTTTCTCAGGCGGGGAACGTCACCGTAGAAAACAACGGCGTTGAGGCCCGCCCGCTGGGCGCCCTCTACATTGGCAGGAGAATCGTCCACAAAGAAGCATTCCTCTGCTTTCAGGTCAAACCGCTTCAGCAGCACCTCAAAAATTTCGTGCTGGGGTTTCAGGAGCTTTTCTTCTGCGGAAACCATCAGCCCGTCAAAGCACTCCGCCCCGGGGATCCGGGGGAAATAGCTGCGCAGCTTCAGATTGGCATTGGACAGCAGGTAAATGTGCAGCCCCAGCGCCTTGAGCTCGTGCAGCAGCTCCGCCATACCCGCCATGGGCTCCAGCGTCCGCCGGTGCCAGTTGGTCACCACTTCCTGAACGCAGGGATGCAGCCGCTCCGGAAGCCGCCGGCACACCGACTCTGCAACTTCCTCCTCGGTCATGGTACCCCGGTCCAGACGCACCCACTCTACGCCGGTGAAAAGCTCCCGGGTCACCTGTGCTTCTTCTTCCGCCGTCAGACCGTAGGGGGTAAGCAGCAGGTGGGGATTCCAGTGAATCAGGACGCCGCCCATATCGAATACAACGTTTCGGATCATTTTACAGCACACTCCATCTCTTTTTTTCTGAATTTTCCCAGCAGCTTTTCCCGCCGCTTTCTCCGGCGATCCCGGATCTCCAGCCGTTCACCCAGATCCCGGCTGCCTACACCGTAGACCAGATACAGAATGATACCGGAAACCACCATGATAAACACCGTACTGGCACAGCGCCGGCCGGAGGCGTTCACGTTGTAGCCGTACATGCCTTCCTCGGCGCACATGCTCTGGATCACCATGGCATAGGTGGTGCCATAGGAGCTGGCGAAGGTGGCGGACATATCGTACTCGGTAAACAGGGCGTTGAAGTTCAGGGCAAAGACTGCCAGAACACTGGGCAGGATAATGGGCAGCTTGACCTTCAGGAAGGTCCAGATGGGGCTGGAGCCCAGATTCCGGGCCGCCTCCTCCAGCTCTTCATCGATGGCATAGAAGCTGGCTTTGATCATCCGCAGGGAGAAGGGCAGCTTGGTCACGGTATAGGCCATGACGATCAGCAGCCGCACATTCTGGGCGTAGTACAGGTTGTTGCCGCCTACGTAGAAAATGCTCTCGGAATTAAAGAAGGTCCGGTAGGAATAGCAGATGAGGATGGTCGGCAGCATCCAGGGGAACAGAAGACTGTACTCCAGCACCTTTCCGGAAATCTTCTTCCGGTTCTTGAAGATGTAGCTGCACGTCACCACCACGATGACGCAGGCGAGGGCCGCCGCAATGGCGGACATGATAAAGCTGAGCTTGATACCGGCAAGGGTGGTCTCATTGGAGAACACGCCGGAAATGGCGCCCTTGCGAAGCTTGTAGGTGCCCCGGTTGGTCAGGTACTCATAGTCCCGGGAGCCGAAGAAGTTCAGCAACGTCCAGGAGGAAAGATCCAGCGTCTTGAGCCGGATGGCCTTATAGGTCTGGAAGGAGAAGATCACGATCATCACCACGGGGGTCATGTAGACGATGAACAGAACATAGGCATAGACATGGGCAAGGATATTGCCCGCCTTGCTGTTGATCTTCTGCTTGACCAGCTTCGCCTTGGTCTTGGACACGGACAGGTAGTGTCCCTTGGACTCGTAAGCCGTCAGCACGGTGAGCAGAACCACCGTGAAGATTGCCAGCATCACGGACAGCAGCGCCGCCCGTGCCTGAGGGAAGGCTTCATCTGCCGTAGAGGAGCCTGCCAGACGGACGATCTCGGGGTTAATGGAGTCATAGCCCAACAGAGTAGGGGCGGACATGGCGCACAGACCGGTGATGAAGGTCATGACGGTCAGGGAGAACATGGTGGGAATCAGGGTGGGGAAAACCACCTTCCACAGCACCTTAAAGGGTCCTGCGCCCATGTTCCGGGCGGCCTCCACCGTGTTGTAGTCGATGCCCCGAATGGCGTTCCGGAGGAACAGGGCATGGTTGCTGGTGCAGGCAAAGGTCATGGTAAAGAGCACCGCCCGGAAGCCGGAAAACCAGTTCCGATCCATATTCGGGAACATTTTCACCAGCTGGGTGGTGATGATGCCGTCCCGGTCATACAGGAACAGGTAGCCCGTGACCAGCGCCACGCCGGAGTAGATCATGGTGGTCATGTAACCGGCCCGGAGAATATTGGCACCCTTGATGTCAAAGTACTCCGTCAGCAGCACGATGGACACGCCCACCACATTGACGGTGACGACGAGGCACACCGCAAGCTTCAGAGAGTTCAGGACGTACTGTCCCATATTTCCGGCAAAGAAGAACCGGATAACCGCCAGAGGATCCCGGGTGCCGTCGGGCTTCACGGTCGTAAAAACGCTTGCCAGCGTGTTGAAGCAGGGCACCAGCATAAAGCCAATGAACAGATACAGGTACAGCAGGAACCCGATTGCCTTGGGGATAAAATTCCGTCCCAGACGGATCGGCTTGTGCTTCATTGCGCTTCCGCCTCCTCCGTGGGGGGATAGGTCATCACGTCCCGGGGATTCAGTACCGCCTTCACCCGCTCACCGGGCTCGTAGATGTTGATCCCGTCGTTCTTCTCGATAACCTTGATGATCTGGCTGCCCAGATCGATGTAATACTTGATGTAAAGCCCGTAGTATTCCCGGCTCTCCACGGTGCCGTCCAGCACCACGTCGTCCTGCTTCGGCTCCACATTGACATGGATCCGCTCCAGACGGATGTAGTTGTGCATGGCAGGATCCGCGCCCAGAGCCTGACTGACCGGGGTGCCCAGCTTGTTGATGTCGCCGATGAAGTTGCAGACGAACTCGGTCTGGGAGTGGTTATAGACCTCGTTGGGGGTGCCGATCTGCTCGATGTTGCCCTTGTTGAACACGGCGATCCGGTCGGACAGGGTCAGCGCCTCTTCCTGATCGTGGGTAACGTAGATAGTGGTGATGCCGAACTCCTTCTGCATCCGCTTCAGCTCGTTCCGCAGCTGGACCCGCAGCTTGGCGTCCAGATTGGAAAGAGGCTCATCCATGCAGATGATGGCGGGGCCCGTAACCAGCGCCCGGGCGATGGCAACCCGCTGCTGCTGACCGCCGGAGAGCTGAGAAACGGCCTTTTTCAGCTGCTCATCGGAAAGATCCACCTTTTGGGCGATCTCCCGGACCTTCCTGTCGATCTCCGCCTTCTTCAGCTTCTTGATCTTCAGGCCGAAGGCAATGTTGTCATAGACCGTCATGGTGGGGAACAGGGCATAGCTCTGGAACACAATGCCGATGTTCCGGTCCTCGATGGGAACATGGGTAATATCCCGATCCTTCACCCGGACAGAGCCGGATACCGGGTCGATAAAGCCGGTAATGGTACGCAGTGTGGTGGTCTTGCCGCAGCCGGAGGGACCCAGGAAGGTGAAGAACTCGCCCTCCTTCACGTCCACGTTAATGCTGTGCAGCGCCTCGAAGTCGCCGAATCGCACCACAATATTTTCCAGTTGAATCATGTTTTCCCGCATAGGGGCAGCACCCTTTCCTGATAAGTTTGATTTTATGAGCTTCAATGGAAAAGCGCATTTCAAAGGAGAATTGAGCGGGATGCACGTAAAAATGGGCGGCTGTGTGTTTTGGCTTTTGGGCGGACAGATCCGAATCATCCGGGGAGCGGATACCGAAACCGTCCTCAGCAAACCGCGGAATTCCAATTTGAAATACGCTTTTCTTAGAAATATGGCGAGCCGGGGGTACCGGCTCGCCATTGTGTCGGAGAAAATTAACCGGCAGACTGAGTCAGAGCAGCCCAATCCAGGTTGTCCCAATCCGGCTCGGAGGAAGCGGAAGCATCGTCCTTCCAGAAGAAGCCCAGGTTGGTCATAATGTTGGTCCACTCGGCGCTGTGCGCGGCGACGTACTCAGCGTAGGTCAGGTCGGTGCCTTCCACGGTGGTACGGGCAAAGTTCTTCAGCGTGTAGATCGCGGGCACGCCGTCGGGATACAGAATCGCGGCAGCAGCCTGGTTGCAGGGATAGGAGTCGAACTCGTCGCCCCAGGCAGCCTGCACTTCGGCGGAACCGAACCACTCAGCGAAAGCCTTCACAGCCTCGGTCTCTTCCTCGGTACGGCCGGCCTTGTCCAGAATGCCGATGTACTCGGCGATGTAGTAGGTGCCGTCGTCGATGTCCACCAGAGCCCAGTTCTCAGGCTCCATGGTGCCCTTCAGAGGATTGGCGGAGCCGTCAGCGGCAGCGTCGATCTTGCCGTACAGGGAGGAGGAGTAGAAGGTGGAAACCTGAACGTCGCCCTTGTTCAGAGGATCGAAGCCGTACTTGTAGTCGTCGCCGCCGAACTTACCGTCGGCGCAGTACTTCCACAGGGTCTTCCAGCCGTCCACGGAAATGCCGCCGGCGGGGGAAGCAGGATCGGTGAAGGCATACAGCATTGCGGAGTTAATGTTGGAGTTGGTGGTGCCGCCGACCTTGTTCTGACGGTACCAGGTGTAGCCGCAGTCAACAACGTCTGCCCAGTGCTGGAAGTGCAGCTTCTCGCCGTTGGTGCCCAGATCATCGGTACGGTACAGCATCAGGACGTTCTGGATAACCAGGCCGTAAGCCTGACCGGGGTAAGCGTACTCGCCGACCTGATCTGCCCAGGTGGGAGTCCAGTCGACCAGAGACAGGTTCTCGTACTGGCCCTTCACGACCTGGCTCCAACGGGTCTCGTTCAGACCGAACAGGATGTCGCCGTCCTTGTTCTCGTTGGCAGCCTGAATGGCCTTGTCATCGCCGGAGATGACGGTGTTGTCATCGATGGAGATGGTGAAGCCGGCATCCTTGGCCTCGTTGATCAGCCAGGTGGTACGCTCGGTGGAGTTGGAGTTGGAGTAAATACGGATGGTGTAGCCGGAGTAATCCTTGGGCTCTTCCGCCTTGACTTCCTCGGAAGTCTCGGGGGCGGTGTCTGCCTCAGAGGACGGGGTGGTGTCCTCACGAGCGGGCTCCTTGGAGTCGGCGCAGGCAGCCAGAGACAGGATCATGCAGGCAGCCAGCAGCAGTGCAAGCAGTTTTTTCATGATACATCTTCTCCTTTTTGATTTGGGAAGCACTTCTTCCCATTGCCTATATTATATAGGAAAACGACGGCAATTGGGAACCGGATAATTCTGCGATTGTTTTCGTAAATCTGTTAAAGTTTCCAGCGCGTGTCAAATTCAAGTCTCTATTTTTGTGCATATTGCCCATTCTTCGTTGTGTGAACCCTTCCGCGGCAAGCTGTTGTTCCGCGCCGGTGCCCATGGGCAGCGGGCCGCGGAAAGTTCAGACGTTCAGTCTCTGCCGTCACCGGTTTCCCGTGCCGCTTCTGTCCTGATACTCCGAGGGAGACATGCCCGCCACCTTTTTGAAGGTGGAACTGAAATAGGTCACGTCCCGGTAGCCCACCTGTTCGGCGACCTCGTAGACCTTGCACCGGCAGTCCCGCAGAAGCTCCATGGCCTTGCGGATCCGGAACTGAGTCAGGTAGGCGATCACCGTATAGCTGGTTTCCTTCTTGAATACATGGCTCAGGTGTCCCTCGCTGACGCCCAGACTGTCGGCAATGGTGGTAATGCTGATGTCGGTGTCGGAGTAGTGCCCGGCAATATAGTTCATGGCCTGCAGCACATACTTGCTCTTGTCCCCCTGGGCAAGGCTCACGCCCTCCGGCAGCAGAGGCGCCCGGGTCTCCTGAACCTGCTTCCGCACCTGCTGGATGGCGGCGATCAGCTCCTGATCCCGGAAGGGCTTCAGCAGATAGTCCACCGCTCCCAGCTGGAGCGCTGCCCGGGCATAGGAGAACTCGCTGTAGGCAGTCAGCAGAATCACCTGCGCCTTGCAGCCGTTCTGCCGCAGCCGGGTCAGCATTTCAATGCCGTCCATTTTAGGCATTCTGACGTCCGTGATAATGAGATTGGGATTGTAGCGCTCCACGGCTTCCAGTCCCTCCAGACCGTTGGTCGCCTCGCCCGCCACCACACAGTCCATTTTTTCCCAGTCCACGCCCAGAATAATCCCCTTTCGCACGGTGGACTCGTCGTCCACCACCAGTACCTTCAGCAAGAAATTCCCTCCTCCCGAATTCGCAGGGGCAGACTAAGCATCACACGGCTGCCCTGCCCCGGGGTGCTTTCGGCGCGGACGCCGTAGCGCTCTCCATAATGCAGCCGGAGAATCTGATTGACATTGTGCAGCCCCAGGTGTTTCCCGTTCTGACTGTCCCCGTTCAGCCGGGTCAGAGTATCCGCGTCCATGCCGCAGCCGTTGTCCTGCACGCACAGAATCAGATCCCCCGATTCCTCCCAGGCGGTAATTTTGATATAGCCCTCGTTTTCGTCGGCAACGCCGTGAATAATGGCGTTTTCCACCAGCGGCTGCAGGGCAAGCTTGGGCAGCTCACAGTGCTGGAACCGCTCCTCCACATCGATCTCGCAGGCAAACCGGTCCTCGAACCGGATATACTGAATTTGCAAATACCGGTCCAGAAATTCCAGCTCTTCCTCCACGGTAACAAACTCCGCCTGAGAAATGCTGAACCGCAGCAGCGCTGCAAGGTCCGTGGCAAGCTCCGCGATCTGGGGCACCTGATGGGTCACCCCCAGCCACTTCATGGAGTCCAGCGTATTGTACAGAAAATGGGGATTCAGCTGGGACTGCATCAGCCGGATGCGGGTCTCGTTCAGCTCCCGCTGGTGCTCCACCGACCGCTGAAGATTGGCCCGGTACTCCCGGGTCATCCGGTTGAAGGAGGCTGCCAGCCTGCCCAGCTCGTCCGCCCGTCCCGTTTCCAGCTGAACGGTCAGGTCTCCGGCTTCCACCTCCGCCATGCCCCGCTCCAGCCGGTCTACCGGCTCGGACAGGTTCCCGCTGAGCCACCGGGCGCACAGGACGTACAGCGCCAGACTCAGAAGCTCCGTGACCTGTGCCGTCAGGTAGTAGGTCCGCAGGACCGGGGTTGAAAATACCCGGTTCTGCCGCAGCGCCAGCGTCAGGCCGGTGACCGTGTCCCTTTGCAGGTAATACCGGTACTTTCCGCCTGCGTCCTCCCGGGGGTCCTCCCCGGACAGCAGCCGCTGCCGCAGCTGGGAAACGGCGGCTTCCAGTCCCGCCGGGCGGGTGCCGTAAACCGGCTCCCACTGGGGCGTCAGCAGCAGCAGATCCTCCGTTCCCTCCGGCATCCCCGCGAACAGGTCGTCCAGATTGCTTTCCGTGACCGTAAAGACCACAAAGCCCAGAATGCCGCCGTCAAAGCTCCGCACCGGCCGGGCCGCCCGGAGGGCAATGCCGCCGGTACTTTCCGCACGGAAGGTCAGTCTCTCCCGCCGGGCCGCTTCCCGGAGGACTCCCCAGTAGGGCCGCAGTCCTTCCCCGGGCTCCGGATCCGTGGAGTCGCACAGGGTCCCGTCCGGCAGGCAGATGTCCACCCGGCAGTATTTCCGGAGCCGTTCCGTCTGCCGGAACAGCACCTGATACAAAATCCGGGAATCCGAGCTGCCCCGGCGCAGGGTGCTGCGCACCACGGTGCTGGTGGCCAGTGTCTCGGCGGCGCTGTCCATATCCCGGGTCAGCCCGTTCAGCAGGGCCTGACTGCTTTTCAGCAGCGTCTCGGCGGACAGGCTCTGATCCCGGTTGGTGCGGCGCACCTGATAGCTCAGCAGCAGCACATTGCCCAGCAGGATGGGCACAAGGGTAATAAGCAGCACGGAGGCAAAGATCCGGTTGCGGAAGGAGGATTGGATCCATTTTTTCATGGCTGCACCTCCCGTCCCGCCCGCCACAGAGCAAGCAGGGCTTCCTGCCTTGCCCCGGCGCCGGCAATATCCAGCGCGGCGGCACCGGGCACCGGGGTCAGGTACTTTTTCAGGACCGAATCTGCCTGACTCTCCTCCCGGCCGTATTGCTGGGCGTCCTCTCCCTGTAAAAAGGTCAGGAAGGCTTCCGCGCAGCCCGGATGGGGTGCGGAGGCAGAAACGGCGGCGGTCTGTGCCAGCCGGTAGGTTCCCTCCGTTGGGGCGGCAACGGTCAGCGCGGCGCCCCCGGCGATGGCCCGCCGGGCCGCGTCCTCCGGCACCAGCGCAAGGCAGAAGGTGCCGTCCGCCACCGCTTCCAGCACCCCGGCGGTATCCGTTTCCAGCCGGGAAAGACTCCCTGAGAACCGGGTGACCGCCTCATCTCCCAGCTCCTGTGCCAGCACTGCCAGCACCGTCCGGCTGAAATCCGAGGTTTCCGGATCGGCAAAAGCCACCTGCCCCCGCCAGGAGGCTTCCAGCAGGCTGTGCAGTCCCTCCGGCGGGTTCTGGCGGATCAGCCGGGCATTATAAATGAGTACCAGCGACCGCAGATTCACGGATACGAACCGATCCGAAACCGGGCAGAGGGCGTCCAGTGCCTCCTTTGTGCCGGAAACCGGGGCAAAGGAGGCGGAATTTGCCGCCGCAAAGTCGGCTTCCAGTCCCAGCACCACATCGCAGACCCCGTCATCGGCCTGCTCCGCCAGCTCCGTACCGGTTCCCGAAACGGTCTGCACCCAAATCCCGGTACGGGCCTCAAATTCCCGCACCAGCGGGATGTACACGGCCTCGTCCAGACAGGTATACACCGTCACCCGGTTCTCTTTCCCCGGCGCAAAATTCTCCGGAGTGGCAGACGTGCACCCGCAGAGCAGGAGCGCCGCAAGGAGCAGAGGGAATATCCGTTTCAAATCAGCCACCTCCAACGGGGAGTTTTGTAAATTGGCATTTTGCAGGGCGAAGCCCCCTTGGCTCCCCCTTTGGGGGAGCTGTCACAGCGAAACGCCGTGCGCCAAATCTCAGTTTATGCCCTATTCTACCATACCGGCAGGCGGTTTTACAATCCCGGGTTTCAAAAAATCTCCCCGAAGAAATTTTCGGGGAGATTTTGGGCCGATTATGCACGAAGCACAGGCAGAAAAGATCCGCGCTTTCGCCGCAGACGCTTATCCGGGGTTTCCTTTGCTCACCAGGTGGTATTTTGGGTGTTGGGATAATTGAAGGCTTCCTTCATTTTTTCGTAGGCTTCCGTGGGAATCAGGCTGGAGCCTTCCACGTTATAGCGCCACGGGGTGCGGTAGGGGTCCTCCCCCTTGAACTGAGTCACGCACTCCGGATGGACCTGCTGAAAGCGGGTCTGTTCCTCGGCGGACACCTTGCCCCGGGTGGCACAGAGGGTGACCATGGGCAGCTCATCCAGCGGGCTCAGGTCCGTCACTTTCGTATAGCTGATATTCAGCCAGCTGAGGCTGCCACAGCCGGCCAGCGGAGACAGGTCCTCCAGATAGCCGCAGTAGGCAAGCTCCAGAATTTCCAGTTCCTTACAGTTTTCAAAGGGCGTCAGGTCCTTCACCATGCTGCCGGAGAGAATGATCGCCTGAAGCTTCGGCATGGTCGCCACAAAGCTGGCGTCCGTCAGGTATTCGTCATGGCCAAAGTCCAGGAACCGGGCATCCTCACAGTATTTCAGCTGCTTGCTGTTGGAGTCCGTCAGTCCGTACACCGCCCGGATCACTTCCCGATCCGTCAGGCAGCTGCCGTTTTTGCCGAAGTGCACCCGCCAGACCACTTTCGCGTTATCCCGGAAGTCCTCCCGCACCTGGGCAAGCACCTCGTCGGTAAATTTGCAGCTGTCCAGCACCACCCGGGTACCCCGCAGCAGCTTCAGCGCCCGGCGCAGCTCCGGTTCTCCCGCGTCGCCAATGTTCCTGTACTTGAAATAAATTTCCTCGTCGGTAGTGGTGACCGTCTCGCCGAACAGCTGGAAGGTATAGTGCAGGGTTGCCTGGGGTGCCGCATCCTGCAGCTTTTCCGCGTTCTCCACGTCCAGCTTGGCGGTTTCCCCGTCCATCAGTTCAATTTCCGTCACACCGGGCAGGAGCGCCAGCAGGGAAGCCACTTCGTCCGCCTGTTCCGGTTCCACCTGACTCAGGTTCAGGGACCGGGTGTTCCGGTCACAGACCGTATCCCCCAGCACCACCGTATAGTTCAGCTCCAGATCGGGGTAGCTTGCTTCCAGTTCCCGGAACTGGTCCCCGGTCAGGGTCATCCGGTCCAGAGTCAGGCGGTAGAGATCAGGCAGATACTGAAGATTTTCCTTCAGCCCGTCCAGATCGTAATTCCCCGGCTCCAGCGTCAGCTCTGCCGTATCGTCAGGCACAGCCTGGGTACCGAAGGTGACGGAATAGGTCACCTTCACGGCAGGGTGGCTGTTCCGGTACTCCCGGATAGCGGCGTAGCAGGTACTGGTCTCAAAGTCCACCGCCTGCAGATCCGGATAGTTTTCGTCCAGACCGGCAATGTCCGCTTCCGTCATGACGGCGGACAGGGTCTCGATTTTGGGTTGGGTTGTCTCCGCAGCCGGAGTCCGGTTCGTACAGCCCGCAAAAAGCAGCGCCAGCACCAGCGCCGGAAGCCAACGGGTCCATTTCATGATTTTTTCCTCCATGGGGGTTCAGTTTCTTCCTATTATGCCACAACCGGCGTAAAAAAACAAGCCCCCGGCTCCCCGCGCAGGGGGAACCGGGAGCACTTCACAATTACCGGAATTACCGGATTTCTCAGTCTCTCCGCAGGGCCTCGATGGGATTCAGGTTGGCGGCCTGGGTTGCGGGAAGAAGTCCGAAGACCACGCCGATCAGGGTGGAGAACACCACCGCGATGATGATGGCGGGGACGCTGATGGATACGGGAATCTGCATCATGCCGGAAATCAGTTCCGCCAGTGCAATGCCCGTGATCACGCCCACAATACCGCCGAGACTGGTCAGCACGGCAGCCTCCGTCAGAAATTGCAGGAGGATCCGGCGCTTCTTGGCGCCGATGGCCTTCTTCAGACCGATCTCACTGGTTCGCTCGGTAACGGACACCAGCATGATGTTCATAACGCCAATGCCGCCCACCAGCAGAGAAATGCTGGCGATCCAGATCAGCTGGGTATTGGTGGACTGGCTCATCTGCTGCAGCTGCTGGGCCTGCTCCAGCATGTCCTGGCTGCGGTAGTCCAGCTTGCTGCCGGTGCCCATGATCTGCTCCGCAGTCAGCAGATCTGCCGCCGACTTTCCGGCAGAGGTCATGACGTCAGTAGAGCTGACCTTGATTGCCACGCTTTGAGGCTCATCGAACTGATAGATGGTGGGCCAGACAGGCAGGGGCAGATAGATGGTACCGGAAGAGGTATCGGCATACATGTTGTAGTCGCTGATGGAGTTGATGGTGGGAGCGAACTCCTCCGAGAGGGCCACCACGCCCACCACGGTAAACACCTCGCCCTGCAGCTCGATGTTCTTATTCACCGGGTCGTCTCCGCCGAACAGGGTAGAGACTGCCTTGGCATCCACCAGTGCCACCTTCCGGTAGTCCGAATAGTCCTTCTCCGTGAAGCCCCGCCCGGACTTCACCCGGTAGCCATAGGTCGCCATGTAGTTTTCATCCACGCCCCGGAGGTTGCCGTTGAATTCCGTATTGAGGTAATAGTTTCCCTCGGAATAGGTTCGCTCGCAGTAGAGGGAGACCTTCTCCACGCCCCGGATCTTTTCCAGCTCCTGCCGGGTCTCTTCCGTAATCGTCCGGACACCGGAGGGAATGCCGTTCCAGGTCATGTCGTACTGGTTGCCGTCCTGATTGAGCTGAACGGTCACCACGTTGTTGCCCGCGCCGATCAGGTTTTCCTTGATCTGCTCGTTGGTGCCCTGAATGGTGGAAACAATGGTAATGATGGCGGCGATGCCGATGATAATGCCCAGCATGGTCAGCAGGGAACGAAGCTTGTGACTCCACACGCCCTGAAAGGCAAGACGAATATTTTCACCCATTTGCTTCTTCCCTCCTTATCGGTAAAGATCGGCAAGATTGCCGTCGGTGGTCTTTGCCCCGACCTTCACATTCTTGCCATAGGGGAACGCCAGCCGGTCGTCCTCGGTAATGCCGCTGCGGATCTCCGTGTAGCTGCCCCAGAGGGCCTTGCCGGTGGTCACGAACCGCTTCTCCAGCTTTCCGTCCTGTCCCGCCACCATCACGTAGCTTTTGCCGTTTTCCGTGCGGACAAAAGGATTGCCCAGGTACACCCCGTTCTCCGTCCCGGCGGTGGAGAAGCTCATGTTGACATAGCCGCCCTCCCGCAGATCGGCGCTTTCGTCCACGAACACGGTGAAGGGGTAGTAGGACACGTTGGTATTGCCCATGCCGGAATAGTAATTATTGGTGGTGGGAAAATCCCCTACGGAGGTGATGGAGCCTTCATAGGACATGCCCGTATTCCAGTCGTTGACGGTGACGGTCTGTCCGATCTGCAGCTGATCCTTCAGCAGCTCGCTGACCGCGCCGGTCACCGTAAAGCCGCCGCCGCCGGAAACCTTCAGCACCGGCTGGTTCTGGGCCTTTGCATCGGCAGGCTCCAGACAGGAAACCACCTTGCCGTCAATCTCCGCGTACACGTTGCCGTCGGACATTTCCCGCTCCATGATCTTGTACTCGGCTTCCGCCACCTTCAGCTTGAACTCGTTATCCTTGATGGTCTTTTCCTGCTCCCTGCGCATCTGGGCGATCTGGGCGGCGGTGTAGCCGCTGCCGAAGTCAATATCCGGCACGTCCACTTCCGTCTCCTGCGCCAGCGTATAGTCCGTATTCCCGGTGGCGCTTACAAACCGCAGGTAGTAGCTGCCGCCGGAACGGGACAGGTACACGCCCTGCCAGGTCTGGATGCTGCCCTTGGACATGTTGCCGGAGGTGATCTTCACGATGAAGTAGCAGTTGTCCACCACCAGTGGGGGCTGCTCCTCTCCGCTCACGGCAGAGGGGCTGGAACCTTCTCCGCCCTCGGAACCGCCGCCCTCGGTACCGCCGTCACCGCCCGCAGGAGGGGCGGAAGTCTCAGGGGGATTCGTTGTCTCGGAGGGATCCGTTGTCTCGGAGGGATCCGTCGTCTGGGACGGCTCCGTGGGTTCCGGCTCCGGGCGGTTTGCCTCCTGCTGCTCCCGGGCAGCCTCCAGCACCGCGTCATAGAAATTGCTGCCCATGGAGTAGCTGCTCGACAGCCAGCAGACAATCGCCCGCTCCATGGTGCTGCCGTCGTGGTCGGACCGGGGGAAAATCTGGAAGCTGCCGGAAAGTCCGATTCCCAGATCCTCCGAGGGGGTATCGTCCGGGGTGGCAGGGATCTGCATGGGCCGCATGTTTTTGATCTCGTTCAGCCGCTGTTTGCTGTCCTCCAGCTCCAGCCGGGCCTTCTCCGTCTCCAGACGCTTCCGTTCCAGCTTCAGATCGTTCAGAGTGGTATCGAACCGCAGCAGCAGATCGCCCTTTTTCACCGTGTCACCCTCGGAGACCGCCACCTCGGTGACGGTCTGGGTATCGGACAGGAACACGGTCTGGATCCGGTCGGTGGAAACGGGACCGTAGCTTTCCTGGGTATCGCCCCAGTACTCCGTCATGCCGATGTCATTAAAGTTATATACGGGCACCGGGTCCCCGCCGGTGCGGGAAATGCCGAGCACAATGCCCACGATGAGCGCCACCACCAGCACGGAGGCAGAAAGGACGATCACCCATTTCTTCGCCTTCAATCCCTTAAGATTCAGCTTTTTCATGGTTCTCTCCTTCCCCGGTCTGCAGCTCGCCGTCCAGAATATGGTAAGTCTTGTTGGCGCAGGCCGCGATTTCCGGTGCGTGGGTGATCATCAGAATGGTCATGCCATCTTTGCTCAGGTTCCGGAAAATTTCCATGATCTGCTGTCCGGATTTGGTATCCAGAGCGCCGGTGGGCTCGTCCGCCAGCAGCAGATCCGGTTTTCCCACCATGGCCCGGGCAATGGCCACCCGCTGGCACTGACCGCCGGACATCTGATTGGGCAGGAAGTGGATCCGCTCCGCCAGTCCCACGGCGTTCAGCGCCTCCTCCGCCCGCTCCCGGCGCTCCTTCAGAGAAACACCGGCGTACAGCAGAGGCAGCGCCACATTGTCCAGCGCGTCCATCTTCGGCATCAGGTGGAAGCTCTGGAACACAAAGCCCAGATGCCGGTTCCGGATGTCCGCCAGGTCGTTATCGGACAGGTTCTGCAGATTCTTCCCGTCCAGCTCATAGGTACCGGAGGTGGGAACGTCCAGACACCCGATAATGTTCATCAGGGTGGTTTTGCCGGAGCCGGATGGGCCCATAATGGCAATGTACTCGCCCCGCTCCACAGTCAGGTTCACGTTTTTCAGCACCCGCACGGGCTCCTTGCCCTGAATGTAGTCCTTGCAGATGTCGGTCAGCTTCAGAATGGGCATGGATCACACCCCGCCTTCCGTATTGGCGCTGTTGTCACCGCTCTCCTCCGTGACCACTTCCGTGTGGGTCGTAGGTACGCCGGCGGCACAGCTTTCGTCCGGGAACGCGATAAAGTCCTCGGCGGTCAGGCCCTCCGTAATCACGTAAGTACCCTGCATGTCGTTATAGTCACCCAGCGTCACGGACCGCTTTTCCAGCTTGTGACCCTTTTCCGCCCAGACGAAAGGATTGCCGTCATCGTCATAGGTGATGAAGGATTCGCTGATGGAAAGGCCGGTGGACTGCTCGTCGCCGGTATCCAGCTCCAGATATACGTGCTGTCCCAGCAGCAGGCCGTCGCTGCTGTCCAGATTCACATAGAAGGGGTAGCGGCTGCCGGTGGTCATTTCGTCACTGCTGCCGTTAAAGGAAATATAGCCGTCGTTCTTGCCCTGTCCCTGGGTGGGGTTCTCGTAATCCACCAGAGACACGGTGCCCATCCAGCTTTTGGTGCTGTCCACCCGGGAAAGGATCCGGATCCGGTTGCCCTCCACGATGCCGCCACGCTGCAGCTCGCCCAGCACACCCTTGACCCGGTAGGCACCCGCCTGCTGGATGGTAATATAGGGCAGGGGGTTGCCGTTGTTATCGGTGCCGTTCTCGCTGATCTCCTGCACCCGGCCGTCTACGGGAGAGACCACCGTGGAATTTTTCAGCAGGGTCTCGGACTTCTGCACCTCAGCCTCCTTGGTCTTGAGGTTCAGCTCCGCTTCCTTCTGATCCACCTGGGTGGTCTGGATCTGGACGGCGTACTGGAGCTTGTCCCGGGTGCCCGCCCGCTTGTACTGCTTTTCCAGTTCCACAATCTGGGACTTATAATTTTCAATGGAAGCTTCCAGCTGTTCCTTTTCCAGACGCTGCTTGTCAAGGGTCAGCTGCAGCTCCTCCACATCGTAGGAAAACAGCTTGTCGCCCGCCTTCACATCATCGCCGGACTTGACGTACAGCTCCTCAATGGTCTTATCGGAGTCCTTCTGAATCTCGGTGACGTTCTCCGACACCACGATTCCCGCGAACCGGTCTCCGGGGGCAATGCCACCCTCCTTGCTGAGCTGCTCCACGGACTGCACAAACACAGCCCCCTCCTTGCTTCCGCAGGCGGCAAGAGACGCCATCAGGATCAGCGCAAGCGCAAGCGCCAGGCATTTTTTCAGCTTCATAGCATAGTTCCTCCTATGGTATTCTTTGTCCACCATCATACCGCGAATACTGCAGAAAATCAACCGGGGAAGGGTTAAGTATTCATTAAGAAATCCCCCTTCCCTTTCGAAACGCCGGTTTTTTCGCCGGAATACGCCAAAATCCGCCCCATACGGTTCCGAAAAACCCCATGCGGCGGAATCATGTTCAAGGAAATCCAAAGACAGCAAAGGACATGATCGGCTCGTTTCGACTGCAGAACGTGTCAAAATGGATCGCGGCTATCCTGCCCCGATTTCATTTCTGTAGATCCTATGCCAACCGAAGCCCGCCCTAACCTTGCAGAAAAAGCAGCTTGCAAATCCAAAATCTGCAAGCTGCTTTTTTTATCTAGGGTCTATCTGAAAACCGGAAATATGACCAACAGCGAGGGATTTTCCGCCTGATGAAGCCATTTTTTTGCAGGAATACTCTGCGTATTGCAAGAAAAAATGGTGCCCAGCAGGTGGAAAAGACCCGCTGTTTGGGCGTGTTGACGGTTTTCAGATAGACCCTATAGAGTGCCCCCGCATATTGTCACGAATAATTTGGACTCTTAAACGGTGCAGTTTCTGTCTGGCAGCACTACGATAATCTTTTGGCAATACCGCGCAATTCGGCAAGAAGTCTCAGACAGGATTTTTGCGCCAATTCAAAGTTTGGAAAACGAAGGAATCCTGTATGTATTTCTGGTTTTTCAAACTGAAGAATTGGGGCAAAAAGACGGCGGAGCCTGGCAGACGCAATTGTGCGGTGTTGCCTTTATTAAAAGCTCATAATCAGTTTTTCATCAAGCCTTTTGAGGATCTCGCACGCCAGCTTTACTGCGTTGTCAAAATCCGCATAGGCCGAAATTCCATAATGCGTATGAGCATAGCGAACCGGAACACCAATCACGATCACGGGTACGGCTTTCTCGGTCAGATGGATTGCAGCACCATTTGTCGAGCCAGCACTCCGAACGGCATCCTGCACCGGTATGCCGAGTTCTTCCGCCAAGCCAAGCGCGTATCTTTGGTAGCGTGGATTTGTTATCATTCTGGCATCAATGTGACGCAGCATCGGACCATGCTTAATAGCAGTCTGGACCATATACGGTTCAACACAAGTATCATCCGCCGGGCAGCCTTCAAAGACGATTGCAACATCCGGTTTGATAACCTGTGATGTCACGGTTGCGCCGCGCACACCAACTTCTTCCTGCGCAGCACAGGCACCGACGATATCAACATTAAGTTCCTGACCCGCCAACGTATGCATCGTCTTTAGAATGGCCGCGCAGCCCAGACGGCAGTCAAAACTCTTACCGACCATCAGATCCGTTGTTTCTGAGTACGAGAAGGTGACATCAGGAACAACAGGCTCTCCGATTCTCACGCCGAATTTTTCAATAGCTTCTTCTCTGGAAACCGCACCAACATCTACCGTAATATCTTTCATCTCCAGTGGAGCCTTACGCTCCTGCTCGGTCATAAAATGAGGCGGCTTGCTAGCGGTAAGACCCGGGATATATTCTCCAAATTTGTTACGAACCCAGACCTTATGTGCCGGAATGTTGTGGTTGACCCAACCACCGATCTGAATAATACGGAGTGTTCCGTTCGGACAGATGGCCTGTACCATGAATCCGACCTCGTCGCTATGGGCGTCAAGCTGAACAACAGGACGCTTACCGTTGTTTTCTTTTCGACGAATATAGAGATTGCGCATATGATCTTCTGTGATCTCGCCAAGTCCTTCTGCATAGGGTCGGATCGCTGCCACTACTTCATCTTCGAAGCCGGACGTACCTTTTGCGTCCGAGATTGCTGCAATCATTTCCAGCGTCGTTTTTTTATCCATTGTAATACCTCCCATTGTAATACCTCTTTACGAAAGCTTGACTTTCTTGAATTCTTCCATAAAGTCAACGATGTAGTTCGCCGTGGTCTCAAGCATTTCCTTTTCCCATTCTTCCGCAGCGGTGCTGGGATGATCGGGCCCAATCCAGCCGCTGTCGGTGATGTGCGGGGTGTTGCGGAGAATCTCAACCGAAACGCCCTTATACTCGACGGAGCGGAAGCCGGTCGTCTTCAGGTTTTCCGTCAGGTGCTTGAACTGCAGTTCGCCGCCGATTTCGCTCTTGTCGACCAGAGACGGATCGATGCCAAGGTTTGGTGCGCATCGTTCCGTTATGCCATTCAACCGGGAGATTCCCACGGCAGGAAAGCGGACTGCCTCGGAATGCCCCGTAATCGGAAGGCGGCTCGGAGTCACACGGTTTTCCGACAATTGGCAGCCCCCCTATCCAGCATAAATGCGGGGTAAGGGAGCTGCGTTTGTTTTTTATCCGATGGGCTCGAAGTCCGCGGCGCCGTGTTTGCACAGGGGGCACACGATGTCGTCGGGCAGGGTGTCGCCCTCGTAGATCCAGCCGCAGACCTTGCACACAAAGCCCTTCTTGCCCTCGGTAGCAGGCTTTGGCTTCACGTTGTTCTGGTAATAAGTATAGCTCATGGTCTCCCGGTCGCTGATGACCCGGGCTTCCGTCACCGTGCAGATGAACATGCCGTGGGTGCCCAGATCCACATAGTTTTCCACCTTGAGGGAGAGGAAGGAGTTGATGTACCGGGGCAGGAACACCAGACCGTTGTCGGAACGGAGCGTCTCCATGCCCGCAAACTTGTCCGCCGTCCGGCCGCTCTGGAAGCCGAAGGTCCGGAACACCTCGAAGGGGGCGGACACATCCAGACAGTTCACGTTCATGACGCCGGTCTGCCGGATGATGTGGTGGGAGTAGTTTTCCTTGTTGATGGTCACCGCCACCCGGTTGGGGGTATTGGTCACCTGAGAAACGGTGTTGACGATCAGGCCGTTGTCCCGGATACCGTCGCTGCTGGTCACCACATACAGCCCGTAGCCGATGTTGAACAGGGCGGTCAGGTCGTTCTTGTTGGCGGTCTCGCTGTGCTGGGCAAGGTAGTCCCGGCACAGCTCGGCGGCAAGGGTCTCCACCTGCTCCCGGCTCTCCTCGTTCAGGGCGGAGAGGATCCGGACGGTAGTTTCCGTAAAGGTCAGATTTTTGCAGCCCTCCAGCATGCCCCGCATGGTCTTTGCCGCAAGGGGCGCCCAGGAGCCGTTCTCCATCAGGGCCACCGTCCGGTTCCGGAAGTTCCGCTCCGTCAGGTGGTGGATGTACTCCTTCATGAAGGGGAACACGTCCGCGTTGTAGGTGGTGGTAGCCAGCACCAGCTTTCCGTAACGAAAAGCGTCCGCTACCGCCTCCGCCATATCGCAGCGGGCAAGGTCATGAACAACGACCCGGGGGCAGCCCTTGGCTTCCAGCTTCTGCGCCAGCAGCTCGGCGGCTTCCTTTGTATGTCCGTAAACGGAGGTGTAGGCAATCACAATGCCCTCGCTCTCCACCCGGTAGCCGGACCAGATGTCATACAGGTTCAGGTAGTGTCCCAGATTTTCCGTCAGCACCGGTCCGTGGAGGGGACAGATGATCTGAATATCCAGTCCCGCTGCCTTCTTGAGCAGAGCCTGCACCTGAGCGCCGTACTTGCCCACGATGCCGATATAGTACCGCCGGGCCTCGTCGTCCCAGGGCTCGTCCGCGTCCAGCGCGCCGAACTTGCCGAAGCCGTCGGCGGAGAACAGCACCTTGTCCGTGCTGTCATAGGTCACAATGACCTCCGGCCAATGCACCATGGGTGCGGTAACGAAGGTCAGGGTGTGCTTTCCAAGGGTCAGGGTGCTTCCCTCTCCCACCACGACCCGCCGGTCGGCATAGTCCGTGCCGAAGAAGTTCTGCATCATGGCAAAGGCCTTGGCGGAGGAAACCACGGTAGTCTCCGGGTAAACCTTCATGAAATTCGCGATGTTGGCGGCGTGATCCGGCTCCATGTGCTGCACCACCAGATAGTCGGGCTTCCGGGTACCCAGCACCGCCGCCAGATTATCCAGCCACTGGTGGGTAAAGCTTTTGTCCACCGTGTCCATGACGGCGACCTTCTCATCCAGGATCACATAAGAGTTGTACGCCATGCCGTTCGGCACGGAATACTGTCCCTCAAAGAGGTCCACCTGATGGTCATTGACGCCCACGTAACGAATATCTTTTGTGATCTGCATATTTTTCTCCTTACTCCCGGTTGTCCGGGTTGACAGAATCTGCTATAATTCTACCGGGGGGTAAATGCCCCAAAGCATGTATCATTCGTTTTCCGTATTGTACGGAAGCACTTTTCAGGGAGGTTCCGGATCCCACCGGGCCGGAGGTTCCCGAAACCGGGAGGGTTACTCATGTCTGTTGTTCATGTAAATTCCGAAAACTGGCAGTCCGAGGTTCTGGATTTCGGCGGAACGGTCCTGCTGGACTTTTATGCCCAGTGGTGCGGCCCCTGCCGGATGGTCGCTCCGGTTCTCGAGGAGATTGCCGGGGAGCGGGCAGATGTAAAGGTCTGCAAAATCGATGTGGATCAGGCCATGGATCTTGCCATGGAGTTCCACGTTGCCAGCATTCCCACGCTGGTGGTCATGAAGGGCGGCAAGGTCACCGCCAAAACCGTCGGTGCCTGCGATAAGCGGGAAATTCTGGAGCTTCTGGCAAAATAAGCGGTTCCCCTGCATCCGCAAAGCGGAGCAGGCTTACGCCTGTTCCGTCAGCGTGCCAAAAAAGCCTCGCAGAGTTTGCCGTCCGCAGGCGGCAAAGAGATTCTGATCATTTTCTGTCGGGGCATGTACCTGACAGAAAATACAACTCAGGCT
>ERZ857629.1989-NODE-1989-length-20399-cov-8.021186_pt1 | contig 20399 bp, 10 predicted proteins | sample MGYA00519700_ERZ857629 | MGnify/ENA primary metagenome ERZ857629 (study PRJEB31778, sample SAMEA3449351) | human gut metagenome | biome: human gut; feature: human-associated habitat; material: faeces | place: United Kingdom | collected 2010/2012 ...
GGCGCTTCTGATTTTTATGCGCCGCACCACCACTCCTAACTCCTAACTCCTCACTCCTAACTAGTGAGTAGAGCTTTCAAACGCAATCAAGGGGCGGTACGCCCCACGGGCTAACCCTGAACCCATCAACCTGAACCCCTTTCTCTCTTGACACTCTCCCACTTATTACGCTATAATGTTTTAGTTTTGTAAATAAAAAATAATACACATGATATCCGTAAGTTTTAATATTACATTTTTGCATGAGAAATCGAGAGCGCACCATGGGGAAAGCGGCTCCGATTTCAGAAGAGAGGAACCATGAAACACGCTTTTTTGAAAGCAGCCATTGCAGCCTGCTTCGCCTGCGCCGCAGTGACCGTAAGTGCAGCGAATCCATTCACCGACGTATCTGCTGACGACTGGGCTTATCAGGCAGTCGCTTCGCTCTCCGATGAGGGCGTCATCGACGGCTATCCGGACGGCACCTTCCGCGGAGATAAGCACGTCACCCGTTATGAGATCGCACAGATCGTCGCCCGCCTGATGGCGAAGGAAGACACACTGAATGCGTCCCAGAAGGAGACCCTCGCCAAGCTCTCCTCTCAGTATGCGAATGAACTCAAGGACCTCGGCGTCCGCATCGCAGAGCTTGAAAAGAAGCGTGGCGCCACCGACCTCATCACCGAGCTCCGCGTCCAGAGCATCGACCGCTATGACGATGTATTCAAGGGAAAAAAGCACAACGAAATTTCCACCCGTGTCCGTTTAAATACCATCACTCCGGTGAACGACCGCGTTCACCTCTACGGTCAGATCGAGACCATTCTGGACATGAATGGCAAAGAAAGCTACGACGTGAACCGCATCGATCCGAAGGACAAGACCCAGACCAAGATCCGCAATGGCTACGGCGATGGTGATTTCCACCTGAATCGCCTGTGGACCACCTACCACTTCGGACCGAAACAGGATACGACAAACCTCCCCTACGGCCCGTCCAAGAACCTCATCGGCATCGGCCAGTTCCCCGTCAAGATGGGTGTCACCGGCTACACCTATGACGGAGAAGTCAAAGGCGTCTTCGCTTCTTTCGGTGACTACCTGAAAGGCGGCCGCCTCACCCTCGCCTTCGGCCGTGCGACGAATATCAACTACGCATACACCGGCCCGATGATGCATGGCGTGGCGCTGAAGAAATCAGAACTGATTAGAGTGTTAAAGAAAAATTGCGATGATCATACTATAAATAATATGCTTTTATTAGCTGGCTGTGCTGGCGGTATTAATGGGTTGAGTAATATGTCCGGCGCTGATCAGGTGCAGGTGTTAAAAAACCTGAAAAACATACTGATGACTCACGGAGGTCCCACATTGGGCGGACTTGCCAGCAAGCTGGAAGCCATGGGCGACAAAGATTACGCATACAACTACTTCCCGATGGATAATGTACATATGGGCTGGGGCGATGACGAAGACGTACCGGTCGCTTACGCCTCCTATATCTACAAGAAACCGGGCCAGTGGGAAGTTCACGCTTACGGCATGAAAGCCTGCGGGCCTGTCGGCCATATCGCGAAAGCCTACGGCTTCGCCGGTTCCTACAACGTCACCCCGATGCTTCGCGTCCAGGGCGAATTCGTCAAGAACCTCAGAAAGCTTCCACTGAACAATGAACGTCCGTACAGCTACAACTACGGCATCCATTACGGTGAAGCAAATGTCCTCAAAGCCAAGTCCTTCTCCATCGGCGTCGACTACGTCTACAGCCAGGCAGGCACCTACTTCGGCGGCTCCAGCAACGATATCGTCGACCAGTACATGGGGCATGTCTACAGCGACTGGAAAGGAAGAAAAATGCCGGCCTACTTTGCGGATAAGCTCGATGCGATACTGAGTGGCACCGACTCTCCGGATAAGAAATACGGCGGCGCGAAATTCTACCTTGCCAAAGCCTCCTTCGTCCCCATGCGCGGCCTCCTTGTCGAAGCCAACTACGGCTTCAACGCCAAAGATATGGGCGGCAAGAAGATGGACAACATGTTCATGCTGAAAGCGACTGCATATATTAAATAATCGCGGATAGCGAAAATTTCTTACCTCCGTGGATAAGAAGTAGAAATCGGTGATGGTGCAAAGTTCAAAAAATTCAATGGGATTTCCGTTTGGAAGAATACTGTATGACCGTGCGGTGCTATATATTACGCACCGCACCACCCCATTGCCTTCACAGGACCCGCTGCGCCTTTTTCCTGAGGCCCCTGAATTTTGCACCAAAATCTTTTTTCAAAAATATTTACAAAAACCCCTTGCAATTTCAGAAAAGATTTGTTATTATATACAAGTCACATGGATGATGACTTCCATCAAACAGATAGGGGCATAGCGCAATTGATAGAGCAACGGTCTCCAAAACCGTAGGTTGGGGGTTTGAGTCCCTCTGCCCCTGCCACATGGCCCAATAGCTCAGCTGGATAGAGCACTTGACTACGAATCAAGGTGTCGGGAGTTCGAATCTCTCTTGGGTCACCAGCCTGAAAGCCAGTACCGATCACGGTGCTGGCTTTTTTCGTGCTTGAGAAAATAAATAATAAATGGTTTTTAGTGAAAAAAAGAGCTCTTTTTATGTCTGCCAAGGCAGGTGCTGATGGCAAGTCTTTCTCTCATGACCTGACGTCAGGAAAACAACGACATGAATAAACGTCTCGGCGAAGTGCGCGCGAGCGAAGGCAGCCAGGGCATCTGGGCTCGTATGGCGCGCGGTCAGTCTAAGTAGGGACAGCAGGGCATCAAGAACCAGTATCAAAGCACCCTCTCATGGGAAGTGTCTCATGAGAGGGTGCTTTCTTGACGTTAAAATACATTTGATTAAATCTATAAAGCAAAACATTAATAAATAATTGCAATTAAATAAAATATGATGTATGATTGTCATGGTTGTATCTCATCAGGGAATAGGGAAGACTGCTGAGAGGAAACTGTTCCGTTTTATAGCATTTATAGAGGAGATAAAAATGACTAACAAGAGAACAGTCTATGGAAAGAAGCTGCTGACTGCTGCTGTATTGGTATCCATGCTGCCAGGGGGGCTTGCGTTTGCCGAAGAAGCCCTTCCACTGTATACGCTCGATGCTGTCGTCGTCACAGCGACACGCACAGAGAATGATGTGAAGAATGTGCCGGCGTCTACGCAGATCATCACAAGCTCGGATATCAAGAAGAGCGGTGCGACGAATGTGCGGGATGCGATCACAGACTTTGCGAATATCACCATGACGAAAAAGGTGCGTGGCGGCGGTCATGAGATCATCGTCCGTGGGATGAGTACGGATAAGTCGCTTATCATGGTGAATGGTCACCGCGTGGCGAACGAAGCGGATGGCTCAGGGCTGGGGAATGCGAATGCGCTCGATCGCATCAATGTGGATAATATCGAGAAGATCGAAATCGTCAAGGGTCCTTCGAGTGCGCTGTATGGCTCAGAGGCCATGGGCGGCGTCATCAATATTATCACGAAGAGCTCGAAAGAGGCTGAAGTACGCACGGGGCTTGTGAACAGCAGCGAGGATTTCACGAACTGGTGGCATTTGGACTCTGGGGAAATCGGGAAGTTCTCTGCAACGCTGGATATGCGGTTCAATCGGGAAAGAGCGGATCGGGATGAAAATAGCGTATGGACGAATTATCATGGGACAGCGCAGACCTATAATTTTGATGCGAAGTATCATTTCAACGACCATAACTATTTGAATTTCTATGCAGATGCCTTCTCTCAGAATCAGACGAAAGAGGGGGATGGCAAGGAATTTGTCACTGTTCCGACTATGATGGTGCAGGGGATCTGGCACAACATGCAACAGAAGGGAGCGGTACCGGAGGGAGAGGCAGCACCGGCGGCGGTCTATGGTTACAAGGTCAGCAAAGGCGATGGAAATGCGCACTACAATCAGAAAACGTATGGCCTTAGCTGGAATGGATCGACAAGCCGAAATGACTGGCAGATCCAGACCTATCTCAGTAAATTTAAATGGAGCAACAACACGACCACCAAAGTATCCTCAATTCCGACTTCGGATAGCCGCTACTCCGGTATGATCCTTGGCATGATGAATGGGAGAGGCGAGTATGAATTCAATACCAATTCCAATAAGCTTTGGGCGATCGAAGGCAGAGATTCTATGCGTATCAATGATCAGCATAGACTGACGTTTGGCGCAGAATACACGAAGAATAAAGTATATGGTACGAATCTCGGAGATGCAGCAGAAAATGTGGGGAGTATTACGCAGAATGGGGTGACGATTAAGGTCTCTGAGAAGGAAATCAGTACCTATGCAGCGTATCTGCAGGATGAAATTACCATCGGCAAGTGGTTCATTGTTCCTGCTGTCCGTTATGACCATCACAGCATGTTTGGCAGCCATACTTCTCCCAAGCTGGGTGTCACCTACAAGGCAGATGATTCTTTCCGCATCAAAGCAAATTACGGGAAGGGCTTCAAGGCGCCTACCATTCCGCAGTTGTACTACCACTTCAGGATGGATATGGCCGGCAATAAGGTTACTCTGCTTGGCAACCCGAATCTGAAACCGGAAACATCGAGCAGCTGGGATATCGGCTTTGAAAAAGAATGGGATACAGTCAATACCTCGCTGACGTATTTCCATACGACGGCGGATAATCTGATCCAATATAGAAAAATCTCGACGATGGGGTATACATCCAGAAGTGAAAATATCGAAAAGGCTAAATTCAATGGCCTTGAGCATACCTTGGGTGTCAAGATCAATGATCGCTGGAATTTCAAGGTGAATTCGACGTGGCTGTTTGATGCCAAACAGCGCGGGAAAGATTCGAATTGGAGAGATCTGGAGCAGAGAAGCAAGCTGTCGCAGGTATATTCGTTGTCCTATGATGATGGCAAAGATATCGGATGGAGTGCTCTCTTATGGGATGAACTGAATTATAAATATGCAACGCCTGTTCCGGGCATAAACTCTCTTTCTGCTGGTCCACGAAAGACGTATCATACGCTGAATTTCACGTTGACGCGTAAGGTGAATAAAGACACACGTATTTATGGCAGCGTACAGAACATTTTCGACAAGGTGGATACGGACTGCTATCTGGATGGTCGCTACTGGTCTCTCGGCTGGGAGCATAAGTTCTAAGAGGAGGCGCTATGAGGAAGTGGCTCGCGCTCTGCCTGCTGCTCTTCCTATCGGTCGCTTCGGGCTGCGGATTTCCTCAGGCGACGGGAGGACACACAGAGACTTTCTATCGCATGACGGATGCGGTGGGAAGAGAAGTGGTGCTTGCAAAGAAGCCGGAGCGGATCATTATTCTCGCACCGTCGTTTCTGAATATCATGCATGCGGTGGGGGGAGACTTCATCGCCTGGGCGGACAGCCCGGGGGACAAGGCGCCTTCCTATGCGGCGGGGAAGAAGACGGTGGGATACACGTTTCAGGTCAATGCGGAGGCGGTGATTTCCGAGAAACCGGATCTGGTGATCGGTCTGCACGGGCTGCATGACAGGTTTACGGAAGTGATGAAGCAGAATGGGATCCCTTTCATGCTGCTTTCTGCGTCTTCTTTGGAGGATGTAGAGCGCGCTGCGGAGGTCCTGGGTGATGTGACGGGGCATCATGCGGAAGGCGTGAAGGCGAGGGAACAGCTCAGGAAGGACATGGAGAGCGTGGTATCCGGCCTGTCTCTTAAGGAGTATACGTGTGCGATCCTTCATGGGACGCCGCACTCGGTGACGCTGGAAGGGAAGGGGACGATCGCGACGGAAACGGCAGCGCTTCTTCACATCCGCAATGTATTCGTGCTGGACAATGACCGGGATATGAAACTGCCGCCTTTCAGTCTGGAGACGTTGGTCGCAAAGGACCCGGATATTATTTTCCTGACGACGATGGTGATGCCGGGACAGCAGCAGGAGGCGTTTCGAAAGTCCTTGATGGAACAGCCTGCCTGGGCAGGGATGCGTGCAGTGAAGGCAGGGCGTGTGTACTTCCTTCCGCAGAAACTGTTTCTGTCGAGTCCCGGTATGGAGTATCCGAAGGCGCTTTCCTATATGGCGGATGTAGTATATGGAGGGCAGCGATGATTTCTTATGAGAAGAATATAGAGTCTATGTACCGGGAGCCGGTGTATGTGGCGGGCGGCGGGACGCGTCGCACGGCTTGGGATATCGAGTGGCAGGATGAACCTTTCGCGGCAAGTGATACGGCGGTGGTGTCTCCGCTGAAGCTGCCGTCGCTCATGAAAGATATTTGGGAGACGGGAGTTCCTACTAAGGAAGCTGCTGTGTACATCCATGTGCCGTTTTGCCGGCTTTCCTGCACGTATTGTGCATTTTTCAAAAAGAAGGCGGATGAGAGGGAGCAGCACGAGTATGCAAAGCTCCTCTGCCGGGAGATAGATGCGCTCGCCGGCCGGCCGTACCTCACGCGTTCGCACATCCGCTCGGTTTTCTTCGGCGGTGGGACGCCGGGGATCCTGTCGGCGGAGGATATCGAAAGGATCTTGGGGCGGATTCGCACGGTCTTCCCATTGATGGAGAATGTAGAGATCACGATGGAGTCGAGCCTTTCGGATATGACGGATGAAAAAATGGATGCGGCGATCTCCGGCGGAGTGAATCGATTCAGTTTTGGCGTGCAGTCGTTCCATACGAAGATCCGAAATGGGATCGGCCGTCCGCTCCCCCGAGAGCAGGCGATGGAGAGGCTGGCGCATTTTGCGAAGAAGGATGCGCTCATGATCCTCGACCTCATCTATGGGCTTCCGGGTGAGACGGAGGAGACGATGCGTCAGGATATCCGTGATGCAAAGGCGTGTGGCGCAGCGGGGCTCGATCTCTACAAGCTGCAGCTTCTTCAGGGTTCACCTTTGGCGAAGTCTTTCGCTAAGGCGGGAAAGACGCTCGAAGTTCCGTACCTGCAGGCGCTCTTTCGCGCGGCGGAGGAGGAGCTGGGAGTGTCGGGTGCTTCGAATATTTCCTGTACCCACTGGAAGTGGGACGCGCGGGAGGAGAGTGTCTACAATACGCTTGCGGCCAATGGCAGCGATATCTTCCCCATCGGTATGGCCTGCGGGGGGAAAATCGGCGGTCTGGGGCTCATGAAGCCTGTCGCGGAGGCGATGTATCGCGGCGCGGTCCTCCTTGGGAAATTCGTCCCTATGGGGGCGCGGAAGGAGAGCCGCTACCAGCGGATCTATCAGGCCATCGAGGCGGCGAGCGATCGCGGACGCATTTCTCCAGCCGCGTTGGAAACGCTGTGCGAAGTGCCTTTCACCGCGCTCCTTACACCGCTCTTGGATCAGTGGGCAGATTGGGGGCTCGTCACGAAGTCTGGCGATATATATGTGTACACATCTGCCGGGCGGTACTGGTACCGCACGATGCTCCGCCGCATGCTCCATATGACCCAGTACATGCTGCTGGGCCGCTCGGAGAGTGCGGGCAGGGCGCGTTTCGGCGATATGATGAATATGAAATGAGGGGATCGTATGAAGGTTTTAATCGCATACTCCAGCCGCACGGGAAATACTCGGCGTGTGGCGGAAGCGCTGGCGAAGGCGGCTCCGGAGGGAAGCCTACTGGCGCGCGTGGAGGATACGCCGCCTACGGATGGGTTTGATGTGGTCTTTGCCGGGTACTGGCTCGATCGCGGCGGCCCGGATGCGAAAGCAAAAGAATTTTTGCATTCCCTCCATGGGAAGCACATCGTTCTTTTTGAGACCATGGGAGCCGATCCCCGATCAGAGCATGCCTATACGGGATTTGCGAATGCAGGGACGGCGCTCTCTCCGGATAATCAGATCGTCGGTGTTTTCGCCGTGCAGGGGGCTGTCGACCCCGCACTGCTTGAAATGATGAGAAAAATGCCGGAGGGCAGTGCGCATCATTCGGCTCAAATGGAGCAAACGGTGAAGGAGGCTGCAAAGCATCCCAATGCCGAGGATCTTAAGCAAGCCGAAACGTATATGAAACAATTTATAGAAAAATATGGCCGATATCACCATTAAGCGTGGTCTACCGGCAAAAGCCGAAGCGTTTGTGCTTCGGCTTTTTACATGGTACATATTCATTGATCGATCAGGGCTGCATGGCTATGGAGCATATCATGTGCGTGTAAAGGGGAAGTGATGATGGAAATGTTCGTACTGATAAAAGGAGAACCGTCAGAGCCGTATGTATGTGGATCGCAAGCAGCGGATCGAACGTTTCTGCTTGCGGCAGAGGAGTCCTTGCTATGGATAAACAAGCGTGAGATCGGATGAGGATGGCATTCGCCTTTTGCGGTAAAACACTCCCGTGCAGGACAAAAACATGATATAATAATTGTCGATACATGACAGGCGGCTGTGGGCTGCCTGGTGAAGAGTAATGCCATTAAGTTAAGCGGCAGAACGTTCTTGGCTCCCCATCGGGGGAGCTCCCCGATGGGGGAAGCAAGACGTTACGTAGCTAACGATTTCCTTAACTTAATAGCATTACGGTGAAGAGGGGTATATATGCATTTTCAGGATGAATTGACCATCGATATGACGCATTTTTCCGGCGAGGGCTGGGGGATCACGGAGGAGGAGATCGATGTCTGCAAGGAGCGCATCCGTGAGGCGGCGCTTTCTGTGGAGCGGCTTCGGAAGAGCGGGAAGGGGCCGGACGGCAGTCTCGTGCTTTTCCCGCATCTGCCGTATCTTCTGGAGGAAGAGGTTTTGATCTCCAAAGAGGAGAGGGAGAGGCTGCTTGCCCTCTCGAAGCTGGCGAAGGAGCAGGATATCGTGGTGTCGATCGGTATCGGGGGCTCGTATCTTGGAAATCAGGTGCTTTTTGATCTGTTCTGCGGACAGTATTGGAATCTGATGACGAAGGAGGAGCGCCACGGGTATCCGCAGCTGTATTTTGCGGGGCAAAATCTGGATCCGGTGAGTCTTCTCTCGCTGGTGGACCGCATCCGGCGGAGCTCGCAGACAGCGTGGTGGAAGCACAAGGTGCTGCTGGTCGTGAATTCGAAGTCCGGGACGACTTTGGAGCCGGTCATGGCAGAGCGGGCGCTGCGTGAGATGCTGGGGAAGTTCTGCGAGGTGAGCGTCATTGCGGTGACGGACAAGGAGAAGGGGGCGCTGCGTCCTCTGGCGGAGAAGAATGGCTGGCCGTGCTTCACGGTGCCGGACGGCATCGGCGGACGTTTCAGCGTTTTCTCTCAGGTGGGGCTGGTCTTTGCGATGCTTTCGGGGATCGATATCCGGGATTTCCTTCGCGGGGCGAGGATGACGGAAGAGGCTTGCCGCAGTCTTTCGCTTTCGGAGAATCCGGCGCTGCAGCTGGCGGTCCGTAAGTATCTGGCGCGGGAAAATCATGGCGTCGATGCGGAGATCATCATGCCGTATGGGGACAGTCTCCGCTCGCTCGGCTGGTGGTATGCACAGCTCCTGGGTGAGTCTTTGGGCAAGGCGCTCACGGTCTCCGGGGAAGAGATCCACTATGGCCGTATCCCTGTCGCGGCGGTGGGGACGACGGATATGCATTCGTTGACGCAGGAGCATCAGGAGGGGAAACGGAATAAGCTCGTGCAGTTCATCACGGTCAGGGAATCGAGGGAAGACGCGGCCATCCTCTGTGATGAGGGAAAAGAGCGCGGCCTGGTCCCGCTTTCCTATATGCTTTCTGCGGCGCAGCGCTCGGATGAGGAGGCGCTGGCCCATGATGGCCGCATGAGCTGTGATCTCATCATGAGAAGGTGTACGCCTTTCCATGTGGGGGCGCTCATGTATTTTCTCTTCCTCACGATCGCCTACGAGGGGGCGCTTGCGGGCGTCAATGCCTATGACCAGCCGGGGGTGGAGAGTTATAAGAAGATCCTCCATGCGGATCTGAAAGAGTATATCGTGAAGCATAAGAAGTGACTAGGGACTGGTGGCTGGTGACTAGTGGCTAGGGACTAGGGATTAGGAATAAGGGAGTAGAAATAAAAAACCGCAGCGACGTTGTCGCTGCGGTTTTTGCGCGCTAAGGAAAGGCGGATTCATTGCAGAATATAATCGAAAAAGGGACATTGGCAGCAGGCGGCTTTCTCGTAACGTCATTTCGAGCGAAGTCGAGAAATCTTCCTTGTCTTGCGGTTATCCATGTCAGTGTGAAAATGAAAATCGACGTCTTTGTGTTTCGTTTCCCTGCTGTATCATGTCGGCCGTTATGGGTCTGCCAGAAAGATCCCTCGGCTGCGCTCGGGATGACGAAACGGGGAGCGGATGGTTTCTCACTCGTTTTCAGATCGCTGCCATCCATCCGCTTCCTTCGGTGTGTCCCTCTTCAACGAGTTCGCAGCGGGGAGGAATGCCCGAAGAACTGCGGAGAGCGTTCTTCTCGTATCGTCGCAGAGTATAAACGGAAAGGGGGGACATTGGCAGCAGGCGGCTTTCTCGTAACGTCATTTCGAGCGAAGTCGAGAAATCTTCCTTGTCTTGCGGTTATCCATGTCAGTGTGAAAATGAAAATCGACGTCTTTGTGTTTCGTTTCCCTGCTGTATCACGTCGTCCGTTTATGGGTCTGCCAGAAAGATCCCTCGGCTGCGCTCGGGATGACGAAACGGGGGGGCGGATGGTTTCTCACTCGTATTCAGATCGCTGCCATCCATCCGCTTCCTTCGGTGTGTCCCTCTTCAAAGATTTCTCGCTCGCGCTCGAAATGATGATACGGGAGTATCACCCCTAATCCCTAATCCCTAGCCACTAGTCACCAGCTACTTCTTCAAGTACGGCACGACGGCGCTGCCGTGGGGGATGATATTGATGGCGTAGTTTGTCTTGCCTTCGCCTTCGAGCTGCTTCTGGGCGAGCTGCCAGGCTTCTTCGACGGTGGCGACGGGGATCTGGTGGGTCTTTTCGCGGAGGATGTCGAAGTTTTCCGGACGGGTGACGATGTAGACGGTGTGGGTGAGGGCGGTGTTCAGATTTTCAAAGGCGACGAAGAAGGGGATGGTGAAGCAGTCGCGCAGGCCTTTTTCCATATCGACCAGGTTCTTGTACTTGAAGCTGCCGAGGTAGGCGGCGGGTTCCATGATGTCTTCGGCTTCGATCATGGTGATGATGATGCCGCCTTTCTTGGTGGCGATCTCAGCCGTGGTGTAGCACTTGGTTCCCTGATACAGGTTCGTGTCCTTCGGATAGCCGCCGGCGGAGACGATGGTGACGTCGGCCTGCTGCTTCATCGGGACCTTCTGGAGGCGGTAGGTCTCTTTCGTGCCTTCGAGCCATGCTTCGTAGGGGTCGCCGCCGACTATGGAGGAGATGCGGCCTTCTTCATTGATGATGGAGTGGACGAGGAAGCAGGGGTGTACCATGTCGCAGGCTTCCTGCATGTCGCTGGATACGGGATTTCCTTCGATCTTTAAGAGCTTGGCATCAGGGTTGAGGCCGCTGCCGAGGGTGGCTCCGAGGGCGTGGCAGTGGTTCTGCTGAACGGTGTCGAAGCCGGCAACGCCCGGGAGGATGAGTTTGCGGCCGCCGCCGAAGCCGGCCATGTCGTGGGTGGAGACGGCATTGATGAGGATGACCTTGTCCGCATCTACGACGCGCTTGTCGATCCAGACTTCGGTGCCGAGGGTGGTCTTTCCGAGGTAGGTCTGCTGGGATTTGTCGGTGGAGATATGCTGGTACATGGTGATGCGGCGGGCGACTTCTTCGCCGACGCAGGTGATGTTCTCTTCGTCGGTATGGGGGCGGTGGGTGCCTTGGGCGAAGACGATATAGATGTCCTTGTCAGGGATGCCGGCGAGGTTCAGTTCGTCTACGACGTAGATTAGAAATTCGGAGGCGCGGTTCCAGGCGCGGGTGATGTCGGCGACGACGAGGCAGACTTTATCGCTGCTCTTTACGACTTCCTTCAGCGGGGCGCTGCCGATCGGGCTTCGCATAGCAGCAAGGGTCGCTTCTTTGACGTCGCAGGCGGGTGTCGGGACGCCTTCCAAGACGTCAGAAATATGGTCTTCCGGCAGCATGACGGACTGCATGCCGCGGCCGAATGCGAGTTTGAATTCTTTCATGGATGAGATCCTCCTTGGTGGTATGGAAATGGGTATGTCGTCTCATTATAGCATGAATGGGGAGAGGGAATTAGAAATGAGAAATTAGAAATGAGAAATGGTGGTGGCGGCTTCGCCGCAGTATAAAGGAAAGTAATGCCCGACCGTTTTTGGGGGGTGACGGGTTTCCCGTTTTCGTTTTTCTGACATTGACCGCTTGCCCGCGAATGACAAAGATTTCTCGCTTCGCTCGAAATGACGATGGGAGAGTCTGACGTCTCCCAGTCTCCCAGTCACCAGTCACTAACTATCCCATCGTATGCCTAATGGGCGCGGCTTGTCAATGATTTTTCAAGATAGCAGGTTTCCCGCTTTGGGGCTCTAAACATCGACCGCTTGCCCGCGAATGACAAAGATTTCTCGCTTCGCTCGAAATGACAATGTGGGAGTCTGACGTCTCTTAGTCTTCCAGTCTTCTGGTCACCAGTCCCTAGGCACAAGTCACCAGTCACTAGCTACCAGTCCCCAGTCACTTATTATTTCTGAATTTTCTCTTTCCAAACGATTTCCTTCCATGATATAATACGAATTACACACTTCATAGGAAGGTCCGAAGTCGGGCGAGGCAGCTAGCGCTGTTTTCGCTCGGCTTTTTTTGGTAGGAGAGAAGGAATGGGCATGAAAAAATGGAGAGATCTGCCAGAGGCGCAGGGGCTGTATGACCCCAGAAATGAACATGATGCTTGCGGGATCGGCTTTGTGGCGAATATCCGCGGCGAGCGTTCGTATGGCATTGTCGATGATGCTTTGAAGATCCTGGAGAATCTGAAGCACAGAGGCGGCGAGGGCGCAGACCATAAGAGCGGGGATGGTGCGGGGATCCTGACGCAGATCCCGCATGATTTCTTTCATCGCGAGTGCGAGGTGCTGGGCTTTTCGCTTCCGCCGGAGGGAGAGTACGGTGTCGGCATGATCTTTGCGCACCGCTATGAGGATTTCCGCAAGGAGCAGATGAGGGCCTTCGAGGAGATCGTGAAGGAGGAAGGACAGACGGTCCTTGGTTGGCGTGAGGTGCCGATCGATGAGAGCATCATCGGTGAGGCGGCGCGCTCGATCCGTCCGCGTTTTCTGCAGGTCTTCATCGGCAGGAATCCATCGCTCCGGGATCAGATGGATTTCGAGCGCAAGCTCTACATCATCCGGCGGCTCGCGGAGAAGAAGATCATTCCGCTTTCGGAAGGCATGGGGACGGATTTCTATATCGCCAGCCTGTCCTCGCGCACGATCGTGTACAAGGGGATGCTGACGAGTGAGCAGCTGCGCCATTTCTATCTGGATCTGTCGGATCTGGACTATAAGACGGCGATGGCGATGGTGCATTCGCGTTTTTCGACGAATACATTCCCGAGCTGGGCGCGCGCTCATCCGAACCGCTACATCGTCCACAATGGGGAGATCAATACGATCAAGGGAAATATCAACTGGCTGAATGCGCGTGAGAGCAAGTCGCGCCCGTCGAACGATCCGGAGCTGGTGAAGGCTTTTCCTGTCGTCGATGACACGGGGAGCGACTCGGCGATGTTTGATAACTGCCTGGAGTACATCCACATGGCGGGGCATTCGCTGGCGCATGCGATGATGGTCATGATGCCGGAGCCGTGGGAGAAGGATCCGGCGATGGATGAGGAGAAAAAGGCATTCTACCGGTATCACAATTTCATGATGGAGCCATGGGACGGCCCGGCGGCGATGTGCTTCTGCGATGGCGTGTCCATCGGCGGGATGCTGGATCGCAATGGTCTGCGTCCGGCGCGTTACTATGTCATGAAGGATGACCGTGTCATCCTGTCTTCGGAAGTGGGGGCGGTGCCGGTCGATCAGGAGAATGTACTCTACAAAGGACGCCTCGAACCTGGCAAGCTCTTCCTCATCGATACGGCGCAGCAGCGCATCATCAGTGATGAGGAGATCAAGCACACCATGGCGAAGGCGCATCCCTATGCGAAGTGGTGCGAGGAGCATCTGCTCGATCTGAAGGATCTGGCGAAGGAGGAGAAGGAGCCGGAAGTGCCGGAGGATCTCCTTCTCGAGCAGAAGAATTTCGGCTATACGGTCGAGGATCTGCGCGATATCCTGACGCCGATGGCGGAGAACGGCAAGGAGCCGATCGGCGCTATGGGGATGGACTCGCCGCTCGCTGTCCTGTCGGAAGCGCCGCAGCTGCTCTACGACTATTTCCAGCAGAATTTCGCACAGGTCACGAATCCGCCGATCGACGGTGTCCGTGAAAGGATCGTGACCTCGTCCTCGGTCGTGATCGGCAACATGGCCAATATCATGGATCCGGATGAGAAGGGGACGGCTGCGCTCTTCATCGACCGTCCGCTCATCACGAATGAGGAAATGGAAGTCATCAAGCATCTCAAAAGCAGCCAGCTGAAGCCGGTCGTGCTTTCGCTGCTCTATCCGGCGGCCGGCGGCGGCCGCGCGATGGAGAAGGCGCTCCACGACCTTTTCGAAGCGGCGCTCGCTGCGGTGAGGGATGGAAAGAATATCCTGATCCTTTCTGACCGCGGTGTCGATAAGGATCACATGGCGATCCCGGCGCTTCTCGCTTCGGCGGGGCTGCACAATGATCTCATCCGTGAGAAGGTGCGTCCGGATGTCGGTATCATTCTGGAGTCGGGCGAGCCGCGTGAGATCCATCATTTCGCCGCGCTGATCGGTTTCGGCGTGACGGCGATCAATCCGTATCTGGCACTGGAGACGGTGAAGGATCTCGCGGACAAGAACCGCCTGCACGGCAAGAGCGCGAAGGAAGCGCTCGCAAACTACCTCACGGCAGCGGTGAACGGCATCCTGGGCGTCATGAGCAAGATGGGGATCTCCACCGTCAAGAGCTACCACGGCGCGCAGATCTTCGAGGCTGTCGGCATCGGCAAGGAGGTAGCGGAGAAATATTTCGGAGGCATCACCTCTCCGATCGGAGGCATCGGCTTGAAGGAGATCGCCAAGGAAGCCGAGATGCGCCACGAGGCGGCGTATGAGGGGACCAAGGGGCTCTCTTCCGGCGATGTCTACATGTATCATAGAAATGGCGACGAACCGCACATCCTGACGCCGGAGGCCATCCGCCTTCTGCAGCGGGCATGCCGCACGGGAAGCTATGAGGTCTACAAGGAATTTGCGAAGGTGGTCAATGAGCCGCTCATCCGTCTTCGTGATCTTCTGGAATTCAATTACCCTGCCGGATGCAGTATCCCGATCGAAGAGGTCGAGAGCGTGGACTCCATCGTGCATCATTTCCGTACCGGCGCGATGAGCTATGGCGCACTCAGCAAGGAAGCCCATGAGTGCATCGCGAAAGCCATGAATGCCCTCGGCAGCCGCAGCAACACCGGTGAAGGCGGCGAGGACACCGAGCGCTTCGCGCTGCTCCCTGACGGTTCTTCGGTCAATGACGAGATCAAGCAGGTATCGACAGCACGCTTCGGTGTCACGGGGAATTACCTCGTCCACGGGAAGGAAATCCAGATCAAGTGCGCGCAGGGGGCCAAGCCCGGCGAAGGCGGACATCTTCCGGGCAGCAAGGTCGATCCGGCCATCGGCAAGACACGCCACTCCACCCCGGGCGTAGCCCTGATCTCGCCGCCGCCGCACCATGATGTCTACTCCATCGAAGACCTGGCAGAGCTTGTCTTCGACCTGAAGAATGCCAACCACAAGGCGGAGATCAATGTCAAGCTCACCGCCGGTGCCGGTGTCGGTACCATTGCGGCCGGTGTCGTCAAGGCGAAAGCCGACGGCGTCACCATCAGCGGCTGCGATGGCGGCACGGGGGCATCGCCTAGGACCAGCATGCGCCATGCGGGACTTCCATGGGAGCTTGGACTTTCCGAAGCGCAGCAGGTCCTCCTTCTGAATCAGCTCCGCGACCGCGTGAAGCTCGAAACGGACGGCAAGCTCCTGACCGGCCGGGATGCGGCCATCGCCTGCCTCTTGGGCGCAGAGCTCTTCAGCTTCTGCACCGGGCCGCTCATCGCGATCGGCTGCCAGATGTTCCGCGTCTGCAACAAAAATACCTGCCCCTTCGGTATCTGCACGCAGGATGAGAAGCTCAGGAAACGCTTCGCCGGCAAGCCCGAGTATGTGATGAACTACATGCGCTTCGTCGCAGAAGACCTGCGTGAGATCATGGCACACCTCGGCTTCCACAAGCTCGAAGACATGGTGGGCCGAAGCGACCGCCTGAAGCAGAAGAGCTTTACCGGCAGCAAGAAGGCAGATACCCTCTCTCTCGATGCCCTGCTCTTCCGTCCGTATACCGACATCACCGTCGGCCACCATTTCATGAAGGCACAGGATCATGAGATCGAAAAGACCCTCGATATGGCCAAGCTCGTCCGCATGTGCAAGCCGGCTCTCGACGAGCAGAAGCGCGTCATCGCCAAGCTCTTCATCAAGAATACCGACCGCGTCACCGGCACCATCCTTGGCAGCGAGATCTCCCGCCGCTACGGCGATGAAGGACTGCCCGAAGACACCATATCCCTCTCCTTCGTCGGATCTGCAGGACAGAGCTTCGGCGCCTTCATCCCGAAGGGCCTGACGCTCACCCTGGAAGGCGATGCGAATGACTACGTCGGCAAGGGTCTTTCCGGCGGCAAGATCATCATTTATCCGCCGAGAGAAGCCACCTTCCGCGCGGAAGACAATGTCATCATCGGAAACGTCGCCTTCTTCGGCGCGACAAGCGGGGAAGCCTTCGTCTCCGGCAAAGCCGGGGAACGCTTCTGCGTCAGAAACAGCGGTGCGACCGTCGTCGTCGAAGGCATCGGCAACCACGGCTGCGAATACATGACCGGCGGCAAGGTCATCATCCTGGGCGAGACGGGCAAAAACTTCGCAGCCGGTATGTCCGGCGGCGTCGCTTATGTGCTCGACCTCGATGAACGTCTGTGTAATCAAGAGCTGATCCATTTGGAACCGCTCACGGACAAAGAGGAGATCGCAGGCGTCAAGAAGCTGATCGACGCTCACTACCTCTCGACCAGAAGCCGCAAGGCGGAATCTATCCTTGCACGCTGGGATGTCTACTACTCCCGCTTCACCAAGGTCATCCCGAAGGAATACGAGGCCATGGAAGAAGCGATCAGGACAGGCATGGCCGAGGGCCTCACACGCGAAGAAGCCATCAGAAAAGCGTATGATAAGAAGTTTGGGAAATAGTGACTAGTGACTGGGGACTAGTGACTGGGGACTAGTAGCTAGGGACTAGTAGCTAGGGATTAGTGGCTAGGGATTAGTGGCTGGGGATTAGGGACTGAAAATCTCTTTATCCTGTATCACCCACTTCCTTCTTTTGGAAGGCGGTGCCCCGAAGGGGCGAAGGTTGGCGGCGTAGCGTCTGCAGCGGAAGTCTCACGTCATATCCATTACCCCCAAAGGCGATGCTCATTAACGGGCATCGCCTTTTTGATTGCCAAGCATACCCCGGCTGTATTATACTTGAGGATGGATACATAGCGATGATACAAAAAGAGAAATGGTGATGGCAGCTTCGCTGTCCATAGAAGAAGGGCGATGCCCGATCCCATTTTTTGTGACGGACGATCGACCTTTCATCGTTCGCCCATCTGAATTACGGAAGAAAGGAGGGATACCATGGGATTATCGATCAAAGACATCCTGCTCTTGGACTACTTCGATGGCAAGCCGGCGCACCACAAGGTGCCACCCTATAAAGAGAGCATCTACGGGCGTGATGCGAATGACCGCATCGGAGAGCTCTTTGATGACGGCTGGATCCGCATGAGCCGTCCGCAGGAGACGCTCACCATGCTGCCGGATAAAGCGCTCTCCGATTTTCTTAAACGATACGATCTCTCCGGTGAAGGCACACACGCCGAGCTTGTGGGCCGTGTCATCGCCAAAGTGCCGGAGAAGGACTATGCTCATGGCGTCCCGAAGATCTACGTCCTTACCAAGGAAGGGCAGGCGGAGGTCGGACACCACATGGCCTACGTACTGAACGTCCGTGAGAACTACGGTCTGACCGAGGGTGAGATCGGTGAGTCGCAGACCGCTCTCTCCGCCCGCGGCGAGTCCTACACCGCCCGCGGCATCCTTTACCGCGCTTTTCAGCAGAAGATCTCCCTCTACACCATGGCAGGGGAATGGTCGAAGCTGCGCAACATGTACTATACCGTGGCGAATTTCTACATCCGCATCAAGCACAATGACTACGCACTGCCCTACCTGTACCTCGTCTTCTTCATGGATATGTCCGGTATGGGCAATAAGAACAACCTCGTGCCCTACGAGAACCTTTTCCCGACGCAGAAGGGCATGATCCTGCTCATGGATGAGATCAGGAAAGGTCTGCACATGACGATGGACGATGTGAAAGGCTCCTTCCTCTCCTCCATCGCCCGCATGGCGCCATCGCTGCCCTTCTCCTACTTCTCCCCGCAGGTCATGGCCTCCATGCTGCTCGAACGTCTCCGCGGCATTGATTTCAACGGCACGAAGTACATCTGCGACAGAAATGTCCCGGATCCTTCCTCGGGGGCGTACCACTATGTCCCCTACGGCCGGAGCGAAGCCCGCCCCGCCGCCCGCACCCGTCATATCGTGAAGCCGAAGATCATGGCGCCTCCGGTCCTGCGGATGCCCACCTTCACCGCGCCCGCCCCCTTTTGCCCGAGCGAGGCCGGAAAACCCAAGGAAGCTCCTGTGCAGGAGATCGAGAAACCGGCTCCGCCTAAAGAAGAAAAAAAGGAGAAAGGGATTCTCGCAAAGATCAAAAAGCTGTTTTGACTGGTGACTGGGGACTAGGGATTAGGAGACGTTAGGCTCTCCCGTATCATCATTTCGAGCGAAGCCCTCGAATCTTTTTCGTTCGCGGTCAGGCGGACCATGTTTGTAAACGCCAAACGGGAAACCTGTTATCCACAAAATCTTCGGGCATCGCCCCATATATACTCGCGGCGCTTCATTTTTTATGCGCCGCACCACCATTCCTCATTCCTCATTTGAGTAGAGCTTTCAGCCGCGATCAAGGGGCGGCACGCCCCACGGGCTAATCCGGAATCCAAACAAAAAAGCACTCCTTTCGGAGTGCTTTGCTTGGTGCGCTTGGGGGGATTCGAACCCCCGACACACGGTTTAGGAAACCGCCGCTCTATCCAGCTGAGCTACAAACGCATGAATCTTTCCTATTATAGCATGGGAGAGAACATGTGAGAAGGGAAAAGTTGGAGGGGTGACTGGGGATTAGGGACTGGTATCTAGGGAAACGCTGATTAAGTCTGACAATGATTTAATCAGTGTTTCCCCAGGGATGAGTGGCTAGGGATGAGGGACTTTATCCCATCTGTCTTCCATACCGCCCCTGCCCTATCCGCCCCTTCGGGGCGCCTTCCCCGTAAGGGGAAGGCGATACGGGAAAACCATCACCAGGACTCTCAGCCCCATGAAACCTTTTCTTTGGGCCATCCATGGGTGCATCTGGAGCCCTGTTTTTTACAGAAAGCGTGAATTCTATGAATATCAGACATCTTACCATCGGCAGCGGACGGCCGAAGATCTGCGTTCCGCTGGTCTCTTCCACACTGGAGGATCTGGAAAAGGAATGCGCATCACTATCATCCTGTCCTTTGGATATGCTCGAGTGGCGTGTGGACTACCTTCTGAATCAGGAGGATTTCCATGCGACAAAAGATCTGGAAACTGCCTATGCGGTCATCCGCAGGCATTTCAAGGATGTGCCGCTTTTGACGACGGTGCGCACGAAGAGCCAGGGCGGGGCGCACAAGACCCCGGGCGGTGAGTACGTGTCGCTGCTCTCTCTCATCATCCGTTCGCACTGGGCGGATGTGCTCGATGTGGAGTATGGGCATGAAGTGCTCGATACGAAGGTTTTGATCAAGCAGGCGCATGAGCAGGGGATCCCTGTCTTGATGAGCTATCACAAGTTCCAGCGGGCGATGAGCGAGACAGAGCTGATCGATACGTATGAAAATATGGCGTCCTTCAAGGCGGATATTTTGAAGATCGCGGTCATGCCCCGGACGCCCCGTGATACCGCGTCGCTCCTCTCGGCGGCGGCCCGCATCCGGGAGGATCTTGCCGAGACGCCGGTCATCGCGATCGGTATGGGGCAGGCGGGTCAGCTCACCCGCATTGCGGGCAGCGATCTGGGCGCGCCCATCACGTTCGCGGCCGGTCAAAAAGCCAGCGCACCCGGCCAGCTGACCGCAGCGCAGGTGAAAGCCGTGCTGGATGTGTTGTATCAATAGTGACTGGTGACATTCGATCATTCATCTTTCATACCATAGTCACCCTATCCGCCCCTTCGGGGCACCTTCCCCTAGAGG
>ERZ857629.1992-NODE-1992-length-20377-cov-6.364876_pt1 | contig 20377 bp, 19 predicted proteins | sample MGYA00519700_ERZ857629 | MGnify/ENA primary metagenome ERZ857629 (study PRJEB31778, sample SAMEA3449351) | human gut metagenome | biome: human gut; feature: human-associated habitat; material: faeces | place: United Kingdom | collected 2010/2012 ...
AATTAATCATCCTTATGGGTGTTTTTTTATATATCTTCATATCAATAATTGACTAGAGCCACTATTTATGTTAGATTAACATTGACATTTAAAACATATAAAATTATATAATAGTAAAGGTGATTCTAATGCTAGAAATAAAAAAGATAACAAAAATCTATAAAACAGAAGGACTCAAACAAACAGCACTTGATAAAGTAAGTGTTAATTTTCGTAAACATGAATTTGCATCTATTTTAGGTCCATCAGGTTCCGGGAAAACAACATTTTTAAATATAATAGGTGGCCTAGACGAATATACTTCTGGAGACCTTATAATTAATAATGTAAGTACTAAAAACTATACAGATAGAGACTGGGATAGTTATCGTAATCACCGAGTAGGTTTTGTTTTTCAAAGTTACAATCTCATAACACACCAAACAATTTTAAAAAATGTAGAACTAGCACTAACTCTATCAGGAATCTCAAAAGAAGAAAGAAAAGATAGAGCAATAAAAGCTTTGAAGGATGTTGGCTTAGAAAAACACATAAATAAAAAACCAAATCAACTATCTGGTGGTCAAATGCAAAGAGTAGCTATCGCAAGAGCCTTAGTAAATGACCCAGAAATAATTCTAGCTGACGAACCAACCGGTGCTCTCGACTCAGAAACTAGTGTTCAAATAATGAAAATCCTAAAAGACATTTCTAAAGAAAAATTAGTTATCATGGTTACTCATAATCCAGACCTAGCTAAAGAATATTCAAGCAGAATAATTAACATTAAAGATGGCAAAATCACAAATGATACTAATCCTTTTGATGGAAAAGAAGAATTAGAAGAAGATGCGATCCAAAAAACATCTAAAACTAAAATGTCATTCTTAACTGCACTATCCTTATCATTTAATAACCTTATGACTAAAAAAGGCAGAACAGTGCTTGTATCAGTAGCAGGTTCCATTGGTATTATAGGCATAGCTCTTATCTTAGCAGTATCAACTGGCTTTCAAAACTACGTAGACTCAATTCAGGAAGAGACTTTAACAAGTTATCCACTTTCAATCATGCAAGAATCATCTGACATCACTGGCGTTCTTCTTTCAATGCGTTCAGGTGAAAAAAGTGGCGTAGAAGGGGAAAATGTTAAAGAACAGCAGTACATCTCATCAATGCTATCTAACATCAGTACTAACGATCTTAAAAGTTTTAAAACATATCTAGAAGACAACTATAGTAAAGTAAAAAATGATTTATCAAATGTATCATATAACTATAGTATTGATCCTAATATTTACACAATCGATGCCACAAAAAAATTAGCTAAACTAAATCCAAGTAACTTATTTAGCGCTATGATGGGGGATAGTTCTCTTATGCAATCATACTCATCTATGGCATCTATTTTCTCAAAAATGGTAGATAATAAAAAAGAGATTGAAAGCGACTATGACTTATTAAAAGGAAGATGGCCAGAAAAATATGACGAAATGATTATTGTTCTATCCGAAAAAAATAGCATATCAGACTTACTTGTTTACTCATTAGGGTTAAGAGACACAGAGGAACTAACTAATATGGTAACTAAAATCATGAGCGGTGAAAGTGTTAATATTAATAATGAACCAAAAACATTTACCTATGATGACTTACTAAATGTAGACTTAAGATTAATCATGCCATCAGACACATACAAATATAATTCAAAATATGACGTATATGAAGACATGAGCGCCGATGACTCTTACATGAAAAACCTATATGACAAAGCACTTAAACTAAAAATAGTAGGTATAGTAAGCCCTAAAGAAGGAAAAACTACTATGGCATTAAACCCAGGAGTAAACTATACAAGTGCTCTCATTGACTATATAATTGACTATTCAAAAGACACTGATGTTGTTAAAAAACAATTAAAAAATAAAGATATTGATGTTTTCTCTGGGAATCGTTTTGATAGTAAGAAAAATAACTTCGACTTTGATTTTAAAGATTTAGTAAAAGTAGATAATAAAAAATTACAAAGTGCATTCAATATTAATATAAATGAAAAAGAACTAGAAAAACAAACTCAAAAATATATGGAGGAAATAGCGAACTCAATTACAACAAATGTTACTCCAGCAAAAGATTTATTTAATAATAATCTTTCACAATTAGCAAACAACCTATTTAATAGTATAAATAGTGAGTTTACATTAAATAACACTTTAACGTTAACTGAAAATCTTTTAAATAAAGCCGAAAGCAAAGAACTTTTAACTAGCATGGAAAAAGAATACACTATACCAGCAAACACTTTTAAAACTACATATAAATCATTATTAAAGGGTTTACTTGATAGTTACATCACTGCTTATAATTCTTACATGAAAACCCTTAATCCAGATTATGAAATAAATGAGGAAAACCCAAGTGCAGTAATTATTGCAGAACTAAAAGAAACAGTCATATCATCATACTTAAATAGTGCTCCAATAATTAAAACAGGTGAAACCATGGCATCAGTAATGACTGAAACTAAAATGAAAAAAGATATTCTAACAAAAATAGGCGACTTAACAACTAACTTATCTAAAAGTTTTGCTACATCTCTAAACATTGATCAAGATAAAATCGCTTCAGCATTTACTCTTAACTTTAGTAAAGATGAACTAGCAAGAGTAGTAAACGCCATGATGAATAAAACTGAAACAACTCAAAAAACAAATCTTATTACATTAGGTTATCAAGATAAAGAAGAACCAACATATATTTCATTTTACTTTAACAGTTTCGATGGAAAAGAACACTTTTTATCATTTATTGAAGACTATAATAAAAACGTTCCAGAAGAAAAAGAGATTAATTATTCAGATACAACTGGAATTCTTATGTCATCAGTAAAAACAATCGTAAATGCTGTAAGTTATGTTTTAATCGCTTTTGTATCAATTTCACTAATCGTATCAAGCATCATGATTGGAGTTATCACATACATCTCAGTATATGAAAGAACAAAAGAAATAGGCATCCTAAGAGCAATTGGTGCTTCAAAAGGAAATATCTCATCAATATTTAATGCTGAAACATTTATTATTGGATTCTTATCAGGTCTATTTGGTATAGTTATATCTTATATACTAATTCCAATAATAAATACAATATTACATCACTACATAGGTAACATACCACTTTCAGCATCACTCGAAATAACTCATGCTCTAGTATTAGTAGGCTTAGCAATAATCTTAACTTTAATTGGTGGTTTAATTCCAGCTAGAGCAGCATCTAAGAAAGACCCAGTAGAAGCATTAAGAAGCGAATAATAAAAATGTGAAAAAATTAAAAACTATCAAAAATAGTGTGAAGTAAGAGGCAAAAAATATAGCCTCTTTTTCTTATTCTATGCTATAATTAAGTTATGCAGATATAGTTTAATGGTAGAATATAAGCTTCCCAAGCTTAGGGTGTGGGTTCGATCCCCATTATCTGCTCCAAAAATGAATTTTAATTATTAAAATATATAAATTTAAAATGAGCATACTTAACTGAAATCGTAGGAAAAATGAACGAAAGATATCAAGAAGATTTAGACTATTTTTTGAATTTTGCCGAAAGCGAAAGGGGAAAAGAACTTGATAAAAAATATCCTAATGAAAGCATGCATTTGGACTTCTATTTTTTACACAGCAAAAATGAATTAAAAGACTTTATAAATACATTCTTAAAACTTCACAAGATAAATGACGATTATGACTTTTATTACTTTATGAATTGTATCATAAAATATATGGGAGGTCACATAGATGCTCATACCAGACTAATAATGAGCGATAACGATAATGCTTACCCACTTTCTATTCAAGCCATAAACAATAAATTATACGTTACAAAATGTAGTAATGAAAAATATAGTTACAGTGAGCTTTTAGAAATTAATAAAGTAAGTATTAAAAAAATAATAGAGGAAGTAGAAAAATTTACTAGTTATGGAACACCCAATTGGTTCCTAAATAGACTACATTTTTATTTAAATGATAAAAACATTCTATTATCTTTACCTAGTATAAAAAATAATGCTAAATATATAGAATATAAAACTTCAAAAGGAATTATTAAATATGAAATAAATAAAGATTATTCTAAAGAGCATGCACTTATTAGAAAAGAAGATTTTAAACAATATCAAATCAAAAATAATATATTAATTTTTAAATATCCAAAATGCGCAGATAAATTTATACCAGACATCAAAAAGATAAAGAAGTTAATACATGATAATAACATCGATACCTTTATTTTAGATTTAAGGGGTAATTCCGGTGGAAGATCTTCATTAATAGAGCCATTAATAAAATATTTAAAACGTACTAAACTAAAATTAGTAACTCTAGTAAATAAAAGTGTCTTTTCAAGTGGCAGAATTGCAGTTATAGGCATGCTCAGAATTGGAAGTAAAATAGTTGGTCAAGATATTGGTACTCCAATAAATTGCTTTGGATACATATTTGGAAATGGACAGCTCCCAAATACTAAATTCACATTTAACTTTGCAAGAGTCTATTGGTATGAAGATGAAAAAACACACGATAAAAGGAATCTATACCAAAAAGAAACTTCTTAAAATGTCTAAAAGTTTTTATGAACCCAAATACTTAAAAATAGATTATTATATCAACTTGACACTAGAAGATTATAAATCAGGAAAAGATGTTATGGTAGAAAAATGCTGCAATTGGATAAAAAGTATTGACCGGGAGTAACACCCAATTTTTATAATTGAATTGTACTAAAAAAACCAAGTAAAAACATACTACATATAAAAAAGAAAAATATGAAAAAGAAAATAATAATTGCAGTAGTACTAGGAATAATAATTTTTGGAGTAAGTGCTTACTTTTTATTAAGAGGACAAGCAATCAAAGAAACAAACAATGAAATTAAAAAGGACAGTAAAACTTTAGTGGTGTACTATTCAACATAGGGACTTACTGATAAAATCGCTAAAGAAATAGCTGCTAACCTAAATGCCGATATCTTTGAACTTGTTCCTGAAAATGAATGCTCAAGTGATGCTTTGAACTACAATAACAAAAACTATCTTGTATCAAAAGAATATAAAGACGAAATATAAAGAGATATTAAACTAAAAACACCTATAGAAGAGATTGACTCTTTGGGAAACAAACTAAAATAAAAAGATGATTAAAATCATCTTTTTTTAATATCATATAAACACTGAAGATATATGAAATACATTAACTTTGTTGTGAAGAACATTAGAAGTCTGTTTAAGTATATCATGATCATCGTCCAAAAGAATTAAATGATCATAATCAGTATATTCTTGCATTTTCATAGCCTTTATTTCTTCACGGTTTTCATTAGTATAATCACCGTTTTCTTTAGTAAGAATAATCCAATTTTCTTCTGGAATAAATGATACATATTTTTTAAGCCATTCTTTTTTAATCTGCGTAAGATTCTTAGTGCGAGATAAAGAAAGTATATATAAATCAATATTTGAAATATTACCAATTTCTTCAAGTTCTTTCAAAACAGTTGATAGCGGGCTAATGTAAATATAATTATCTTCCATCTTTTTTACTATGGTGTTTTCTGAAAATACAATATATTCGTTAATAGTCCCATCCATATCGATAAACATTGCAACACGTTTGTTTTCGCTACATAAATCCGCAATTCTTTGAACAAATTTTTTCATATACAACTCCTTCAGTTAAAAAATTAGCTTTTAACTTTAATAACTATATCTTTGTAATTTCTAAACTCTTGGTTGTTATGATCAACTTGAAGCACAAATAAAATCCTGCCGAGTAAAGAATTCAAATATTTTTCAGAATTTTTAATATTTAATCTATTTAAGTGCTCATTTAAACCAAACTTTTTAATATAATATATTTCCTGTCTAATTTTCTTTCTGTAATTTAAACTAACCTGCATCTTTTTATTTACAACTATACCAGTAACTTTTTGACAAGTACTATTTTTAATTACCACGGTTTTCTTGTCATTAAGACGAAGCCCTAATTTACATAGTTCCTGTCTAACCTTACGAATAATTATTGAAGGTTCAAATTCACCAGAAAAAGTCATATCATCAGAATACCTTGTATAGGAAATGTCGAACTTTTCCGCAAATCTTCCAACATTTTCATCAAAATCCCTCATAACTAAATTCGAAATATATGCAGATGTTGGTGCACCTTGCACTAAATGGTCGTTTAAAGTGCACAAATTAGTAAGAAGCATTCCAACAGAAAAAGGGTAGTACTCGATAGGAAAACAAGCCTTATATATACTCATAAATGATATATTATCAAAGAAATCTTTAATATCTAACTTTAAAATCATTTTCTTATTTACATGCATCATTGCATTATCATTTAAAGATAGTCCAGGATAGTAAGCTTTGGCATACATAGAAATAGGTCTTTCTAATAAAACATTATTAAGTATATTTCTTTGCACAAACTTCAATATTTTACTAGGCTCATAAATAGTGCGCCAAGCGCCACTTCTTTTTTTTATTTTAAACTCTCTATAATTTTTTTCTTGACTATTTGCAAGTGTATATAAAATCTTAATATATTTACGTTTATCTTTACAATTTAATAAGTCAAGAGATAGTAAAAACTCATTACACTCATTTACACCAGTATACTTCCACATAATTACTACCTCCAACCTAGCAGTACTTTCGATATTGTAATATGGAAATGGACTGTAGCAAGCAAAGCGCGCGGCTACACAACGTGTAGGTAAGTCCTTTGAAATATTACCATTTATTACACTATATTACTAATGTCCCTTAACGACTCGTTAAAGTAGGAATAAATTCCAATCACTACTGCACTCATATTATATCACAAAAAAAAGTAACTCTTCACGAATTACTTATCATACTTATAAAATCCTTCACCAGAAACCTTACCAAGCTTTCCGGCATCAATATATTCCTTTAAAACTTTAGCCATTCCCTTAAAATTATAAGGTGCTAGAAAAGAAGGAACCTTTAAATACATCTCAACAACGTTATAAGCCGTCTCTAAACCAATAGTATCAAGTATCTGAAATGGACCTTTAGGAGCCCCAGTACCAAGTAACCATGCTTTATCAATACTCTCAAAATCAGAAACGCCATTAACATACAAATCTAATCCTGAAAAAAGTAGGGGAATAAGCATTGAATTAAGAAGATACCCAGACTTTTCCTTCTTTAATGGTAGAGCAATCATTCTAATACCCTTAGCAAACTCCATAACCTCATTAAAATATTCTTCTTCAGTCTTTGGCTGTACCATAACTTCAGCAGTATTATTCTTCCAAATAGAATTAGCAAAATGTAAAGCTAAAAACTTATCAGGTCTACCAGTATATTTAGCCAGTTTACTAGGAAGCATTGTTGAGGAATTAGTAACTACAATTGTCTTCTCTGGAAGAAGAGGAGACATCTTTAAATATAAATCTTTCTTAGCTTCAAAATCTTCTGCCATTGACTCAATAACTAAGTCTGCATCCTCTAAAGCTTTCTTCATATCAAGTTCTAACTTAATCTTATCACTTAATCCCATCACTTTATTAATTAGTTCATCTTTATTAAAACTGTCTGCATCAGAAATCCCTCTACACCAATTATTAAAAGACTTTCCTTCCGGTGTATCCATTAAATTTATCGCATCTATATAAGATTTCTTAACCCATTCAAGCTTAGCTTTAGTTCTCTCTATACTTCCTTCGCTTCTAAGCCACACTGTAACGTTATAGTCACAAAATGCTGTTTGAAAAGCAATTTGGCTTCCAAGAACGCCGCCACCCATTATTACAATATTTTTCATTCATTACCTCCAAATTTTTATATCAGATAAATTATAACACGAATACTTTACTTTTGTACTTCTTTTTCTAATTCTTTATAGTTTACTTTACCAATCATTGTCTTTGGCAGTTCATCCTTTATAATAAATTTATAAGGAATCATATACTTACTTAAGTTTTCTTCACAATACTTTCTTAAAATACCGACAATATTATACTCTCCAGAATATTCCTCATTAATAACCACAAATGCAATTGGTACTTGTACTTTATAAGGATGCTTCATTCCAACTACACCTGCATTCTTAACTGCAGGATGCTTCATTAAAACTTCCTCTATATAATTAGGATAAACATTATAACCGGAAACAATTAACATTCTCTTAAGTCTTTGAACATAAAATAATACTTCATCCTCATCAAGATAACCTAAATCTCCTGTTTTAATCCATTTCATCTTGCCATCATTAAATATCAGATTATCAGTTTCTTTCTTATTATTTAAATACTCCTTCATCATACCAGGCCCAGAAATTAAAATTTCTCCAACTTCACCATTTTTAAGTTTCTTATTAGTGTTAGGATCCACAATCATAATCTTATTACCAGGCAAACATGTTCCAACAGACCCCAACTTATCACTGCCAAAATAACCAAATGTAGCTGGCCCAGTAGTTTCTGTCATACCATACCCTTGTATAATTGTAGCACTGCAATCATGTTCTTTAAGAAATTTATTTACTTCTTCATTCTTCTTTGCCGAAAGACTATCTCCACCGCTTACAACATACTTTATATTATTTAAACTAGTATTTATCATATAAGGATTATTTACTAATGCCTCAAACAGAGTCGGAACCCCAGCAATAACACTAGGATTATATCTTTTTATTAACTTATCAAATCTTTGAGCATTAAACTGTGGTATCAATGTAATCATGGCACCTAACGCAAGTGGAGCACATACACATACAACTAATCCAAAACAGTGAAATATTGGCAGTATAGACAAAAAGTTATCTTCATCCCCAATGTCTGGGAAAACAATTCTAGCTTGAGAGATAATTGAATTAATATTGCCATTAGTTAGTACTATATTTTTAGGACTTCCTGTTGTACCACCACTATGAAGATATAATGCAGCATCATCTCTCACACCATTATCATGAATCTCCTTATTATAATTTTTCTCCTTTAGAAGAAAACTCTTCCAATCTGTAAACAACTCATCACTAGTAAAATTAATCTTAACATCATTACTAAACCAGTATCCAAGACTAAGAAGACTCGGCATAGATTCACCAGCAGACACAATAATTACCTTGTATAAACTAGTTTCACTTATAAAACTTTTAACCTTTTCATAATTAAAATTGATTACAAGAGCAAAAACAGAGTTTGTATCAATGATTGTTCTTTTTAACTCTTCTTTAGAAGATAACGGATGAACTAAATTAACAATAGCTCCAATCTTATTAGCTGCATAAACCATAATAATTGCTTCAGGCGTATTTGGCATGCACACTGTAATTACATCACCTTTTCGCACACCGAAACTCACCAGTGACTTAGCACATACATCTATCTTTTTAAATAAATCGCCAAATGTCATCTTATATCCAAAATAATTAATCGCATAGTTTTCCAATACTACAGTTTTACTTGCATGCAATCCTTCATATATAGATATATTCTCACACTCTATTTTTTGATTTCTAACATCTTTAAAATTTAACTTTTTCATATTTCTCCTTTATTAAACAATTGTTGCAAAAATAACAAATATATTATAAAATACTATTGAAACAAAAAGCAATAAGCAAATATACACATATTGTTATTTTTTAAACAAATATTATTTATTATGTTTAAAAAAAGGAGAATTTATGGATAGAAGAATAAAATATACTAAAAACATTATCAAAACTACATTTTTAAAAAAATTAGAAGAGAAAGAAATAAACAAAATAACTGTCAGCGAAATCTGTAAGGATGCAGACGTCAATCGTGCTACCTTTTATAGATACTACTTAGATGTTTATGACCTACTAGACAGCATCGAAGCAGAATTCGTAGATAACTTAAGACTGATATTTAAAGAAGAAAACTATACAGTATACTCATTTGCTTTAAAAGTTTTAAATATTTTTCTTGAAAACAAACAAATTTTAAAAGTTATTTTCAAATCAAGGAGCAACATTAATTTCATGCAAGAATTCTTAGAGACAGCTTATGAAAAATGCCAAAATAAATGGAAAAGTATAGACTCTAATCTTAATGACGAACAAATAGAACTGGGAGCAATCTACATTTTTAACGGTTCGTTAGGAATAATAAATTACTGGGTTCAAAATGACTTCACATCAAAACCAGAAGATATTGCTGAAATAATATCTGAATTAAGTTACAATGGTATCAAAAAATACATTTATAAGAATATGTAAATTGTAAAAAATAAAATTCTATGCTAAAGTTAATATAGTAAAATAGTAAACTTAAAGAGCAGGAGAACCAGCGAAATTCTTTTGTTTCTTTTGAAAATAGATTAAACAAATAACTCCAGAAATTAAGAATATGCTTCCTAATACTTTAACCTCATATAATGACTTCTTATCAGAACTTGCTTTATTAAGCTGTTTAAAATTACGATTAAAAAAATATAAATAAATAAAAAAAGTTACCGTAAGTGTAAGTTCAAAAATTGTATTAGCTTCATTTTTATAACTAACATCATTACGTTCTATGTAAAAAATCTCATCATTATCACCAAGAATATTCAAGATACATAACCCTGCAAAGACAATCCAAATAACATTTTCAAAATGCAAACGTTTAAGTTCACTAATTTCATTACTATCCATAATAGATTATATTATTAATAAAACTAAAAATATGCTATAATTTACAGAAACAGGTGATTCTATGAAGAAGTATAATTATGAAAATCTAAAAGAAGATGAACATGTTGTTCCCTCGCTAGGTATATTACCAATAAAAATAAGCGAAGATTACAACTATATTCCTAAAAACATTATATTTAATCTAATAAGTGATATCCTAATAATTCCCATTGTCATAATCTTGGCAGTAATCACTAAAATATTTCTAGGATTTAAAGTAACTGGCAGAGAAAACCTAGTAAAAGGCAGAAGTTCAGTAACTATCTCCAATCATATTCATTACATAGATTGTGTTCTAATTGGCCTTATAAATTTTCCCGAAAGAACTTACTTTCCAACGATTGAAGAAAACTTTAAAATTCCCTTTATAAGACATTTAATTAAAATTCTTCATGCAATTCCAATTCCTAAAACAAAAATAGGTAAAGAAAAGTTTTATACAGATATTATTGAAGAATTAGAAAATAAAGAAGTAGCTCTTCACATGTATCCAGAGGGTTCTCTATGGCCATACTATGAAAAAGTACGTAACTTTAAATATGGTGCTTTTAAAATAGCAACTCTAGCAAATACTCCAGTCGTCCCAATAAAATTTGTTCTAGAAAAACCTACTGGCATTTACGAACTATACAAAAGGAAACCATGCTTGCATGCATACATCTTACCGGCAATCTATCCGGACGAAAACCTTGAAATAAAAGATAGAATAGCAGACTTAAAAGAAAATGCTGAAAAAATTATGAAGGAGAGTTAAATGAAAGTATTAATTTTATCATGTAGTACTGGTGGAGGACATAACTCATGTGCTAGATACATTGAAGAAGAACTAAAAGCAAATAATATAGAATGCGAATTCAAAGACTTTTTTGACATTGTAAGCCCTAAAGGTAAAGAATTATCATCAAAATTATATCTAGCATCATTAAAAGGTAATGGTAAAATTTTTAAAGGTGTCTACTCACTAGGAGAAGCCTACAGTAACACAGGTATTACAAGCCCAGTATATTTAGTAAACAAATTACACAAGCGATCTTTATTAAATTATATAAAAGAAAATGATTTTACTCTTGTAATTACAACTCATCTATTTCCTGCATTAACGCTTACTGCAATTAACAAAACTGAAAAGCCACCAATTAATTTTATTACTATAGCAACTGACTATGAGCCGTGTCCATTCATGGAAGAAAGCAAGCCAAACATGTTAATAATTCAAAAAGGTTTAGAAGAAAAATTTATCAAAAAGGGCAATGCAAAAGAAACATTAATACCAATAGGGATCCCAATTTCCACACGTTTTACACAATCAGTCAAGAATATAAGAGAAGAACTAAACTTAAATGAAAAAGACAAAGTTGTTCTAATTATGCTTGGTAGTATGGGCTTTGGTAAAATTTTAGAACTATTAAAAGACTTAGAAAATGAAAAATACAAAATTATAACTATCTGTGGTAGTAACAAAAAATTATTATCAGAAATTAAAAATGCTAATTTTAAAAATGTTATTCCTCTTGGATTTATTAAAAATATAAATGACTATATCTATTCATCAGACATCATCGTATCAAAACCAGGTGGTCTATCAACAACTGAAATAGCCGCAATGCGTAAACCTTTAATTCATATCTTTCCAATACCAGGAATCGAAACTTATAACACTAACTTCTTCGAAAGCCATCATATGAGCATTAAATGTATGAAAAATGAAGAAATCAAAGAAGCAATTAACACTCTATTTAAAAATCAAAATTTGCAAAATGAAATAATTGAAAATCAAAAAAAGTATATTAATAATTATTCAGCACGCGATTTAGTGGAATTAATCAAAGAAAATTTCTAAACTTTATGTTATAATTATTAAGATGAAAGGAATATAAAATGGGAAAAGTAAACGACTACATTTCTAAAATGTTAAAATATATAAAAAGTGAGATTGGTGAAAACAAAGAAAAACCATGGATTAAATATTACACAAGAACTCCTGAAAGTCTAAATTACTATCAAGGAAGCATGTATGATTATGTAAAAGAATCAGCAATCAAAAATGAAAAACGCACAGCCTATACTTACTATGGATTAGGTGTATCATATAGAGGATTCCTAAGAAGAGTAGACCGCATAGCAGCCGCTCTAACTCAGTTTAACATTGTTGAAAATGAGTGTGTAACCATCTGCATGCCAAACACTCCAGAAAGCATTGCACTAATATACGCAATCAATAAAATAGGTGCAATTGCCAATATAATCCACCCACTATCTTCAACAAAAGACATTAAAAGAGCTCTTGATGAAACAAACAGTGGTGTATTATTCTGCTCTGACTCATCTATGCAAAACGCTAGGGATATAAAAGTAAAACACTTCATCTTGGTACCAAATTCAACTAGTTTAATAAAATTCAAAAAAATGATTTATAATATTAAAGAATCTGGAAATTTAAAATTGGAAAAAAACATGATGTCATGGGCAGATTTCATTTCATACAAAACACTAGATGACCCATACACAAAAAGAAAGGCAAATGACCCCGCCGCAATTATCTATAGTGGTGGAACAACTGGTAAACCAAAGGGAATTATCCTATCAAACCTAAACTTTAATGCCATGGCTCTTCAAACAATGAACGTTTGTGATGGTTTAAATCCAGGTAGCAGTGTTCTAGCAGCGCTTCCAATATTTCATGTGTTTGGCCTAGCACTATGTATTCACACAACGTTAGTTTGTGGAATGACTGCAATCTTAGTACCTAAAATAAATACTAAAAAAATAAATAGTGAACTAAAAAAATACAAACCAAATATTTTTCCAGCTGTTCCTTCACTCTTAACAATGTCACTTAAAGGAGCAGCTCCTGGAAGTTCCGGTTTAAAAGACATTAAAACTGTTGTAGTTGGCGGCGACTATCTATCACCTCAAACTAAGGCAGAATTTGAAAAATTTTTAAAAGACCACGGAAGCAATGGTGTAGTTAAGGTAGGTTATGGTCTATCAGAAGCATCAGGATTCTGCTGTTCAACTGCTCCAATCGAAGAAAAATATGTTCAAAACGGAACCCTTGGAGTACCTAATCCAGACATTCTAGTAAAAGCCTTTGAACCAAACAGCGACATTGAAAAAAGCTACAATGATGTTGGTGAAATTTGTGTAACTGGTCCAACCATTTTCATGGGATATATTAACGAAGACAAAGAAACCAAGAACACTTTAGTAAAACACACAGATGGTAAAATATGGCTTCACACAGGTGACCTAGGCTACATAGATAAAAATGGTTTCGTATATTACACATCAAGACTAAAACGTATGATTATTAGTAATGGATATAACATTTACCCAATAGAGCTTGAAGAAATTATTAAAAAATGCAAATACGTAGAAGACTGCACAGTAGTTGCTGTTCCTCACAAAATTAAAAGTCAAACACCAAAAGCCGTCATTGTTCTTAAAAAAGACGTTGAAGATACATTAGCCGTTAGAAGTGAAATCAGAAAGTATTGTATGGACAACATTGCAAGATACGCTGTACCAACAGAATTTGAATATCGCAAAGACATTCCCAAGACTGCTATAGGTAAAGTTGCATATAGGGACCTTCAAAAGTAGGAAATATCTATGGACGAAGAAAAAGTAAGCAAATTAATAAAAGAATCAAGAAAAAAATTAAATTTAACTCAAGAAAAATTTGCTCAAAAATATAATGTAACCCCGCAAGCAGTATCAAAATGGGAAAATGGTAAAAATCTTCCAGATATAACAACCCTAAAAGAAATATGCAAAGACAGTAATACATCTATAGACGGCTTGCTATTAGGAAAGAAAAATAATCACATACTTCCGATAATTATAGCAACAGTAATTATAGTTGCCATCGCAATCATTTCATTAATAAACAACAAAAACACTTCATTTGAATTTAAAGTTGTAGAATCTAATTGTGAAAATTTTAAAACTAATGGGACTCTTGCTTATGATCAAAAAACTAGTCATCTTCACTTATCCGGAATATCATATTGTGGTTCAAATGCCAAAACAAGATATAATAAAATAACTTGCACGCTTTACGAAACAGAAGATAAAATAAATAAGGAACTAGAAAACATAACATATAATAAAATGCCAATTACTTTAGAAGAATTCTTAAGTACTGCCGAATTTGACCTTGACAACTTCTCTGAAAACTGTCAAAAATATAAAGAAAACTCTTTATATCTAGAAATCAAAGGTTCAAATAATGGTAAAGAGGACATATACAAAATACCTCTAACAATCAAAGATAACTGCAAAAGCTAGCCTAAAAACTAGCTTTTTGCAAAAAAATCAAAAAAAATTCAAAAATCACTTGATTTATAAAAAGGAATAACATATAATTATACATGTACTGATTAGTTGCCCATTTAGCTCAGTCGGTAGAGCGCACGGCTGTTAACCGTTAGGTCGTAGGTTCGAGTCCTACAATGGGCGCCATTTGTAAATTTACTCTTGAAAAAGAGTTTTTTTATTGTAAAAATATGCTTACCATGCTATAATTCAAAATAGGAGAGTGGAACAATGGAGAAAGATTATAATTACAAACTATTTCCTAGCAAGGAAGACCAAGATAAATTCTACAAAATATTAGCAGAACTATTTCTAGAAAGAAGCCAAAATCAAAGACAAGAGTTATCTACAGAACTTGATAGTTTACAAAAAAACTGTGGGAATATTCTGAGTTCAAATGGTACAAGCGAAAATCTAGTTAAACAAATCATAGATAAAAATGCTGAAATAAACGACAATACAGCCGCTAGAAGTGAAGAAGACACCGCAAATCTAAAAGAAGAACGCTCAAATCTATATAATAAACTACTAGACGTAATCCGTTCCTTAGAGAATAGTCACGAAACTCTATCAGTAGGTGAAGACTTAGAAAGAGACGCAAATAAGGCATTTGACCGTCAAGAAAAAACAATTTCAATCAAAAGAAAAGAAGACGAAGTAAAAGAAACTATCACTGGTGACCCAATTTCTCATGAAGAAATGCTTTCTGCATATCCGTTTAAACAAATTAGAGAATACAAAGGCATAACTGAAGAAGAAAAAACTGAAACGCCAGAAGAAATTGTAGAAGAACCTAAAATAGAGGAAACAAAAGAAGAAATCGTAACAGGAATTACTGAAGCCCCAGAAAACCTATTAGATAAAGTCTATCCAAAAGTAGAAGAACCTACTGAAGAAGAAATTGCCAAAACACCAGTTTTAACTGATAATAGTTTCTTTGCAACGGATGACGAACTAAAAGAAGCAATCGAGCAAATACCAGAAACACCGATTGATGACATTAAAGAAACTCCTGTAAGCATTATTGAAGAACCAAAAGAACATAAATCTGATGGCTTAGCTTTACTTGACGAAATAGCTAACGAAGAAAGCCCAATAGAGCCTGAAACAAAGGACATAATTTTACCTGATGATAACGAAGAAGTACTTCCAGAACTTAACGATGAAAACTCCTTAACTTATGAATTAACAGGGGGAGTATCTTTAAGTGATGTTGCTGAAAGTGCATATTATGACAAAGGAACATGGGATAAACTATATGATTACAACAAAAAATTAATAGATGAAAAACTAAATGGAACACCAATTGAAACAGCAAAAGATGATAAAAACATCTTAAATGGCCTAGTAATCCGTGTGCCATTCACTTTAGATATTGCAAATCCTAAAAAAGAAGAAGTTAAGAAAGTAGCATAATTATGTACTTTACCAAAGACGAAATCATCGAAATCAATAATGGTAAAAAATATTTAATCATCGGTTGCACCAAAATTACCGAAAAAGAATATTACAAAATTTGCAAAATCGATGAAAAAATGGATGAATTAATAGGAAACAATAAATACATTACAGTATCAAAAGAAAATGGCCATTTAATTATCGAAGAACTTCTAGAAACACCTTTAATAAAGGCAATTGAAGAAAAAATTGTAAGCTCAAAGTGAGCTTTTTTTAGTATTTAAACCATCCCGACAACTGTATAAAATTTGACAAACGGCTACATTATATGTTAGAATTGAAAACGTTCGTCTGGGGAGGGGAACAAAAAATGGAAAAAGATTTATCTTCGCTGAAGATATTAAATATTATAATTTGTTTATTATTATTAACAGTATTTGTAGTTTTAACAAGACCAAAAAATGTAGATGCTAGTACATCTGATGATTATCCCTCGATTAAGCTGGGATATGAATTTAAAAAATTAGAGTTTATAACTAACGTAAATATACACGAAGATGAATCTAATATAATAACATACGACTTAGATTATTATTTAGAAGAAAAGAAAGACACAATTGCTTTCTTCGCTAAAGCTTTTGGCTATAACTGCAATGATGTTATAAAAGATTTACAAACTAAAAATGATAAAGAAGAAGTATTTCTAATGACAAATATTGGTTTTCTAAAAAATAAAAATAACGAACTTTTAAATTTTGAAAACTTTGAATATGGTCTAATCGAATATTTCTATAACTTAAATAAAACTAAAACTCTTAAAAGAACAAATAAATATGTTCCATATAGTGGCAGTGCATCATACGTTGAAAACTTAATAATGTACTACAGCACAATTTACACAAACGTTGATCAAACATTAATGTTAAGTATTGGCGCAGCAGAAAGTGGTTACTATCAAGTAAAATATATGTTAAAGAAAAACAACGTTTATGGTGGAATGAGCACAAGTGGTCTAATAAGACATGACAACATAGAACTTGGCGTACTATCCTATATAAGGATGATGAGTAAAAATTACTACGCCAAAGGTTTAACAACAAAATCCGCTATTGGTAGAATTTATTGTCCAGTATTTGAAGACGGCATAAAAAGAGCAAGCAGTCACTGGATTAACTTAGTAACAACTGCTGAAAACAAATATCAAAACTACAATAATAAAATCAATATAAACGATATAATTAACAAAGAGGAATTAGTATAACTAGTTTCTTTTTTTGATTGTGAAATTCAAAATAATCTTATATAATAAGGTTGGTGATAATATGCGAAAGGATAAAATAAACTACTATTTAGATATAGCACAATCCGTAACTGAAAGAAGTACATGTCTAAGAAGACACTATGGCTGTATAATAGTTAAAAATGATGAAATAATAGCAACTGGCTATAATGGAGCCCCAAGAGGTCGCAAAAACTGTGATGAGTTAGGATATTGCTATCGTGAAAAAATGCAAATTCCAAGGGGAGAAAGATACGAATTATGTAGAAGTGTCCATGCTGAGCAGAACGCTATCATATCTGCAGCTCGTAAAGACCTTATTGGTTCAACTATCTACATGTGTGGAATAAATGCCAAAACAGGAGAAGTTGAACCAAATAGCACATCTTGTATGATGTGTAAAAGAGTTGTTATAAATGCAGGCATCAAAGAGGTGATCGTAAGAGAACCTAATAACGAATATACTATATACAATGTAGAAGACTGGATAAAGGATGACGACTCACTAAATGGAAAGATGGGTTATTAATGAAAACTATAAAAGAATTTGAATTAACAGGAAAGAAAGTAATCCTACGTAGTGATTTTAATGTTTCTATAAAAGACGGCAAAATAATATCAAATGAAAGAATAACTGCCGAACTTCCAACAATCAACTACCTAATTGAAAAAGGTGCAAAAGTAATCATCATGTCACATTTAGGAAAAATAAAAAGTGAAGAAGATAAAAAAAAGAACACACTATATATAGTATATGAAGAACTATTAAAATTAATGAATACTAAAATAATCTTTTCACCAGCTACTCATGGAAAAATACTTGAAGAAAAAATATCATTTCTTCAAAATGGCGAAATTCTTCTTATGGAAAATACCAGATATGAAGATTTAGAAAATAAAAAGGAAAGTAACTGCGACGAAGAATTATCAAGATACTGGGCAAGCTTAGGCGATATCTTCATAAATGACGCCTTTGGAATGACACATCGCAAACATGCATCAAATTATGGGATAAGCAAATTCTTACCAACTGGCATAGGGTTCCTAATAGAAAATGAAATAAGTGGACTATCTCCAATAATTAAACCTCAAAAACCATTTACCATCATAATGAGTGGTGCCAAACTAGAAGACAAGCTTTCTCTAATAAAATCACTGGTTCCTAAATGTGACAAATTGCTACTAGGAGGCGGCATTGCAAATACATTTCTAGCGGTTAATAACAATATTGGCCAGTCTTTAGCTAGCCACGACCTTATAAATGAAGCCCAAAATTTAATCGCTATATATAAGGAAAGAATAATCATGCCAGTAGACGTAAAAGTAAAAAATGATACAAATTCAAAAGTAAAGGATATTTCTGATATTACAGATAATGATATTATTCTAGACATCGGCCCAAAAACAATTGAACTATATAAAAAATATATTAGTGCCTCAGAAACTATCTTTTTAAATGGTACTGTTGGCAAATATGAAGATGACGGCTTTGAGGTAGGAACCAAAGAAGTATTAAAAGCCGTAAGTCAAACTAAAGCCTACACAGTTATTGGCGGTGGTGATGCTTTATCAAGCGCAGAATATTTTAAAATTAACAATTTTAGTTTTATTTCAACTGGTGGCGGGGCAACATTAAACTATATTGCAACAGAAAAACTAACTTGCTTTGAAGAATAAATCATAAAAAGGCAACATGTAAATAAGAATATGATAATTTGTATTTTTTAATATTATATAGTATAATTATCTCAAGGAAGGTTTTAATGGAAAATTATGCAAAAGGAAATGTGCTAAGAGTGCACTGTTATAAGCATAACGGTAAAATCCATAGAACTTGGGATAAGACAACGGTCTTAGATGAAACAGATGACTATTTAGTTTGTGGAAACAATAAAGTCAAAATTACAGAATCTACAAAAAGAACACATCGAACTAAAGAAACAGCCATAGTATTCTTTTATAAAAGAAGATGGTTTCATGTTACAGCTCAGTTTAAAGCAAACGGCTTATTTTACAAAGTTGATATAGCAAGTCCCTTTTTATATGATGAAGGTGTAATAAAGTATATTGACTACGACCTAGATGTTAAGATATTTCCGGATGGTAGTTTTAGAGTACTTGATAAAAATGAATACAAGTATCATCGCAAATTAATGAAATATCCAGATAAACTAGATGCAATACTGCAGAGCGAATTAACTGATTTAATTAATATGATAAGAGCAAATGTAGGCCCATTTAATAGAAAACTTGTAAAAGAGTATAAAAAAGAGTACGAAAATAGTGGATTTTACAGTTAAAAAAGTGAGTTTTAGAAGAAAAATTCACTTTTTTTTAAAAAAATGAAAAAAAGGGGTTGCTTTTTAGAAAAAAGGAGCATATAATACAATGTATGCGAAGCGGGAAAGGCCTTTAAATACGGCAAAAATCCTTGCAAAAGCATAAAAATATATCAAATTTTAAAAAATTCAAAAAAAGTCGAAAAAAGTTAAAAAAAGTGTTGACTTAATAAAAAAGATTTGATATATTACTAATGCACGAACGAAAAGAGTGCAAAAATGATCTTTGAAAACTAAGTAAAATGTCAATTATTGAGTAGTCAGATTAAACTTAAAAAATAATATATTTTTGAGAGTTTGATCCTGGCTCAGGATGAACGCTGGCGGCATGCCTAAGACAT
>ERZ857629.1993-NODE-1993-length-20367-cov-3.076802_pt1 | contig 20367 bp, 20 predicted proteins | sample MGYA00519700_ERZ857629 | MGnify/ENA primary metagenome ERZ857629 (study PRJEB31778, sample SAMEA3449351) | human gut metagenome | biome: human gut; feature: human-associated habitat; material: faeces | place: United Kingdom | collected 2010/2012 ...
GCGAGCGGTAACCCAGTTCACCTTTGCCTCTTTTATTGGATCTCCGCCCGGACAAAATACATCCGGGAAGAAATACGGCAAAAATCTGCCCTCGGTATATTTTACATTTTTAATATCGCTGAAAAGGCGGAGTGTGGCACCGTTGCCTACACTGCCTACCACTGCGTCGAGACCGATGGAGGCAAATTCAACCATAAACGGCTCCATGCCTATCCAGTGGTCGCCCATAAACATCATAGCCTCTTTGCCGTACTCGTGGACAATGTCTACCATTTCCTTGGCGAGCTTAGCAACTTCACGGCGCTGGAATGCCTGAAAATCTCTGAACTCCTTAGATGGAATACGATATGTGTTGTTCATATATCCCTGGTCGATGATGAACTCTGGGCGGAACTTGTAGCCTACCTCCTGCTCGAATTGTTCAAGAATATACGGGCTGACAGAGGCGGAATAGCCGAACCAATCCACATATTTTTCTCTTGCGAGCTCGTCAAAAACGAGTGTGAACTGATGGAAAAATGTGGTGAATCTCACTACATCCACATAGTCGTGGGTGTCCAAAAACTTGCGTAGACGCTCCATAGAGTGTGCCTTTGTCTTTGGCTGACGAACATCAAATGTAATCTGCGGCTCAACATCCCACTCGTTTACCACGGCATTGTACATATGCACCGGGTCCCACATAATATAAGCCAAAAAGCTGACTGTGTACTCGTGGAACTTTTTGGTAGGGGTGATAACCACGTTTCCGCTCTCTTCATCATATGACCAGTCGTCTGTGGATACCGGCTCGCCTGTGGTGCGGTCAATAACCTCCCACCATCTCTTGATATCATCACGGTTGTTTACCTTCAGCATATCGGGATAGAGGTGGTCCATCAGATGAATTTTGAGCACATCGTCCGTAGCTGTGTGAAATGTGGTCATAATGTACATCTGCTGAATCTCGTCGGGATTAGCCTTAGCCCACTCGTTGTCTTTTCTGGTGGTGTAATATGTGGCATAAACCTTAGCTCCGGTATCTCTCAGTTCCTGCGGAAACTCTGTACCGTCGCAGTCACGGATAGCGTCTGCACCCCATTCGTCCATAATCTCAAGTGTTTCTTTTACCACATCCATATCGGTAGGAATGGTAACTCTGCCTTTGTTTGCCATAAAATATTTAGCCTTTCTTTTATTTTTTTATATGTGTTATCTTGTTGTCTTTAAGAGTCATTTTGCCGTGGTTTCTGCTTCGCCTAAAGGGTACTCCCTTTAGGATGTAGAACTCGTTTTCGGCTATATATGCGTCCGGATTTTTTGACGGAGTGACAATGCCGCCGAGGTCTTTGTAGCTGACATTGTGCACGAATGTGTTGTTGACCGCCTCTTGCAAACAGAACATAATACAGCCGCCCTCGTTTGCACGAGAATAGTTGTATTCGTATCTTGTGCCGTCGCCTGAGTCTGCATCATAAGCCATGCCGTCCTGGTTCAGCTTTGTGTCCACACAGTCGTTGAACATGAGCAGTGCATCTTTGCACTTCCAGGGCCATATTGCAGCGGCAACCTTGCCCATACGCTTGTCTGCATAGCGATAGTAGCGGTCGTTCATTTCCGTAGCACAGGAGTCTGCCGTGTTGTGCTCAACGGTAGGACAGAGTGCGTACATAGGCGTGATTGCGTCACCGCCTGCCTCTTTTACATAATTTTCGCTGATTGTGATATTTTCGTTTCCGTATTTTTTGAAAGTATCAATCTCAAGATATTTTGTGGCAAATTCATTAGCCTTGTATGTGTAGCCTACAGCGATACCCCATCTGCTGACATTGCGCACGCAGCATCCTTTTACGGTTACGCCGTCATAGCGTGCAACGCCTGTGGCACTCTCGTCGGCAGGCTTAAAGGCGGTTATGTATATTCCGCCGTTGTTCATATGCTTGTTGTACACATTTCCGTTTACATCGTGGATAAAGAGATTTTCCAGTGTGATTGAGTGGAGTGTACCTCTGTTTTGTGCCACAACCGCCACACCGGTGCGGTCCATTTTGTCGGCGGCAATATATGCCTCGTGAGTGGTATATTCCTCTCGGTTGGTTATCTCAATATCACGGACAGTGATATTTTCTGCATCGTAGAAGAATTGAGGAAGAAACATTGCCTTTGTAAACATGATTTGGGTTATCCAGCGGATTGCCGTAATCTTGATACCACACGCCCTCACCGTCGGTGTTGATGCAAGGGGGACAATCACCGTCGCCGTATGCACCGATTTCTATAGCCTCATCATTTATGTCGCCGCAGTTCTTTAGGTGGAGAAACTGCTTGTCGAATACCGAGCCGTTTTCCAACAGCACCTTGTCGCCGGGGCAAAGGGAAAGCTCGTTGATTTTTTTGAGAGTTAGGAACGGACTGTCGGCAGTGAGTCCGTCGGCATTGTCGTTACCGTTAAGAGAACTGACATAATATGTTTTTGATTTCATTCTCATATTCCTCCTCTCTCAGCTTTTTGTGAGCCACCATTCTCACCTCACGGAAGAAGAAATGGTCTCCTCCGTAGCGTGAAAAAAGCTCTTTATTGTTTTTATAAAAGGCTTTTTCATACTTTTTTGTGATTTCCTTGTATTGATAATTTTTTATGGTCTCCTCCGTGAACTCCACCTTAAAGCGAGTGAGTTCATATTGGAGATATGTGCTCAGAGAAAAGCGACTGAGCCCGTAGACAACTTCATCCTTTTTCAGCATTTCCGTACGCTTTTCGTTTTCTGCGGCACAGCGCATTTTTACGGCTTCTAAGCTGTCGTCGTCTATCTGTCCCAATTTTTTTGCGAAAGTGAGACAAGCCAAAGCATAACGCTTGTCGTCATCATTTCTGAAACAAAAAAAGTCCATAATTAACCCCCTTATTGCCGCACAGATTGCGGCTGATTTGTTATTGACTTTTGTCCTGAAAGTATATAATACTTTGTTTATGGTATCTTTTCAAGTACAATTTTATATTTAAAAGAAATACAGCCCAAGGCGAGCCGATAATTTTCCTCAAATTTGAATTTTAGTCATACATTAGTCATATACATATGATACTATATAGTTACTATGTGAGTCAAGGCTCGAAAAAAGGAGAAAAATACTATGGTATGCACAACAACACCTACAGTAGAAAACGGAACTATCACCGAATATAAGGGAATTGTATCGGGCGAAATAGTAGCCGGCGTAAATTTCATCAAGGACTGGGGAGCATCTATACGCAACCTCGTAGGCGGCCGCTCGGCAGGCTATGAGGAGGAGCTGATTAAGGCGAGAGAAGAAGCGCTGTCCGAGATGCAGTCGAGAGCCGCACAGCTCGGTGCTAATGCAGTAGTCGGTGTAGATGTTGACTACGAGGTACTCGGCCAGGGCAATATGCTCATGGTATCAGCCACAGGTACAGCCGTGGTTGTCAGAGATAAATAATCGATTTCACAAAAAATGCAAGACCGATTTGATTGCGGTCTTGCATTTTTTATTGCTTATTTTTCTATTCTCTTTTTTACATACTCGTAGAGTATATCGCCGGTGGCGTCGATACCCAATTTGGAGGTGTTGATTACCAAATCGTAGTAGCGTGAGTCACCCCACTTGTCCTTGCTGTAGCGGTTGTGGTAGGACTTACGCTTTTTGTTATTCTTTTGGATAAGTTCACATGCCAAATCTGCCGGAAGATTCTCCACATCACAGATACGACGGATTTTTGCATTCATATCGCCGGTAACAAAAATCGGAATAAGATTAGGATTATCCTTTAGTACATAGCTCGCACATCTGCCCAGAGCAATGAAAGATTCGCCTGCCTCGGCGTGCTGTTTCAAAAAGTCAAACTGCATCTGAGCGATAACATCCTCAGGAGAGTTGCTGTATCCGTCTACCGAACGGGAAAGGAGAGGGTTGCGAGGCTTTTCGTCATACTTTTTGAATTTTTCAAAATCCAAATTCTTTTCTTCGGATATGTATTTAATCATATTCTTATCATATACTTTTACATTCAGCAGTTCAGCCAGTTTGTAGGCGATAACTCGACCGCCTGAGCCGTACTCTCTGCCTATGGAAACGATAAATTGCTTCATATGCTTCTCCTTAGAAATATCTGAACTTAATTACTGCCATTGCTATCAACAAAACGATAGCGGTAGCAGGGATAGCTGTCTTACAATATTTGCCCCATCCTACAGGGTGTCCTGCCTTAGATACTACCGAGGTACCTACAACATTAGCCGACGCACCGATAGGTGTTGCGCTTCCGCCGATATCCGTACCGATGGACAGTGCATAGGCGAGAACACTCAGGTCTGTTCCGGTGGTTGTGGCTGCAAGGCTCTTGATGACCGGCACCATTGTAGCGGCAAAAGGAATGTTGTCCACAAATGCACTGGCAATAGCGGAAATCCACATAATGATGAATACCATTGCGATAATGTTTCCGTCACAAATCTTTTCAATAAAGGAAGCAATCTTTTCGAGAATACCGGTCTGTTCCAAGCCGCCTACTACGACAAAGAGTCCCACAAAGAAAAGCAGTGTCTTATAGTCAACCTTTTTCAGTATAGTGCCGATATTCTTATATGATGTGATAAGAGTTATAGCGGCAATGAATACGCCGATGAATGCTACGGTCAGTCCCGACTGTGCGTGTGTAACCAGCATAACAACTGCAATCAAAAAGATGATTGTGCTGATGATAAAGTCTTTTTTGTTCTCTATAGCGTCGGCAGGGTTTGGATACGCAGACGAGTCAATTTTTTCGCCTGCATTGGCTGTAAGCTCCCTTTTGAAAGCAAAGAAGAAGAAAATAATAACAAAAACCAATGCGATACCTGCGATAAGACCTGTGTTTGTGAGAAAGTCTGCAAAGCTGTAGCCGAGAGCGGTGCCGATGATAATGTTAGGCGGGTCACCGCACATTGTAGCCGAGCCGCCCAAGTTAGCGCAGAATATCTCAGCCAGAACCATAGGCACAGGGTTAAATTTCAATAGCTGTGACAGCTCTACAGTAACTGCCGCAAGGAAGAGAATAACAGTGATACTGTCGATGAACATAGAGAGTACTGCACTCATAATCATAAAGGTGACGAGTATAGGCATAACCTTGTACTTGACCGCCTTTGCGATGGTGAGACACAGCCAACGGAAAAATCCGGCTTTTGCCATACCCTCTACCATAACCATCATACCGGCTATGAAGATGATTGTCGCCCAATTTATGCCGCTTGAGCTCTCGCTGCCCTGGCCGCTTGTGTGCCAAAATTCAGCTGTAAATATGCTCTTGATGTTGAGCGTTTCCATAATTGCACTCGGACTTTTCATACAAATTCCGAACACAACTATGATAGTTGCGAGGCCGCAACCCAGTGTAATCCAGTGGCGTGGTATTTTGTCAATAATAATCAAGGCGAACATTATTACAAATATAGCCACTGCAAGTATTTGTGCTACCATATTTTTACCTCAATTCATCTTGCTAAAACCTATTATATACTTTTTTCTGCTTTTTTCAACAGAAAAGTAGAAAAATTCCCTCGACACAGAGTCTGCCGAGGGAAAACAAAATATGTTTATGCCGCTTTTGGTGCATTTTTCAGACCTAACAGTGCAAGGATTGCGGAGTATATTTCTTCGGCGGTCATATTACAGCTTATGCGGCTGCCCACAAAACTCTTGTTTTTGTCATTGATTTCGTTTACAAACTTAACAGACACACCACCGTCGGCACTCCACTGTCTGAGGTTTTCGTTATAATCATCTATGAGAATACAGTCACCGTCGATTCTTTTGCCGGTTACATCTGTGACTGCGTCTGATTTTTCCTGCTCATCGCCGTTGACCATAACAAACTCGCTGTCAAAAAGGTAGGGCATATATTCGTCTCTCCATTCCAACTTTTCCCTAACAGAATATTTGAACTCTTTTGGGTACACCTTTGTGAGTACGCACACACGAACACCCAGGCTGTCACAGTTTTCTGTCAGCATTTCCAAAGCGGACAGCATATTGTCCTGGGGCGACAGATTTCTGAAATATCCCTTCTTTGCCATATCCTCAGCCGTGCAGTCCTTTTTGTATTCAGCCAAAACTCCGTCCATATCTACAAATATCTTTTTCATACAAAAACCTCCGTGAGTTACTTTTTCTCTGTATCTCCATAGTACAACAAATCGGACTCATACACAATACCGTCTGAAGCAACAGTCCAAAAAATCGGACTGTTGCCCGTACTTTACAAAAGCGGAAATAAATGATAAAATAGTCAGAAATGAAACAGATAGATTTGACAACAAACCGGCGCAAGGCAGAATGGAGTAAATAATGAAAAAGTCACTGAACGGAAAATGGAAATTCAGAATGTGCGGTCAAACAATGTGGAAAGACGCAGCAGTTCCCGGCTGTAATTTCTTAGACCTGATGAAAAACGGAGACATTCCCGACCCCTTTGTAGGCACAAACGAAAAAGACGTAGAGTGGGTAGGCGAAAAGGATTGGGAATACAAAAAATCCTTTATTTTGACTAGAGAAGAGATCGAGAGCGACGATATTCTGCTCAACTGCAAAATGTTGGATACCGTCTGCGATGTGTATGTGAACGAAAAGCTCTTGTTCTCCGGTGATAACTGCTTTTTGGCGTACAGCGAGTCGGCTAAAAATTTACTGACCGAAGGCGAAAACGAGATAAGAATACTGTTCCGATCCCCCGTAAATTATGTAGCGAAAAAATATAAGGAGTGCCCCACTCCGATGAATTCTAACGGACAAAACGGAATAGTTCATATCCGCAAGCCCCAGTGCCATTTCGGCTGGGATTGGGGACCTGTTCTTCCTTGCAGCGGAATAACCAAGGATATAGAGTTAGAATTTGTACAGGGCGGCAGAATAGACTATCTGTCCGTTACCCAAAGTCTAAGCGGCGACAGTGCGGAAATTTGTGCAGAGGCAGACCTTACCGCCTACGACGACTGCGAGTGCAAAATAACGCTGACATATCCTGACGGAACAAAGAAAACCGCACAGGGTAATCAGGCAAAATTCGTTGTGGACAATCCTGAGCTGTGGTGGACAAAGGAGCTGTCTGGCAAGGACAGCCAGCCGCTGTACACTGTTACTGCCGAGCTTGTACATAACCAAAAGGTCACCGACAGTGCGGAGAAAAAGATTGGCATACGCACCATTGAGCTGAACAGAGAGCGAGATGAATACGGCAGAAACTTCCAATTTGTACTCAACGGCGTACCGCTGTTTATAAAGGGCGCAAACTATATTCCGCCGGACAGCTTCATTACCCGCTTCGACAGCAAAAAGCTGGAGTATATGATAGATTCTGCTCTGTTTTCAAATATGAATATGCTGCGAATTTGGGGCGGCGGATATTATGAGAGCGATGAGTTCTATGACCTTTGTGACGAAAAGGGAATACTCGTATGGCAGGATTTTCAATTCGCATGTCAGGCATATCCTTTCTTCGACGAGGCATTTTTAACCAATGTAAAAAAAGAAACAGAATACAATGTAAAGAGGCTGTGTCACCATCCGTCTCTTGCTGTTTGGAACGGAAACAACGAGATAGAAGATATGCATATGGCTTGGGTTTATATGAAAACGTATGTGGATTGGACAGAAAAATTCTTCTATCATATACTTGAGCCTGAAATCAGAAAGTATGACAAGACTACCCCTTATACCCCCGGCTCGCCAATCGGAGAGAGCCACAACTACGGCGTAAGCAGTGACAATGTGGGTGATACTCATTTGTGGGGAGTATGGCACGGACTTAAACCTATGGACTATTATCGTAAGCGAATGACTCGCTTTTGCAGTGAGTTCGGCTTTGAGAGTCTGCCGGATATGAAAGCCATTGAGCAGTTTGCCGAGCCAAAGGATTATTCCCTCAACGGAGAGGTCTTTACCGCTCACCAAAAGTGTGCCAACGGCAATGACAAGATGATATACTACATTGCCTCCCGATTCAATCTTCCCAAAAAATTCAGAGACTATGTTTATCTGTCCCAGGTTACCCAAAATGAGTGCATTGCAGATGCAACTGAGCACTGGAGACGGAACAAGGGCAGATGCAACGGCTCTATGTATTGGCAGTACAACGACTGCTGGGGAGTATGCTCTTGGTCAAGTATGGACTATTACGGCAACTATAAGGCTCTCCAATACGGCGCACGCCACTTCAACGCACCTCTGAGCATCTCTGCCGAGGACACAAAGGATTACATAAAAGTATTTGTACTCAACGACTTGAGAGAAGAAAAAGTTGTAGATGCAGAATATGTTATATTTGACTTCTCCGACGGAATACTAAAGAGAGAACGAAAAACTGTTTGCGTATCTGCTTTGCAGAACGAGTGCGTATTCAATCTCAATACAAAGGCGCTGAAAAAGGAATATGACGCAAAGAACTGCGGCGTAGCTGTGAGACTGTACAGCGACGCCAAAATGATACAGCAAAAGACTGTTCTCTTTTACAAAGAAAAAAATCTCAATCTCCCAAAAGCAAAGCTGAGAACGAAGATAGAGATTTTGAACGACGGACTGAGAATAACTGTGGGCAGTGACAAATTTGCCCGTATGGTGCGGGTTGAAAGCAAAAAATCAACACTTCCTTTCAGCGACAATTTCTTTGATATTTTGCCTGGGGAGAGCAAAACGATAACAATTAAGGCAGACGAAAATATGAGCCTTCGCTGTTTGGCAGAGAGCATATTTGTATACAGCTTGACCGATATACAGTTCAGCAAAAATATTCTGTCCACTAAGTTCAAACAGCTAAAGGTGTATATGTCCCCCACAAACATAGGCAACGCCGTATATCACGGCAAGCTCTCAAAGGATACAAAGCTGACGGAGGAATAACATATGCTAAATTGCTTATTCGTAGGACTGGGCGGCTTTATCGGAGCTGTGATGAGATATGCTCTCGGACTTATTCCACTCAAAAATCCTCAGGGATTTCCTATCATTACACTGCTGATAAATGTTGTCGGTTCACTCGCAATCGGACTGATTGCTCTGTGGGCAGCAAAGAACAGCAATCTTGACTCAAGGCTCATACTTTTCCTAAAGGTAGGAATATGCGGCGGCTTTACCACATTTTCCACCTTTTCGTTAGAGACTGCCGGATTGATTAAGTCAGGCTCAATATTGACAGCAGTAATATACATAGTTGTAAGCGTAGCAGCAGGTGTAATTGCCGCTATGCTGCCCCAAATCATTACAAAGTAAAACAAAAAGGTGACTGATATGTGCACTGCGGCAACATACAAAACATATAATTTCTATTTCGGCAGAACGCTGGACTACGAGTTTTCCTACGGCGAGAGAATAACTATCACCCCAAGAAATTATCCGTTCAGGTTCATGTGCGGCAAGGAAATAAATGAGCACTATGCTATCATAGGAATGGCTCATATCGCTGAGGATTATCCACTGTATTACGAGGCGACTAACGAGGTTGGGCTGAGCATGGCAGGTCTTAATTTTGTGGGCAATGCCGTATATGCTCTGCCTGTGGACAATGATGAAAAAGACAATATAGCTGTCTTTGAGTTTATACCTTGGGTGCTGACACAGTGCTCGAGCGTAAAAGAAGCAGAGGTATTGCTTAGGAGACTGAACCTTACCGATACACCGTTTAATTCTAAGTTAGGCACGGCACAGCTGCATTGGATAATAGCAGACCAGGACAGCACGCTCACTGTAGAATCAGTGCAGGACGGACTGAAAATATACCCTAACCCTGTGGGTGTGCTCACCAACAATCCGCCTTTCCCGGAGCAGATGCAGAGACTGAACGATTATATGTCCCTGTCGCCAAAGCAGCCGGAAAACAAATTTGCTCCCGATGTGGACCTTGCTCACTACAGCAGAGGTATGGGCGCAATAGGACTGCCGGGAGATTTGTCCTCAGGCTCGAGATTTGTCAGAGCTGCTTTTGTGGCACAAAACTCAAAATCTCTTGCCGGCGAAAAAGAAAGTGTCAGCCAATTCTTCCACATATTAGGCTCGGTAGAGCAGCAGCGAGGCTGCTGTGAGGTAGCTGATAAAAAGTATGAAATCACAATATACACCTCTTGCTGCAATGCCACAAAAGGAATATATTACTATAAAACTTATGACTGTCACACCATTCACGCTGTGGATATGCGCCGTGAGGATTTGAGTTCGTCGTCACTCATATCTTACCCCGCTGTCCAGTCGGTAAATTTCAGTTTTCAAAACTGATAAGACATAACAAAACACCGTCGGTACACGATATGTGCACAGACGGTGTTTTTGTTTTCTATTTTGTTACAGCGTAGTTTAGGTGATCGTCAATGATTTTGATAGGCTTGTTGCAGGCGAGCCATGTCAGCTTTTGGCCAAAGATTTTGACGAGATAACATATACGCTGATTACTTCTGCCGAGGCGGAGGTAGGCAACACTCTCGACGAGAGCTGCAAAAAAATTTTAACCTCAAAAAATTCTTTGACGGGGATACTCGAAAATTGCTGATATAAATGGTATAATAATAAAAAACTAATTGAGGTGCTTGTATGACACTGCAACAGCTAAAATATCTCGTGACCGTAGCCGAGTGCAAAAACATAACAGAGGCGGCTGAAAAGCTGTTTATATCCCAGCCCAGCCTGAGTGCGTCACTCCATAATCTTGAGGAAGAAATGGGTGTAACCGCTTTTGTCCGCTCCAACAAAGGAGTGGCAGTGACCAGAGAGGGAGAGGAACTGCTGTCCTATGCTCGTAATCTTTTGGAGCAGGCAGACATAATGAAAGACAGATTTTGCTCCGACAATAACAGAAAGCCTAAGTTTTCGGTATCGTGTCAGCATTATTCCTTTGCGGTCAATGCCTTTGTTGATGTTGTGAACGAATATGATGCAGACGAATACAGTTTTATCCTCCGTGAAACTCAAACGGGCGAAATTATAGATGATGTAGCAGGCGGAAACAGCGAAATCGGTGTGCTCTATCTGTCCGAAAGCAACGAAGAGGTGCTCACAAAACTGCTCAAAAAGAATGACCTTTTGTTTGAGGAAATATTCGTTGCGTCGCCGCACATATTTATCAGCAAGAATCATCCGTTGGCTGAAAAAGATAAAATCACATTAGATGAGCTGAAGGTATATCCATATCTTGTATATGAGCAGGGCGAGCGAAATTCGTTCTATTTCAGCGAGGAGTTTTTGAGTGTAATGGATATGCCGAAAACTATTCAGGTTCGTGACAGAGCCACTCTGTTCAATCTTGCCATAGGATTGAATGGCTTTACCGTAAGCTCGGGAGTAATCGACAAGGAGTTGAACGGTGAGGATATTATTGCAAAACCGCTGATTATGGATTGCTCTATGCGCATAGGCTTTATACGAAAGAAGAACATAATCCTGTCACGATACGCCTCGTCATACATAGATGCACTGAAAAAGCGTACTGCCATAGCTTAAAACTATGAACAACATATGGTTTTAAGTATTTTTCAAAACAGCATTTGCGTGCTAAACTGTACTCATAACAAGTGAAATCTAAACAAACGAAAGGACAGATAATTATGAGTACACTTAAAACACCGTTCAGATATGACTTTGTTGGCAGCTTTCTCAGACCGCAGGCTCTGAAGGATGCAAAAAGAGATTTCAGCGACGGAAAAATCACAAAGGAAGAATATGACAAAATCGTAAATGACGCAATCACAAAGTTGGTATCAAGGCAGAAAGAACTTGGCTACCACGACATTACAGACGGCGAATTCAGACGCACTTTTTGGCATCTCGATTTTATGTGGGGATTCGATGGCGTAGAGCACGAGGCAACAGGCGGCGGAGTTCCGTTTGCCTGCGAGCTTGCAGTTCTTGATGACACATATTTGGTTGGCAAAATCAAAGCAAAGGCTCACCCGTTTGTTGAATACTTCAAATTTCTCAAGCAATTTGAGGACGAAAATACTGTAGCAAAATACACTATTCCTGCACCGGCACAGACATATCTTCAGTTTACAGTGCCCGGCAATATCGAAAAGACCAACAAGTTCTACGCTACCGACGATGAGCTTATCGAGGACATTGCAGCCGCTTATCGAGATGTTATTGCTCAGTTTTACGAGGCAGGCTGTCGCAATCTTCAGCTTGATGACTGCTCATGGGGCTCTGTACTCGGTGACGACGCAGAAGTATTCGGCGTAAGTGCTGAAGAATACAAAGACAAGCTGCTCAAGGTGAACAATCTCGCATTAGAGGGCAGACCAAAGGATATGGTAATCACTTCTCACATCTGCCGAGGAAACTATCACTCCACTTACTTCTCCACCGGAGCATATGACAATGTGGCAGATTGGGTGTTTGCAAGAGAAAATGTAGATGCTTTCTTGCTTGAATACGATGATGAGCGTTCGGGCGGATTTGCTCCTCTCGCAAAGCTCTCACCGGACAAAAAGGTTGTACTCGGTCTGATAACCACAAAGTCTCCTAAGCCGGAGGACAAGCAGACCGTATTTGACAGAATCAAAGATGCAGAAAAATATGTTCCTTTGGACAGACTTTGCCTAAGTCCACAGTGCGGCTTTGCTTCTTGCGAAATCGGCAACAAACTTACAGAGGAAGAACAGTGGGCTAAACTCAATTTAGTAAAAGAAATTGCAGATGAAGTTTGGGGCTGATTTCTCGATTTTTTGCGGCAGAAATAAGATAAATTGTTAAATATTGTCTATTTTTCGCCCGATTTTATTGACATAAAAACTACCGATATATAATCAGCTTATAAAAGCAAAAACCGTCCCACTTGTGCAGTGCACAGGTGGGGCGATTTTGGTTTGTACTATATATTATTGTCTGTAAGTAGTGAGGAAATCGCTGAGCTTATCCATAGCCTCGTTCAATACCTCTAATCTCGGCAGATAAACAACTCTGAAGTGGTCGGGCTCCTGCCAGTTGAATCCGCCGCCGTGAACAATCAGTACCTTCTTTTCTCTCAAAAAGTCGAGGGCAAACTGCTCGTCGTCGGTGATGTTGAATTTCTTTATATCAATCTTCGGGAAAGCATAAAAGGCAGCCTTTGGCTTTTTTACGCTGATTCCGGGGATACTGTTGAGAGCATTGTACACACACTCTCTCTGCTCGTAGATTCTGCCGCCGGGCAAAAGGTACTTGTCGACGCTTTGGTAGCCTCCGAGAGCGGTCTGCACTATAGATTGAGCAGGCACATTTGAGCACAGTCTCATATTAGACAGCATATTGATGCCTTCTATATAGTCTGCGGCAATTTCCTTGTTTCCGCTGAGAACCATCCAGCCTATTCTGAATCCGGCGATCATATGTGATTTTGACAGTCCGCTGAATGTTACGCAGAAAAGGTCCGGTGCGAGTGAAGCAATAGAGATATGCTCCTGACCGTCCATAACCAGTCTGTCATATATTTCGTCAGAGAAGATGATGAGATTATTTTCACGAGCGACCTGAACGATTTGCTCCAAAACCTCTTTCGGATACAGCGCACCGGTAGGGTTATTTGGATTTATGATAACGATAGCCTTTGTCTTAGGTGTAATTTTTTTGCGGATATCGTCTATATCGGGATACCATTCCGACTCCTCATCGCAAATGTAGTGGGCTACATTGCCGCCCGCGAGAGTAGCTGTGGCTGTCCACAGAGGATAGTCGGGGGACGGAATGAGTATTTCGTCACCGTCATTGAGCAACGCCTGCATACAGAGATTGATTAGTTCGCTGACGCCGTTGCCGGTGTATATATCGTTTACCGAAACATTGGGGATTTTCTTTAGTTGAGCATATTGCATTATCGCCTTGCGGGCAGAGAAAAGACCTTTTGAGTCCGAATATCCCTCGCAGTCCTTAAGTTGATGCTGCATATCGTGTATAACTTCATCGGGAGTTCTAAAGCCAAACGGCGCAGGGTTGCCGATATTCAGTTTGAGTACATGGGTACCCTTTGCTTCCATCTTTGCCGCTTCGTCAACAACGGGTCCTCTTACATCATATAGTACATTGTCCAATTTTGTGGATTTACTAAACATAATATTCTTTACGCCTCCTATTTAAACGAATAATATTATATCACAGAGCCCACAAAAATAAATATAAAAAAATGATATTTTGATAAATCTTAATAAATTATTTTTCGTATATGGAATTTAGAAACTTAATTCTTTGGTTTACACATTCTTTTGTGGTTTTGCTGTGCTTTATCATATCAAAGCCGTGCACCGTTCCCTTTGTTTCGTTCAGCGTTACTTGGACGCCGCTTTCTCTCAGTCGCTGTGCGTACTCTGTTCCCTCATCGTGCAGGCAGTCGTACTCTGCGGTTTCTATGTATGTTTCCGGCATAATCGACAGATTACTGTACTCTGCGGGAGAGGCATATTTGTTGTCATCCTCGTTGTCGGGGCACAATTCCCACATCTTTTTGTTCAGTTTTGCATTCCATACAGGCGTGTGGGTGTACTTTTTCATTGATTCGGTTTTCATTCTCTTGTCGAGTACAGGATAGAGCAGCATTTGTCCTGCCGGCTTCAGCAGCTCTTCCTCCTGTGCATAGACCGCCAGTGCCGCCGCAAGATTTCCTCCGGCGCTGTCGCCTGCTATTACTGTTCTGTTGATATCGATTTTTAGGAACTCACAGTTATATACAGTCCATCTCAGAGTGTCGTAGCAGTCTTTCATCATTCTTAGGTGGCTGTGTTTAGGTGAGGTGCGGTAGTCCACGGCCATTACCTTGCAGTTTGTGCGCTTTGCATACTCCTTTATCAGTCTGTAGTGATACGGCGCCGCTTTGTATACGAAACCGCCGCCATGGCAGTAGAACAAAAACGGCGGATTTTTCTCACATTTGTAGGGCTCATAGAGAAGTGCGTCTATAGTGTTGTTGTCCGTCGTAGGTATCCTTACCTTTGTTACTTTTACTTCTTTATCCCCGTGAGGAATTTTGACTAACAAGCCGAGTATAAGCTCGGCTATAGGCAAAAATATTTTAACAATAGGAAATGTCAATAGTCTTAATATTTTGTATTCTTTTGATATTTTGTATTTTGACATATTATCACCCTGAATACATTGTACAATATATCGCTCAAAATTACAACAAAAACTTATGTTTGATTAACAATTCTGTGACTGAGTGCTAATATTGTGCGTTTGAATAAACATTTTATTCGTGGTAGAATATACAAAAATCGCAAAACAATGGAGGTATTTTTATGTCAGATTGGAGTTCGGCTCAATATATGAAATTCGGCAGTGGGCTGAGACCGTATCTCGCCGCTTTGACAGACAGCGAGCAGACCGAGTTTTTGCAGGATTTGCACAGCCGCATAGATTCGCTGTATCCGATACGGCATAACGGAAAATGTATCCTAAAAATGCCACGCCTGTTTTTTACAGCTAAAAAGAAATAAATCAAAATTTATTGTAGCAATTACGCTTTTGAACAATGGGTTATCAAAACAAAACAGGCTCAGGGATTTCGGTCCTTGAGCCTGTTTTTTAGATACGGTAATATTATTTTCGTTCGGTTACAGTATGTATTCCATCGTTCTTTTTTTTGTTTTCAGCCCCATTTTTTCATAGAATTTTTCTGCCGGAGTGTTCCCTGCCCATACATTCAGTGTTACTTCGTAGCAGTCCATCCTTTTTGCCTCTTTTTTGACATAATCAAACAGAGCCTCGCCGATATGCTTTCCTCTTTGTTCCTTGTCTACGCACAAATCGTCGATATACAGTGACTTGAACGGTACTGTATTGTTAGAAACAGACTGTTCCTGTAACTGACAAAAGGCATAGCCCACACAGATGTCACTGCCGTTTACGGCAACATAAATCGGCTTTTTGTCATCATTTATCATTTTCGCCAACTCGTCAGTCGTGTATTTGGTGGTGCCGGATATAAAAATATCCGGGCGTATGTCGGCGTGTATTTGGAGCACCTGCTTCAATAACTCGATAATCCTCGGTATATCCTTTTCTTCCGCTCTTCTGATATTCATACTGCATTAGCTCCTAATGAATAAACTTTCGAATTTATTATATAAAAATTATTCTTGTCAGTCAAATTAAAAGTTAATATCTGAATATACTCCGTAGTGGTCGGACACATACCCGTTGTTCCGGTCGTTCAGCACGGTATAATCTACTGCTTTTCCATCGGTAAATATAAAATCGATAGGCTCATTACCGGTAGAGCGATAGCCCCACTTTTGATATGTGGCTGCTTTTACTGCCCGTATTTATTTTTTGTGCAGAGGCAGTTCAATCGGTACAGCCTTTTCCGCTCGCTCCCGTCGTTTCTTGACCGAGGACACCGTGATTGAGTGCGATTCTTTCGTCCTTTGCTCTCATATCATCTTCGCCTACACGGATTGTGGTTATAACATAGTCGGCATCCTCTATTGCCTCAATGCTGTCCGTCGTTAGCGTAATTTTCATTTTAGGACAAAGGAGATTTGCAACATGACTTGCCATACCGCCGTAAATTCTCAATATTTCCTTGTTGTTATCCATAAAGCAAAGCTCGTCTATCCGCCGATTTTTCTTCTTATTCCCAGCTTGTCAGCAATGAGCATCAAATTGTTTACATCTCTTTGGACGAGCTTGCCGTTTTTGTTCGGAGGCAGATTGATTACCATAAGATTGTTTGTCTTTTCGAGAATACGATAGTTGTTGGCTATTTCGTCTGCGTCCTGCAAAGTTTTGCTGTCGTATTCGTCAGAATAGAACCAAACTCCCTCCTTGCGTGAACATATTGTTTGTTCAAACGGCATATAGTATTTTTCGCCGTTGAATGTATAGATTTTAGGATCGTCCTCCCTGCACATATGCGGGTCCCAAAGTCTGAAGTCAGAGGGAAACATTGCGATTGGATCACCGTATTGATAGTTTTTAGGCTGGTATCTTTCTTTTTGAAAACCCTTTCTCTTACTGAATTTTCCGATTGTCAGATTTACACCGATTTGGCACTTTGGCTGTAACTTTTTTACGGTGTTATATATTCTGTCCAGCTGCCATTTGCAGCACGCCTTGTCCCATCCGCCGTCTAACCAAAGCTCAACCACTTCGCCGTATCTTCCGTCCAAAAGCTCGGTGAGTTGCCTTTCCATATATCTTACATAGGCCTCGTCATTTTTGTAGCAGTGCTCGTGCCTGTCCCAAAGAGAGTAGTAAATTCCGAGCTTAATACCGTACTTTTGGCACGCCTTTGCCACTTCGCCGATAACATCTGTTTTGTTCGGCGAGCATCTGACGGAATAATTTGTGGTATATGTGTTCCAGAGACAAAAACCGTCGTGATGCTTTGATATAATTATTACATAATTCATACCTGCCTCGTATGCCGCTTTTATCCAGTTGTCTGCATCTATTTCAGTCGGCCTGTAGCTTTCTATAGGCAGCTTGCCGTCGGACCACTCGGTGTTGTTGAATGTGTTTATGCCGAAATGGATGAACATTCCGAACTTTCTGTGTATTTGCTCCAGCTGATACTCGTTCGGTCGGGTAGACGGTATTTGTTTTATAGGGAACTTTCTCGGATATTCAATTCGTGAAAATAATGCCATAATGTACCTCTCTTTTAGATAACCCATTGTTGTGCTGAAATCGGTTATCAGCTTTTCTTTTATCATAAATCATTTATTCACCGTTGTCAAAACAACAAAAAAGGTTTTTATTATGATAGCTGTAAGAGATAATTCATTTGAAAATATTCTACATCGATCTGTAAGTTGTGTTTATCCCAAATTAACAATTCATGTATGCTAAATACTATCTGAATGTCAAATTCGCAAAAAAATAAATGATATTTTACCCATAGGTACAAGAGAATGTTTTGAATCAATCGATGGTTATTCAAGAATTTGGAGTTGACTTCTACCATGCCTTTGATATAATCAAGAAAGGAGGGATAATAATGGATAGTTATATAAAAAATTTAAGGAATAAAGTTGGGCACGATGAATTAATTTTGAACTATGCAGGATGTATAATCTTAGATGATGAAAATAGATTGTTGTTACAAAAACGTTCGGATTGTGAAAAATGGGGCTTTCTAGGTGGAATGGTAGAGTTAGGAGAATCCATTGAAGAAGCAGCAATTAGAGAAATCAAGGAGGAAAGTGGTTTAGATGTTAAAATAAATTCTCTGTTTGGCGTATATTCTAAATATTTTGAAAAATATACAAATGGTGACAAAGTTCAAGCAATTGTACATGTATTTAAAGCTCAAGTGGTTGGTGGAGAATTAATCGCTCAAAATGACGAAACCCTCGAGTTGAAATATTTTGAGTTAATTGATGTTCCTCCGTTGTTCAACAAACAACATCAAGATATATTTGGTGATTTAATTTCTAATAAAGAATATACTTTTAGATAATCAAATATAAATAATTAGTTATCGGATTAGACTATAAAAAACTTTGAAAAGTTGACATCGTATTACTTTTTGAACCAGCCTCTTTGAGGCTGGTTTTGATTTAAGCGATTGACGGTTGAACAGCCGCCAAATTCAAATAATAAAAAGCCCAAAGCGGATAAAATCCACTTTGGACTTTTTGGTGCGCCGGAAGGGACTTCGTCTAAACACTGAGTATGTTTTTCCCATCCCCACAAATAAAGAGAATTCTCGCAAACTTTCACAACATAATTATAACCACCAGTATAGCGGGTGGTTATTTGTTTTGCACATTTCGGTGCGTAACTATCTAAAGTCACTAACAAAAACTTAAGTTTGAAATCCTTGAGCTTTTTTATGCATACTATGTTGTCTATACTAAAAACATACAGACCTAAATAACGTACAGTGAATTAAAACGATTTCAAACAGCATTGACAAAATCTAAATTCATCTGTAATCTGTGAGCTTATCCCTAAAAGGATAAAAATAAGATTGGAGATGATTTTATTACAAGTTATGAATTCAGAAACGATACAATGTTTTTGAGAAATCAATTTAAAAGTGTTGGTATGTTCAAACTGCCGCTTGTTAAAAAACAAGAAATCAGTCTTGAAGATGTAAGCTTAATCGGTTATGATAAAGTTAATCAAAGTAACGATTACAAAAGTATAGTACATTTCTTTCTTGACGATTATAAGTTTGAGAGCATATACAACAATCCCGAGAAGAAAACAGAAGTGCTTAGGAAGTTTAAGGCTGTGCTTACACCCGATTTCAGTATGTTTGTTGAAATGCCGATTGCATTGCAACTTTTTGCCACGTTTAAAAACAGGTGGACAGGTGCATATTTGCAATAGCAGGGCATAAAGGTGATTCCAACCGTTCGGTGGGGAGACCTTACGAGCTTTAATTTCTGCTTTGACGGAATTGAAAAGGGCAGTATAGTTGCCCTTTCAACAATAGGGATTAAAAATCAAAAATCCCATTTTATGCTCGGCTACAACGAAATGTTAAGCAGAATTAAACCAAGTAAAATTATTTGCTATGGCAAACCTTTTGATGGAATGAAGGGCGATATAATCGAGGTTGATTACGCACGAACGAATAATTTGCAAAAATCGAACAGCGGTTTGTATATCAAAACTTTTTACGGGTATATTGATAACACTTATAGAAAAGGCGGAGGCTCTGCAAGCGGACAAAGCTCGGGGAATCCCGAGCCGGAACAGACCTGGACTCCGAAAAACAAAGAATCAGAAAGATTTTTAGGTGAACCTGGAGAAATTAAAAGAACTTTTATTTCAACTAAAAAGGGCGGCTATTGGGTTGAAACAAAAATAGGGCGTGACGGTAGAGCTACAAAAGAACGTCAATATACCGATCATGGAAGAGCCGATAAACATTCAAATCCGCATGATAATATTATCGGATGGAAAGAAAATGGCGAACCAAATTGGAGCAAAGAAATCAATTATTACGGTGAGGAAATACCCGAATTTAAATATTTTATAATTACAGGAGTGAGCAAAATGAATAATGATTACAACGGCAATTTTCAGAGCAAAGAGGAATTTGAATCTGTAATCGGCAGAGGGTGCGAATTAGGCTTTGAATGGAAAGGTCATGAATACTGCATTTTTAGGCAAAATGATAATACGTGGTTTTTTGGATTGACAGGCACTGATACAAGCAAGGACATTTCCTTAAAAACTCTTGATGACGTTATGAATTATGAAATTGACGGCGAAAGGCTTGTTGATATCTGCACAAAATTCACTGTCATTGAAAGAACATTTTAATTTTCATAAAAACTACTTATAATAAGTTTTTACTGAATTACTATTCTACTATTCAAAATGTGCTGTATAGTAGTGTGACAAATTTTAAAAATAAAATCAGTGGGAGTCAAATGGGAGTCTCGTCCAAACACACTTCGTGATTAAGGCGAAATGCAAGCATTTGCCAAC
>ERZ857629.1994-NODE-1994-length-20359-cov-11.863968_pt1 | contig 20359 bp, 23 predicted proteins | sample MGYA00519700_ERZ857629 | MGnify/ENA primary metagenome ERZ857629 (study PRJEB31778, sample SAMEA3449351) | human gut metagenome | biome: human gut; feature: human-associated habitat; material: faeces | place: United Kingdom | collected 2010/2012 ...
ATTTTGGTCTATCAGCCACCGGATAAGCCTGCCCAGCTCCCGGAATTTATTGATACGAAGATGAAAAGCTGCAGATGTATGGTAAGATCATGAGCAAGTGGTAAGTGAAATGAAATCCCTGCGCTGGTATTCTCCGGCGCAGGGATCTCTCTTAACAGTCATGCTTTATTGTTCCAAAGGGTAGTCATCACCGTTGGCATCCTTCCAGGCCCGGATGTAATGGGCTGAATCGCAGATTATCTGGATATTGTCCGGAGAAAAGCGCATCAGCTGACGAAATATCTTATCCATCTCCACGCCGGTTTCTGTGCGCTCCGCATAGAACAGGATTTTTGGTGAGATTTCAAGCAGATGGATCAGATTGCTCAGTGTGTCAAACGGTATGTCTGATTTTCCTGCTTCTATTTTCTTGAGCGTGCGGATATCAATATCCAGCTCGTCAGCCAGATACTGCTGATCCCATTGCTTCTCCTCTCGGGCCTGCTTGACCAGTAAGCCTGCAAATTCCGATATGCTATACATGCTGCACCTCCTTGTCAAACCATTATAACAGAACCCTCCAAGCATTTTGCTTCAGGTATGGTGAAATATGGTTTCACCTTTCGATGCAACCAACTCCGGCTTCGCGAATAAAATGCTTTTGAAGGGCAATACTATTCTCGTGTTTGCGGTACTATTTCGGCAGTAAACATCCTCTATTGCCGAAATAGTATTGACGAAACGAGGAAAAGCGCTATAATGTAATTGTACCAAAACGGCAATAACGAGTTTTTATTGCCGAAATGGGACGGTTTGCGAGGTGATTATCATGTTCAATCAGGTTCATCTGACGGCATTGGCTGGCATGAAGAGTTTTAGTTTTGGAGATTTCTTTATGACCAATCAGGACAGTGGCTGCCCGCTTGGAGAAGAGGCTATGCGCAAGAGACTGCGTGGCCTGGTAAAAAGCGGAGAGGTCGTTCGCGTCGGTCGGAATGCGTATTGTGTCTCCGGAAATAAGGTGAGCAGTTATCGGCATGAATACTCAGAGGAGGCTAACACAGTCGCACAGGCCCTTCGGGAAGCGTTCCCTGCGGTGGAGTTTACCATTTTTGAACTGGTGCAGCTCAACGAATTTGTCAATCATCAGCTGGCCCACAACGTTCTTTTCCTCTCCGTGGAGGATGATATCATTGACTTTGTTTTTGACCTGCTCAAGGAGCAATTCCCCGGCAAGGTGCTGCTCGACCCGACATCCGAGCTGTATCACCAGTATTGGTATGATGGCATGATCGTATTAAACAAGCTGGTTACTGAGGCACCAAGGGGAATTGAGGAGGCCTGGCACACCCGGCTTGAAAAGCTGCTGGTGGATTTGGTTTCTGACTCTCTGCTGCAGGAAGTGATCAGCAAGAGCGAATATCCGGCAATCCTTGAAGGGACTTTTTCCGGTTATGTGATCGACGAGAGCTGCCTGTTCCGCTATGCCAAGCGCCGCGGTGCCGAGAAACGGCTGAAGGCGCTGATCCGGGAAAAGACAAATATTACGCTAAGAACGGAGTAATGACATGATACAGCCAATCAGTTTTGCGGAAGAGCATATCCGTGAACTTCAGAAAACCAGTAAGCGAGATCCTGTCCTGCTGGAGCGTGCGGTCTACGCCTTTGGCCTGCTGGAGGCTCTGGCCCGTGTGGGTATGCCTTTCATTTTCAAGGGCGGTACCTGCCTGATGCTCCTGATGAACCGTCCGCGCCGGTTGTCCACTGACATTGATATCATCGTGGAGCCCGGAACGGATCTGGATGCCTTTATCGAAGAGGCATCCAAGATATTCCCTTTCCAGAGTGCGGAAGAACAAAAACGCATCGGCAAAAATAATATCGAAAAGCGCCATTTCAAGTTTACCTATGATTCCCCGGTAAACCATAAGCCGTTGTATATCCTCTTGGACGTCCTGTTCGAGGAAAACCATTATGCTGAGCTTATCAGCAAGGAAATCCGAAACGAGCTGCTGCAAACGCAGCCGGAATATCTGGCAGTACAGATCCCCAGCGCAGATTGTATCCTGGCGGATAAACTCACCGCATTTGCACCCCACACCACCGGTATTCTCCTCAATGACGGCAAGGATATGGAGGTCATGAAACAGTTTTACGATGTGACCTCTCTGCTTGATATCTTTGAGGACACTGCGAAAGTGCACCATACATACACGGAAATTGCCAAGGCAGAACTTGCATACCGCGGCAGCGATGCCAGTGTGGAAGACTGCCTTCGGGATACATTTGACGCAGCACTTTGCCTCGCGTCCCGAGGAAAATCCGATGCAGAGGAATACCCTCTGTATGTAAAGGGCATCCGTGATCTGCGCGGCCATATCTACGCAGAAAACTACAGCCCGGAGATCGCCGCCACCAGAGCAACTAAGGTAATGTATATGGCGGCGTGCCTGCTGACAGGCAATGACTATGAGCGAATTGAGGATGCTGCGGCATTTGCCGGTGAAAAGTTGACGGTGGACAAGCTCATGCCGCTGGCCTACCTAAGAAAAGTCAGCGCAGAAGCATATGCTTACGCCATTAAAACGGATCGTCTGATCGCAGAATAAAGGGTCAACTTCCCGCACGGCAGGTCACAAGCATTATAGGGAGAATTATGGTTTTGCTCATTCCAGTAGTTTTACACCTTATTTGATGTGGCAAGATGTGGAAGTGGAGTTGATTTGAAAACAGACCTATAAGTGAGGTGCTTCTATGAAAAATCATTCCAATAGGATACTGACTGTGTTTTTTGCAGTATCGCTTGTAGTCAGCATAAGCCTATTCTTTGTTCGAGCGGCAGCGTTCCCCTTTGAGATTTACGGTGCCATCGAGATTTGCGCGTTCTATTTTCCTGCCGTGCCGTTCCTGTTTCTACAGATGCTTTTGTGCAAGGCAGTTCAGAAAAAATGGGTGAGGTTTCTCCCACTTTTGGCTGTCGCCATCGTAGCAATGGTGGCGGCCGTGGGCTGTGCTACAGCCAGCGGATGGGATACGCTTGGTTATCTCATCTTGCTATTGCTCTGCATCGGACCTGCTCTTGGTTGCATAATCGGTTTTATCGCAGACTGGCTATGGCACAAACGGGATTATGCGGTGTCTGCACGGAGCTATGTTTTTATGGTGGCATTCCCACTGTTGGTATTCGCCGCAGCTATTTTTACAGATTGGCATGGCAATTTGGGCGCGAGGAGTATGTACGATATTCCATCCAAGGAATCTGTAGTCGCTGCATTTGAAGAAGGAACCTACACCGTTGACAGCAATGACCTTATCGGATATGACCGTGATCAGCTGCACGAAATCTGGGGTGGGCCTGATAATATGCTTTCCGGCTTTTGGGGAGATCGCTGGGAGATTGATGACGGCACAAATGTAATCGTATATTATGCCGCCGATGGGAAAATCGAATACGTCAAGATAGATACAGATTCTGCGTATGACAACAACCAGGCCGCAGTCACCATTGATGGTGAAATTTACTATGTTGTTGGCGATCCGATTTATTTTGAGTCCGAAGAGATTGAATCAATGACATTCCTTGAACACGCCGTTCCTTACATCGAAAGCAAACCCGAAGCTGGGTATTACGACCCTGATTTGGAAATGAAGTATGCAAAGGTGGACGAGGGTATTGTGGTTCTCTATATGACCGAATGGTATTTGTGTGTTCCAGCAGATACTGCGATATCCGATTGAACAAACCACCGGACGATTTGGAAGTAGATTCGGAAGCCGGTTGTAAGGAGGCGAAATAAATGGGAGATGTTATAGGTCCTGTTATCCTTGGCATTATCATCAGTATTCTTGGCATATCCAACATGAAGGGAAATATTTCCTCTCTTCATTGGTATCATCGTCAGCGGGTTTCACCGGATGATGTAATGCCTTTCGGTAAAAGAGTGGGGTTAGGGACATTGATTATTGGCATCGCAATTATCGTTTTTGGACTGTTCTCACTGATTACCTACCTAACGGAAATTGAAGTCTATACGATTATCGGTGCAGCGCTTTTGATTCCTGCGGTGATTGTCGGGCTTGGCCTAAGCCTGTATGCGATCATCAAGTATAACAAGGGATTATTCTGAAACGCCGCTAAAGCGAGATATGTGAGGTGCTATATGAAAAAGAGAATATGGAAGCGCCTTTTCATTGCACTATTATGCCTTGCGCTAATCGGCGGTGTCACCGTCCTGGGCATCAATGGACATGTGAAGAAAAGCACCGCAGACCAAATCCTTTCCCCTGAAGAGGCTGCCACACTGACGGATGTTGACTGCATCCTTGTGTTGGGCTGCTATGTCCATGATAGCGGACGCCCCAGCGATATGCTGGCGGATCGGCTTCGCAGAGGCATTGAACTGTACCAGTCCGGTGCAGCTCCGAAACTGCTCATGAGCGGCGACCACGGCCAGAAGGACTACAACGAGGTCAAGGCCATGAAGTTGGAGGCCATGGACGAAGGCATCCCCTCCGAGGATATCTTCATGGATCACGCTGGCTTCTCTACATACGAAAGCATTTTCCGGGCAAGAGATGTATTTGCCGCTGACAAGATCATCATTGTCACGCAGGAATACCACCTCTACCGTGCGCTTCATGTTGCCAACGCCCTGGGCGTGGAGGCGTATGGTGTTGCCGCAGACTATCATACCTATGTGGGACAAGCATACCGTGAGTTGCGTGAGATCCTTGCTCGTAACAAGGATTTTGCGACGAGTATCCTGAAACCGGAGCCGACCTATCTGGGCGATGTGATTCCGGTCAGCGGTGACGGTGATCTGACAAACGACGAGGATATGGAACCAGTGCTCTCATAGGGCAAAATGCCGTGATTCTCGTATTCCGAGAGTAATTCTGAGTCTATTGGGTGGCTTTCTCACTACCACAATTGTCTACCCAATTCTGGCGACTATTCTGCTTATTCTTGTCTTTCAATTTGTAGAAAACAAAAGCCGCAATATTTCGGTGGAAGAGTACGCTGTATGAGTACGATGGTCGGAATCTGGTCACGAAGGAGATTAACGCGCTTGGCGACAGTACCGTTTATGTCTACGACGGCAACGGCAATCTGGTCTCCAAGACCGACGCGGACGGTTATGTGACGCAGTATTCCTACACCGCCCTTGATTTGGTGAAGAAAATCAATTACAATGGGGCAAAGGAAGTCTCCTACCAGTATAACAAGGTCGGCGAACTGGTGCAGATGGATGACTGGACTGGCACCAACACCTTCGAGTTGGACCTGCTGGGCCGCCTCCAGAAGATGACCGACCACAAGGGCAATACGGTTTCCTACACCTATGACGCCGTGGGCAATCAGACCGGCATTACCTATCCGGACGGCAGCAAGACCCGCAGCTTCTACGATGCGGTGTATAACCTTACCAGCGTCATTGACGCGGATGACGGCACCTATGCCTATGTCTACGATGTTGCCAACCGCCCTGTCAAGCTGACTTATGGAGGAGTATATGCGGATTAAACACAGATTCGGTTTTTCGAGAGATAAAGATATTTACAACTGCTTGGACAAGATTGGAATGCCATATGAAAAAGGAGACTTAGTTTCGATTCTTACTATATTCGAAGATGACAGACGATTTGAGCAAGTCAAGGCTTTGTTTGAAGCGAAGCAAATTTATCCATTGACCGAGACAGTCTATTCTTCTTCTGAATTGGAAAGTGCTTCTTGGTTAAGTGTACGAAGCACGTGGCGGAGTGGATACCCATTTCCGAAAGAAAATAAAGAGTATATTTTTTCAACATACAATACAGAAACATATTGCTGTAAGTGTGGAGCGGGCCTAATCCAAAAAGCCAACTTTTCCGTGGAAAAAGAGCCAAGATGGGGAAGCAGAAATTTTTTAATGTTGAATTGGGTTCATGATGAATTGTTCGTTTCTGAAAAGGCTGCATCAGTTTTGAAAAATAGTGATTTTGGTGGATTTCAAATCAAAGGTGTTAATGGGAAAATGGACGTTTTACACGAAGGAATATATCAATTATACATTAACCGGACTCTCGAATATGGCTTAAAGGATGACTCTATAAGCAAGGTTATCTGTTGCAGCAATTGCAACCGTAAGCGCTATTTACTAAAACCAGGGTATATCACTTATGACCGAAGTGTATTTGATAATATTGATGATGATATTATTAAGTCTGGTGAACAATTTGGAGAAATCGTTTGTAGTCGAATAATTTTTATTTCTCAGAGGTTTTATAGATTCCTTAAAGAAAAGAAACTTAATAGAGGGTTACAGTACGAACCAATACAGCTCGCTTAGGCAATAATTTTCGTTAGAACTATACGTTGATGCCAACCGCCCTGTCAAGCTGACTTATCCCAACGGCTGGATCGAGCAGTATACCTATGACGCCGAGGGCAACCTCCTCAAGACGGTGGACACTGATCCCTTCCAGCTCTACAACAAAACGCCCAAGGTCAAGTATGAGTACACCTACGACGCCGAGGGCAATGTGCTGACGGAGTTCCAGCGGGACAGCGACGCCACGGAAAATCTCAAGAGCCGCACGGCCTTTACCTATGATGCATTAAACCGACTCACCGGCAGTACCCGCAGGCTGGAGGTCTATCCCTACGATACCCTCGCCTATACCTACACCTACGATACGCTGGGCAACCTGCTGAAGCAGAGCGGTCCGACCAAGGGCGAAGAGGATACCTACCAGTACAACGACCTCAACCAGATGGTGAGCAAGCATGTGTGCGGCTATGAGCAGAAGATCACCCGCATCTATGACTACGGCTATACCTACGATAAGCGCGGCAATCTGGTGAAGGAAGAAGAGATCTGTTCTCCTACCACCACCGGGCCTAGGAACATCACCATTGCAACTTATCTCTATGACGAGACGAACCGCATGGTGCAGGGCACCAACAAAGCCGGCGAGGTCAGTGCGTACACCTTCAACGGCCTCGGCGTCCGCGTCGGCACGGAGCTGATCCTGAAGGATAATACCCACGGCTATACAGACTTCCACTGCCAGACGCCCAGCGTGGAGACCGGCATCGAAAAGCCGGAAGTGGTCAAGACGGATTATGTCATTGACTATACCAGACTGGACATCGACCAGCGGGTGCTGATGAAGTCCGAGCAGGACGGCTATGACTTCTTCTACACCTACGGTTTGGACAAGCTGCAGGTCATGACGATTGGCGAAGGCAGCAACTGGTGGGGGCAGAGCATCAAGAAATGCGTCAATATGGCCTACGTCCACACCGACCGCCTTGGCAGCGTGGTGAATCTCTCCGATCAGTATGGCCGTGTGACCGCACGGGCAGACTACACCGATTGGGGCGAGGTGCGCCGGTACACGGACATCACCGTGGACGGCGGCTTCCGCAGACTACTGCCGGAGATTACCTACGCCACCCATGAGTATGACGATGTGCTGAACCAGTTCTACGCAAAGGCGAGAATGTACGATGCGGATAATAAGCGGTTTGCGGCAATCGACCCCATCCTTAATCCGGCTGAGTATAGCATTAGCAATTATGTCAGCGATCCTATGATGCTGGTGCAGTATCTGTATGTCAAAGATAGTCCGCTGGTATATGTGGATGAAGACGGCGAGATCTTCGCACTGGTTACCGGTGCAATCGGCGCTGTTGTTGGCGGGGCTGTTGGAGCATACAAGTCTTACAAGAGTACAGGAAAGGTAAGCATTAAATCCACCTTGGTTGGCGCAGCAGTCGGCGCTGCGGTTGGCGTAGGTGCAGGTGCACTTGCTGGTACTGTTCTTGCAGGCAGCGCAACGGCCTCTACTGCCGCAGTTGCTTCCGGTGCAGCAAAAGCTGGTGCAGCAGCGGTAGCAGCCGCAAAATCCACCGCAGCTACAGCAGCCAAAACGATTAGAGCGGCCGGGCAGGTTGCGGCAGCAAAGGCAAAGGCAATTGCGACTGCAGTCGGAACAGCTGGTAGCAAGGTGGCTCAAGGTATTCAGCGGGTTGCAACCCATATTACGAATTTGTCCACGAGAGCTGCAACAGCGGCAATGTCGCAGCCTGGAACGGTTGGAACAGTTGCGAGAAATGCCTTTGCAAATCCTGATGTAGCTGTTGCGACTGCAGCGAGTATTCCTGGAACTGCAATCGGAGCACTGCAGACTATTAAGCATGTGGCTAAAGGCGAATGGGCTGAGGCATTAGAAAGCGCAGTCCCCACACTGATTTCTGGCTACATGATGACTTTAGGCTGCAAGCTGTTATCTACAAACAGCACTCCCTACAAAAATACACCGCAACAAAATTCTTCACCGTTGGATGATGCAAATTTTGCTCAGCGCAGTTACAATAATACATTTAGCCCAGAAAGAATCAAAAAATACTCCGAACTGGCAGGGGAGCCTATTCAAACAGTCGAAAATTTAGCAAATGCAATAAAAACGGGGAAAATTAGCCCTGCAGAGTTGCTAATAGAGTATATTGTTCGTGATGGAAAACTTTGATTTTGAATACAAGGACATCTCAAGCACTAATTCAAGCGGGGATTCCCAGAAGCCAGTGGAATGCTGTGAACCAAACTGGCAATGCATTTGCTGAGAGCCTTCTTTCTGGGCAACTTAACCGAAATAAGCTAACATCTGAGGGGATTTCTACCGTAAGACCAAGTGGAGGACAGAAGTGATTGTAAAGAAAATTTTTGAGTTGCCAATGCTATCTTCGCTCTTGAACCATGAGCCAGAACTTCTCATTAAAGGATTAGACATTTCAATGATTTTGGACGGAAAAGATCTTAGCGATGCTAATCGGCATGTGTGCTTATCATTCAAAAATGTCTTGTGCCACAAACATACATCAGAGCGTTTTACTGCAGAAATGTATGATGCATACGATACTGTTGTTGAGATTGTGGATTCAGAATGGTTGATGACAATGAAGAAGATGAATGAGACCGACTTCAACTTCTGGCAACCGAAGCATTTTGCTGTTTACTTAGATGGCATGGGACTATACCAATTTGTTGCAAAGGGGTTTGAAAAAACAGCTCTTTCCTAATACATTTCAGCACCAACAACGAAGATGGAAAATATGCTGTTTCATAGCTTCAAAGGTAAGCGTAAAACGCCGCCACTGAGGACGGCAGCGGACAATCAAGGAATCCCCGCATAACGAAGAAGAGGGCGTGGCTCAGCCACGCCCTCTTCTTCGAAAGCTGTTTTCGATGCTGCTTTGAACGCAGCAGGCACGATTGGATCTGCGGCTCTTGCGGTTAAGAGTTTCCCCGCAGTTAAGCATGAGATTGGCTATTACATGGCCAACTATAAGTAATTAAAACAAAATGACGGCGATCTGGCACTTTTTACAGCGCCGGATCGCCGTTGCGCTTTCTTACGCATCCCAGCTCATTGGAACTTTTCGGCATATTTTACGTCTATTATGGTAGAGGTTTCACACCTACTCTGGAAGGAGGGAACGCGATGAAAAGATATATTTCGCTGCTTCTGGCAATCGTGTGCGTTCTGGCGCTGGCCGGGTGCGCTCCCCATACGGAAAAAGATTATCCGGCTGCGATCATGGCAGAGGGTACAGTTTACCTGAAGTCTGTTTCCGCTATGCCGGCCGAGATCGACGAGAGCGCCATCATCGGATACACCAATTCCTATACAGACACCTATCCGGAAAAGGATGGCGAGACCAATTTCAACCGAGAACTGAATATGCCTTATGCCAGAGTGGAGGGCGGCATCGCAGTCCTCTATGAGAATGAATGGTACTTGTGTAGGCCGAAGGATGAGGATGCTGGCGCTGGCGGTGGAACGATCACGTTCTATGCGGAGCCTACACGAGAAGGCAGAAAGCCAGCTTCGTCCGGCGCTACATCCCTCTCCGTGAAACGAGCGGAGAAGCTGCGGAAAATCATTGATGATGTGGATACATGGGTAAACGATGCCCTTGTGGATCGACTGGCTTATTACTTTGACGGACACATCGAGTTTGCTGGAGACAAGACGCTTTACTACTTCACCTATGAGTACAATGTCATTTACTTTAACCAGCAATTCGCGGAGATCCCTGCGGAGGATATGCAATATATCAAGGATATCGCTATAGCCAGCGGTTATCCGGTGGATCTTCATCTGGAACAGCCGGGCAGCTTTTCCTATTCTGAGGTGACGGTCACATTCAAGACTGGCGACCCCGGTGTGAAGAACGAAGGTTTCGTGAATACGGAGTCTGTCCCTATGAGCAGTAGGATTTGGGATGTAAAGACGCAGGCCGTGAACGAACGCACTATCGAATACGATACTGTGACCGTCAATTATGACGAGACGGCGAAGGTCTGGGAGGTCACATATTCGACTGCAAATACGCTGGGCAACTGCCAGAGCGTGTATATGGATGAAAACGGCGTGACGCTGCTGATCGTCTATGGCGAGTGAGGATTGGAGGTGCGATAATGAAAAAGCTGATTGCAATACTTGCTCTCTCGTTGAGCCTGCTCCTTTGCCTGACGGCCTGCGGCTCCAAGATGCCCTATGACCTCTCCGGGACAGTGTCTGTTGAGCTCCACGCCTACAATAACGATTCTACTGAACCGTTTGCCAAAATCATTGTGGACGGCGAGGATGTTGCGACCATCGCGGAGATGTTCAGTTCTCTGAAACTGAAAGAACTGGACTATACGGAGCCATCCATCAATGGCTACGACTTCTGGTTTAAAGATGCGGACGGAAACGAGATTGCCAAACTCTCCTTGCCTTATGGACCCTCTCCATGGGTGGTATTTAAGGGAACCGCATATCAGGATGTGAATGGCGGCGTTGATGTTGACTATCTGGCTCAGTTGGTAGACATGACGGTGTCTGCTGGCCCTGCATCAGCTCCGGGATCTGCTGACCGCGGTGGTCGGCCTTATGCGCCGTATATCGGAAGCTATGTTACGAAAGTTGATGTCACACACATTCTTTCCGGGCAGCTTCAGGAGTGGACGGTCGATGGAGAACAGTTGGACGAACTCCGGGCGTGGGCTGATGGGCTGAAATATGAGCATAAAACTTATGCAGATGGACAGTCCCCCAGCGACACAGACGGTGGGGAGATTTATAGCTTTGTATTGACCGAAGGCGATTATCCCGGCTTCACCTATGTCATTAATGGCCCGGATGACTGCCATTTGGTTATCGAGGGCGAATGGTTTTCTGTAAGCAACCCATCGACACCGCCTATTGCTATTCCGTAAATGAATCAATTAGAAAAAAGATGCAAACAAAGTAAAAGGAGCAAAATAGCATGAAAAAGAAATTACTTATAGGCGTTTTCGTTTTATTGATAGTCGTTATATTAGGCAGTTTCTTATATGTTGGCATTGGTAAAAACAACATTGAGAACAAAATGTGGAACTACCTATCTATACGCAGGAATCTCCAAAATCCCACGCATGGCCTTTCTGAAATAATTATATCACACAAGTAAAGCCCGCAGGAACTACCATGCTCCTGCGGGCTATCTACTTAGGTTACAGTTTTACAAAGAGCTCACCCAAGGCTGCGTAAGCGTCCTCGCTGATCTCATACACCAGCACATCATCATTGCTGGTGATTTGACCTTCCGCCAGAAGCTTCTCAATTACGCTATTAGGTCCAATTTCAATCAAATACCATGCGCTTTCCGCTTCGACAATTAAATAGTCGCTGGTATCTTTATAGTGAGCCTCGCCGGTGGTGTCCGCATAGTGAATGGAAAGGGTAAAATAGTCGGTAAGGTCGTAATTCTCCAAAGAAGCGGGGTACTCATCAAGATACTGCAGCTCATGGATGCCAACAACGGTATTAAGCAGGAAATCCGAAGTGTCAAACTCTCCCGCAGCCGTTTCCTGTCCGTTCTCTACCATCGTGATAACGGATAAAATCGGCTTCATCTCCTTTTCCATCTCCTCAATATAGAGGTCTCCGGCAGCATTGGTAAGCGTATTGTAGTCGTATTCAGAGGCTATGGTAAAAAGTGTGGGGTTAAAATCTACCTCTGTGACCACAGCATCCAGTTTTCGACCGTCTACTGTGACCTTGAGCTTCGGTCCGCCCTTTTTAGAGGTGGTCGCCATGCAGTATAGCCCGTCCTGATTACCGGAGCCGGTCAACTCCAACTTGAGGGATTCGCTGAACAGTCCGGAAGAATAGCCGAAACCGCGCTGATTTGCGCTGCCGCCGCCGGGAATGTAGATAAGATAATAGTAGTCGATTCTGCCGTCGCTTCGAGCTGGCTCATAGGTCTTTTCGTACATGAGGGCATAGGCATGGTTCAGGTCTTGGGAAGGATAGATTCCGTCCAGCCATGCCCGAACATATTCTTTGGTATCCTCCGGCACCTCTTGGTCAGTGTAGTATTCATCAAATGTCACTTCACGCAAACTGGAGGAGCCGCCACCAGTAGCGGCAGAGAAACTGATCCCAAGCACCAGTAGCAGGACTACAGGAATGATAATAATAGCCGCGAGGATCTTCCATAGAGTTTTATCCTTGGGGCGAACAGGCGTGACAATGTCCTCCTGTGCCGTAGGAAGTGGCTGGGCGCACTTGGGGCATACGGCCCAATCCGGCTCTACGGGTGTGGAGCAGTTCGGACAGCTTGGTTTGAGTTTCGCACCGCATTTCGGGCATACCACATACTGCTCAGTGACGGTGGCATCGCAGCGCGGGCATTTCAGATTAGAATAATTACCCCGTACCAGCAGATAAATGATAAAGCCAATCAGCGAGGGTGCCAAAATTGCGATCAGTGTCCACAGGACTGCGTTCATTCCTCGCCTTCTGGCATCACGATAAACATAAACACCAATAAGGATAGGGATAAAAACAAAAATTGATATGATGAGAAGTAGATTAAACGATGCAAAAGCTGTTCTCATAATGTAAGACCTCCTTTTCGAGTGCAAACAATAGCCAGAACACTGCCTCCAGTTGCAGAGAACAGGACATAGGCCAGACATAGAGCGGTGATCCACGGATAGTCTTCCAGTACAAGGAATCCGAGCATCGCCGCAGCGATCAGAAGAAGGATACCGGAAACTGCAATCAACGCCGTCTGCCAGCGGAGCCTGCGCCGTTCCAGTTCAGCACGGAGCATGTTTTCATTCAGCACAGGCGGCTTACGCTGTTCAAAATTGTAAATCTGTTTCACGGCCAAGCACCTCCTTCAATAATTTTCTTGCTTTGCTCAATCGGGATTTGACGGTTCCCTCCGGGATGTCCAACACCTGGTCGGTGGCAGCGGTGTCCATTTCCTCAAAGTAAAACAGGATCACAGCCAACCGGAGCTTTTCCGGTAATCCATCCACCGCTTCGTAGAGCGGGCCGTAGTCCGGGTTTTCCGGTGCCGGGACAGATTGCAGAAGCGCATCCTTTTCTTCATTGGTTTGGAAATTCAACAACGGACTTCGTGCAATGCGCCGCAGAGTGTTCCGGTATGTATTGACGCAGATCTTCGTCAGCCACGGCTCGAACTCACGGTTTGGGTCATATTGCGATATGCTCTTGACCACCCGGAGCCATGTGTCCTGGTACAGATCATCTGCCTCAAAGCTGTTGGCGCAGAGAGACAGGCAAAGCCCATACAGCCGTTTTCCGTATTGTCTAATGTATTGATCGATCAAGCTCTCTGCACCCCCTTTTCACTTACATATACAACGGCGGAGGCCGAGCGGTTCACTTTTTCTGAAATAAATTATATCACAGAAGTAACGCCCACAGGCGTCAAACCTGCGGGCTGTGCATTGTCTATTAGAAACTCATACTTTTCTCACGAGATTGTAGTCAGCATCATAATACAGGCCAAGTTCTGCACAAATCCTGTTGTTCATGCTTGTAAGCGCATCGTGGTATGTTTTATACGCCGGAGAAAGGATTTTCATGTTCGGAATAAAGATATCATTGTACCCTTTGTTTTGAAGCTCCTTCATAAACTTCCTTTGTTCAATATACACGGGATGGAATCGCAGCAATCGCTTTGTTCTGTATCCATCCAAAACCGTTTTCTTCAGTTTATCGTATTCTTCCGGACTGGGGTCAAGATAGAGCTTTAACTTTGCAGCAGCTCTGCTTTCCATCTGCTCCGGGGTTCCTTGTGGCAAGAGGCGGAGCATGATCCAGCCGGACAGTCTCATCAGTAGAGGAATTCTGATTTCTGTATTGTCCCAGAACTCTTTGATGGCATTATAGGCATCTTCCTGTTCCTTGGTCTGAATCCTAATCTGCAAATACGGTTGAAAGTGGTTCAAGAAATATCGGCCATAGAAACCCGGAAACGCATCTTTGATTGCTTGTGCAACGGTTTCATACTCTAAACACGCATAGGCGTGATCTACATCATGAGTGGATATGAATGTTTGAAGTTCAAGAAGCTCAGCTTGCTTATCCTGCAGCTCTGTCTCTTTCGCTTTCAGAACTTGCAGCAGAATGGATTCATCTCCATGGTTGATAATCTTTTGAATATCGGAGATGCCAATTCCGAGCTTTCGGTAAACGGAGATAGTTTTGAGTATTCTTATATGTTTCTGAGAATAGTTGCGGTATCCATTTTCATCCTTGGGAACAGACAGCAGACCTTTCTCTTCGTAAAACTTGATTGCTCGTTTGGTGAGACCTAATTCTTTGGAAATATCATTTATAGTCATGGTATTCGCCTCCTCGGTGATAGCATAAGGCTATACGCTACGTACAAGTCAAGAGGAACCTAAAAATTCTTCATAAAATCTCATAGCACAGAAGCAAAGCTTGCAGGTTTTGATACCTGTAGGCTTTGTATCACCGAGCTTATACCACTTTTGCCCGAGAGGGCTTGTTTCTGTCATATAAAACCGTTACAGAACTCCCTACGGAAGGGGTCGGATAACCTGCTCCAATCCACTTTCTTTTCGTATAGGTTTGCCCATCAACAGTGTATTCTACTTTAACAATGTGGGGAAACATTGCGCCGTCCATGGTGTGTAATCTCACGCGCTTGGCGTTTACCTTTAGCCACCACTGTTTTTTTACAGAGATAACGGTTCCTGCTGCTTCTTTGTCCATAAGTTGACCTCCTATTTGCCCCACTTTTCGGCAACGACTTCCAATGCCTCTCTCATTCCTTCCGGTGAATCAAAGGGGTGAGTAAAGATGCTGATGGTAGTGCCTTTAACAGCGATGCACTCCAACCGTTCTGTGACCCACGCCTGATCCAAGCCGGGGATTTCTATGCGTGTGTAATCCTCGGTGGACTGGGCAAAGACAGAATCTATCATCAGAACTTCCACGAAACGGTCAACCATGTCTTCGTTTTTGAGGATGTACACATCCTGGTACAGCCATTCTTCGCTACTATAACTGCCGTTGATTACATCAACATATTCCTGCGTGTCCCAGTGATCTGCCAACATAGACTGATTTGCCTTGACCATACTTCCTTCACCATTGACAGAGTTCGTTGTGCGTTCACACTCAATGCCAAGGTCAGAAAGTAAAATATAAGGACCGTCTGATACATCTGGCATAGTATATCGTTCGTCGTTTAGATAGTCGTACCCAACACATCCAAGTATACAGATGAGCAACAGCAGGCTGATGATTCGTGGGATGATAATGAGCTTTCGACTGCGCGGCGCATGATCCAGAGGAATGCCTTTCTTCATACGCCGATACAGGCGGCTGATGTAAATAAAACCCCATAGATCGCTGAACACGGCCCAGAGCAGGAACAGGCAGAAACCAATCACCCATGCGGTTTCTTCTACCAATCCTCGGTACAACTGCGCTGCCCAACGGCCATTGAATAAACCGCCAACAAGCGCAGCCATAAAAGCATGGAATGCCAAAATGATGAACGGAGCCATCAGAGAAGAACGGTATTGTTTTCGCAACCCCTTTAAGGTTGCTGCCTGCTGTTCGGGTTCCAAATAGAACTCTGGGGCATCATTTCCTTCCGGTGCACGGAAAATGTGCAGGTATCCGCGGCTGATGACATACTCCCAACCGCAATCCTCGTAGACTGCAATCTGTTCTTCTGGCAGATGCCCGTCCTCTAAAGATTTCAGATTTACAACCTCGACCCGGTATCGCATTTTCTTGGGTTCTGTTTTCTGGAAACGGCTCAAGGTTATGCCGCGATTGACAAGCTCCCAACCTTTCTCGGACATATCGGAATAATACTTTTCGGTTTCACCTATGGCGTAATTATTGGGATGAATACCATATCTCCAGTTCATTCCTCTACCTCCTCCAGAATTGCTCCATCGGTCACGAGCTGCTTTAAGCGTCTATACTCTAAATGAAGCGCGTTTTTTCCTTCTTCTGTGATAGCGTAATTCTTCCGGCGGCCTTCCTCGCTGGTTAGGGTGATAAGTCCTTCTTTATTCATGCGAGTGAGAACACCGTACAGTGTACCGGGACCCATTTCGATGCGGCCTCCGGAGAGTTCCTTGATGCGCTGCATCATGCCGTACCCGTGTCCCGGTTTCATCAATGCCAGCAGAATGTAATAAGTGGCTTCAGTCATGGGCGCTTGTGCCGCCATTGTCCATTCCACCTTTCTCAACTATTATGCCTCGCGATATATCGAGCAACATAATAGTAGCATATTTGAAGCACTTCGTCAATGTGCCATCTGCTCCCCAATGGCATTTATTTGTAAAGATAATATGAACTCCATTGACTTTTTGCGTCTACTGCTGTAGACTATAATCAAGAAGTCTACAGCGGTAGACAAGGAGGTTGACTTATGGATATTCCGAAGATTCACGAGGGCGAATATCGTTTTTGTCTGATTATGTGGGAACATGAGCCGGTCACGGCTGCGGAGTTGGTAAAGCTGTGTCAGGAGCAGTTGGGTTGGAAACGCACCACTACCTATACCGTTATCAAGCGTCTGGGAGAGAAAGGTGTTCTGCAGAACGATAACGGCACCATTACTTCTCTGGTTTCCAAGGACGCTGTGCAGGCATATGAAATTGGAGAACTGGTTGAAAAGACATTTGAAGGCTCACTGCCTGCTTTTGTCGCTGCTTTCACCAAGCATCAGAATATTTCTGAGGAGGAACTGGATGAGGTACAGCGCATGATCGACCGCATCCGGAGAGGAGGCAAATAATGAACGACCTGTTTTTGAAAATTATAAACATGAGCATATCAGCAAGCTGGCTTGTCCTGGCTGTGCTGCTGCTCCGGTTTGTCTTGAAGAAAGCACCCAAGTGGGTCAATGTCCTGCTCTGGGGCATTGTGGCAGTGCGTCTGGCTTTTCCGTTCTCTATCGAGAGCGCTCTGAGTCTGATCCCCAGCGCAGAGACAGTTCCGATGGATATCGAAATGGCAGTACAGCCCACGATCAACAGCGGTGTTCCAGTGATCAATAGCATGGTCAACCCTATGCTGTCCTCGTTCGCTCCACCGCAGGATGTATTGACGAGCGCAAATCCGCTTCAGATCTGGATTCCGATTTTTAGCATTCTCTGGATTGCCGGTATCGCTGCGCTCCTCCTATATACCGTGGTCAGCTATTGGCGTCTGCGCCGCAAAGTCAGCGAGGCAGTCATCCTCCGAGACAACATCTTCCAGAGCGAGAATGTGGCTTCTCCCTTTGTGCTGGGCGTGTTCAGACCGAAGATCTATCTTCCCTACAATATGGACGGACAGGATCTGAACCATGTGGTCGCACATGAGCAGGCACACATTCGTCGCAGAGACCACTGGTGGAAGCCACTTGGTTTCCTCCTGCTGACGATCCATTGGTTTAATCCTTTGATGTGGCTGGCTTATGTGTTGCTGTGCCGGGACATTGAGTTGGCCTGTGATGAAAAGGTCATTAAGGTACTGGGCAACGAGCAGAGAGCCGACTATACCCAGGCGCTTGTGGCCTGTAGTGTCAACCGCCGTGTGATCGCAGCCTGCCCTCTTGCCTTTGGTGAGGTCGGTGTAAAGGAGCGTGTGAAGTCTGTGATGAACTACAAGAAGCCTGCTTTCTGGGTCGTCGTTCTGGCAGTTATCGCCTGCGTGGTCGTTGCGGTGTGCTTCCTGACTGATCCGGAACAGGACAGCTATACGCTGCGAATTGTCGTTCCAGCAGGAAGCCAGGATGATTTTGTGTATTCAGATGAAGAAGTCAGTACAACGGGAAACTCCATTGTCATATGGTCCGGTGAAGGACTGGATGATACGGAAGTTCTTTTATTTCCAGTCGACGAAACAACAGAAACCGGATATACGGCTACCTATCTTACACATGGAATGCCCGTTGAATTTGACGCCGTAAAAGATGAATGGTTCAAGGTTGGCATCAATATGCAAAACCCAACGGACGAAGACATCGTTGTTTATGTGGAAGTCGAAAATGTGGAAATTCGTATTTCTGACGAAAGTGCGCCCAATCGTATTACTTTCAAAGCGGAAGTCCTTGAAATCCACGAGGGATATTTTCTGGTTGCACCAGAGGCAAGCTGGGCACTCAATAGCGCTGACCAAATTGAAGTTCCTCTGATGAATATGGACCCCGCTCTGGAGCCGCAAATCGGAGACATTATTGAAGTCTCATATAGCGGTGAGATACTGGAAACTTATCCAGCTCGGTTGAAAGAAGTTTACAGCATCAGAGTTGTTGCCGAAACGACGAAACTCACCTTAGATGATGTAATTATTCTTTCACAATACGGATACGATTTATCGTGGTCGGATTTTGAAAATTACGATTATATTGAGACCGGCTCTGGCCTGTATATCCGTGTCTATGTGATCAATGAAATGTATGAGCTATGGATTGGCGGTGGAAGTCCGGATAGTGACCCTATGTATATCTATCTGGCTTTGGCGGATGACCTCGATACACGCATCGACATTCGGGACGGCGGCGTGACGGAGTTCATTGGTGCGGATCATTCAGAAGTGTTGTTGGCGAAGGCGATCAATGAAGCAATCCTGGCAGAAAACAAGCCTTCCAAGCCGGATGGTCTGTATCATTGCGCCAGCTTTGTCTTGTTGGATCAACAGGAACTCAGTGGCACCCCCGCAGTTGGTTCCTCCGACCACATCAAGCTGGTCACTGTCTACGGACTGGCGCTTCATCAGGGATTTGGTTATTCCGGTGGAACCTTTCACGATGCTGCCGGCAGTCATATCGCTGTTGCCATCACCTTTGAAGTTGTAGATGGGAAATATGTTCTGAAGGAGTATTGGACACCGCGGGACGGCTCCTACTATGTTCAGGATATTCGGGATAAGTTCCCTGACGAAATTGAGGACGAAGCCCTGGATACTCAGAAGTATATCCTCGCCCAGAAGCAGGACTGTTACGATCAGGGCGTACGCTACGGCGGCGTTGATACCTACTCTGCGGTGGAATATCTCTTTGAGGTAATCGAATCCTCTCCGGCCACATCTTCCAGACCCGCCGACTACATTGACGCACACCCGATTGAGTATCGGGAGCTTACCTACTACGGAAGCTATACATTGCAGTATGTATTCTCACAGTTTTTAGAGGGTGGTCAGACAGGACTGCGTGGACATCTGATGCGAAGCGTTCTCGATGATCTTGCGCCGAAGGCACAGCTCCGACTCTACGCTGAAACTGGCCAGGAATACTTCGATGAATGGAAAGCGGGTGCCATTCGGATCAGCGAACAGCACGATATGGAATGGATTAAAGAAAACCAGCCTGCAATCTGGCTTCTGCTCCAAATGATTGACGAGTAAGCAACCACATCAACAGCGTAGCTTCCGGTCGGGAGCTGCGCTGTTCTTTTGGAATGGCAATCTTCACAAATTCCTCATCTTTCTACCACTACCATCTTAATGTAAAGATTGTTATTATAAAGCCATCAAAGGAGGGGTTCCATGTACCACATTCTGATTTGCGATGACGAGCAGGATACAGCGGGATGAGCCGCCTGACGTTTATCCCAGTCATCCCATCCTTAGACCGGGCGACGAGGGATATGTTGATCCGGGACCTACGCTAAATCCTCGAACTCCGTGGACGCTCCATTTCAACGAAGTTTCTTCGATGCTTGCGGCAAACCGGCCATACTACAAAGGCATATTTACTGAAGACTTGACCGATGTGGAACGGGCTGCTTTGTTGCCGAGTGTAGATTTGACCTGCTCCGGATATGCAATGTTTGACAACTACGGAAACCTGCTGGAAGTTGTGATGCAGGCAGCGACGGCCGTGCCGGAAAGTCCGGTCACCATCGCTCTGGCAGACTACTATTTCGGTTTTGATTATGTGCTGTCCGGAGGAGAGACTGTGTCGGTCTGCAACGGTCTGGAGTACAGAGCCTATAAGTGAGCTTTTGCGTTTTCCTCTTACAAATAAGAATACCTTTCATTCATCGACCCGAAACCAGAATATGGG
>ERZ857629.1998-NODE-1998-length-20278-cov-4.700836_pt1 | contig 20278 bp, 14 predicted proteins | sample MGYA00519700_ERZ857629 | MGnify/ENA primary metagenome ERZ857629 (study PRJEB31778, sample SAMEA3449351) | human gut metagenome | biome: human gut; feature: human-associated habitat; material: faeces | place: United Kingdom | collected 2010/2012 ...
AGCTCCGCCCGTCGGCCAATGTCGCCAATCAGCAGAAGGGCGACGGCGTCAGGGGGATCAATGCGGAGAAGGCCGTAGTCGCATATTCCGCTCCGGGCAATGCGGTTTACGCCGTGCAGCATCCGGAGACCTTCCTTACCATCCATCCGGTTTATGCCGGCGGTATCAAGTGTGACTGGTATATCATGAATCCTGACAATTCTGATGAAACGGATGACCAGACCGAGTCCAACCTTTGGGGCAATACTTCTACGGATGTGAAATACAAGAGTATTTTCGACCCGTGCCCTGCCGGCTATGTAGTGCCTAAGGGCAATGCTTTCGCAACATTGGGAGAGAAAGATAAATTCACCAGGGTCGATGTGGTTCTGGATGAAAGCGGAAATGAGACCGGCGAGAAGCCGTGGGTGGAAGACGAGGACGGTTACGGCTGGTACTGGAAGAATTGTGACAATGCTTATTTCCCTAAAGCCGGTATGCTCAGCCTTTTCGGTGCTCCGCAATATACCTGTGAAGATGTTTATTATTGGTCTGCCGACCCGCTGCCGAAGGCTCTCAATGAAGGCTGGGGACGTTCATGCTGCCTGTTCAATTCATTGGAAAGACTGTTCTTCGGCGTTTACTATGCTGGAAGTGCCCTCAGTGATCCGTCAGGTCTTGGCGCACGTGGAACCGGAGCAAGCGTACGGTGTGTAAAAGAATGACTTACGAGTGTTTTAACTTACAATCTTTAATTTTTTTACGTGTTTATGTTATAAATCGCATTAAAAATAGCTGTGACTGCTAAATAATTAGCGATAATTAAATCTTTTTAGTTTTGCTTATATATTAATTACTAAAGAGATACGATGTTAAAAAAATATAAATTTTTTCGATTAAAGATTGTAAGTTTCAAAAAAACTTCTTATCTTGCTCGTCGGAATCAGGATAAGCGTTTTTTAGTTAGTTTTTTACGCGCTTTCACTGGTTTGTACCTATTGTTTTAACATAGATATATTAGAATTTCTAACCTGGGCTACCGCAACATCGTGAGATGCAGCGGTAGTTTTTATTGTGCACTTTCCTAAAAGGCCAATTCAATAGAAATCAGCGATATAAACCGTTGTAGTAGAGAAAAATCGCGTTTTTCCTTGGTTCATGGTTTTTTCCGCCCTATATTTGCGCCAAATTTGAATCAATAACATATTCACGCAACATGAAGAATTTCCGGCTATTGCTGCTGCTAACCCTTCTGATCGCGCCTGTGGCATTTGCCCAGAACAAGGTGACGGTGAAAGGTGTTGTCAAGTCAGCTGAAACGGGTGAGCCTCTCTTTGGAGCCTACATTCTGGTAGGGGGGGGGGGGAGCATCGACAGATGAAAACGGTGCATACTCCGTAACTGCGGCTCCTGGAGAAACATTATCTTATCAGTACATCGGATGCGTAGTATCCGAATTTATTGTCCCTTCCGGACAAGCGACAGTTATCCATGACGTAGAACTAAAGGCGGACAACTCCCTCGACGATGTCGTTGTGGTTGCCTACGGTGTGAGGAAGAAAGGCACGATTGCCGGCTCTGTCGCCACCGTGAAATCTGAAGCTCTGGCAGATGTGCCGGCCGCAAGTTTCGACCAGGCACTTCAGGGAAAAGCTACAGGTTTGATGGTGCTCTCCAACTCGGGAGAACCAAGCGCCACTGCATCATTCCAAATTCGAGGCACCAACTCCATCAATGCGGGTACGGCGCCTCTGTTCATTCTGGACGGCCTTCCGATTTCCGCAAGCGATTTCAATGCCATCAGTCCCAATGATATACAGTCGATTTCTGTCCTCAAGGACGCGACTTCTACCTCTATATATGGAGCACGCGCGTCCAATGGTGTCGTAGTGATTACCACCAAGCGCGGTCGCGTGGCGGAAAAGGCAAGAATCCAGTTGCGCACCCAGCTCGGTTTCTCCCAGCTGGCGCTCGGAAACTGGAACCTCATGAACACAGCCGAGCGTATCCAGTACGAGAAGGAAGTCGGTCTGACAGCCGGTCAGGATTACGGAAAACTGGCGAAGACGGATATCAACTGGCTCAATGAAGTGTTCACCAAGTTCGCCCCGCTGCAGAGCTATGACCTTCAGATCAGCGGTGCCAATGAGCGTACAAACTATTATGTGTCAGGAGGATACTACGACCAGAAAGGAACCACTTCCGACTCTGACTTCTCCAGATATAATTTCCGCGCGAACCTGGAGACCAAGGCCAATGACTGGCTCAAGTTCGGTACGAACACCATGTTCGCATACGAAAACTACTCCGAGTCAATGTCAGGCGAATATGCATTGAACACGCCAATCTCGGCAGCCCGCTTCATGCTTCCTTACTGGAATCCTTACAGGGCAGACGGCTCTCTCGCTTCCGTGAATGACGGTTCATGGAAAGGTCTCGGACAGAACCCTCTCGAATGGGCGAAGACGAATCCTTATATTACCAAGAAGTACAAGCTCATTTCCAGCTTGTTCCTGGATATCACTCCGGTGAAAGGCCTCACCATCCATTCGCAGGGCGGTGTTGATTTCAGCCACGCGGCAGTGAAGACCACGGTGCTTCCTAGCTACAAGCCTAACAACGGACAGGGCAAGGCTTCACGCAGCTCTTCAGATGCATTGAACCTTACCATTTTCAATACCGTAAGCTATGCCTTCGACCTCACGGGCCAGACCCTGAACATCATGGCCGGACAGGAGGGAATCCTCTATAAGGCAGATGGTTTCAGCGTATCTACCGCAGGTCAGACTAATGACTACCTGCTGGATGTGTCATCCGCTACCAGAGCTACAAGCTGGAGCAGCAGCACCACGGCATATTCATATCTCTCATTCTTCGGACGCGCCGAATACAGCTACGCGAACCGCTATTTCCTGGAAGGCTCAGTCCGTGGTGACGGATCCTCAAGATTCGGTAAATCAGGTCGTTGGGCGCCGTTTGCATCACTCGGATTCATGTGGGATGCCAAGAACGAGAAATTCCTGAAGAACGTAAGCTGGCTTACCTTCGCGCAGGTATCACTCGGAACCGGAACCTCAGGAAACTCCACCATTCCGAACTATGACCACATCGCCCTCGTCGCCGGCGGCAAGGACTATTACGGCAATGCCGGTATCGGTCCGTATTCGAAGGGCAATGAAAACCTCGAATGGGAGAAGACATGGTCTTCCAATGCTTCCATCCATCTCGGGTTCTTCGACCGCATCGACTTCGAAGCGGAGTTCTATAACAAGAAGACTTCCAACATGTTGATGTCCGTGCCGGTGTCCTATGCCGACGCAGGCTACGGTTACAGATGGGACAATGTCGGCGGCATGGTGAACCGCGGAGTCGAGCTGAATCTCAATGTAGATGCAGTCAAGACCCGCACCTTCACATGGAACATCAATGCCAACGCATCATATAACAAGAACAAGATTACCGAACTTTACAATGGCCTGAACGAGTACGTGGTATCCACTACCGGAACCAAGCTCGTGGTAGGACATTCATACGGAGAGTTCTTCCTGAACCGCTTCGCCGGAGTCAACCCTATCAACGGAGACGCACTCTGGTTTGACGCGAACGGTGAACTTACCGACCAGTTCAACGAATCTGACAAAGTGATGGTCGGCAAGAGCTGCATCGCTCCATGGCAGGGCGGATTCGGTACGACATTGACCTGGAAAGGATTGTCCCTGAATGCACAGTTCTCTTGGGTAGCCGACAGGTGGATGATAAACAACGACCGTTATTTCGAAGAAGGCGGCGGAAACTTCGACACCTACAACCAGTCGAAGAGAATGCTTTATGACCGCTGGAAGAAACCGGGCGACATTACCGACATCCCTCGCCACGGCGTCTCTCCTCAGTTCGACACTCATCTTCTGGAGGATGCTTCTTTCCTGCGTCTGAAGAACCTGATGCTTTCGTACTCTCTTCCAAGTCCTCTGCTGGAAAAGACACGTTTCTTCACGGCTGCCAGAGCTTATGTCCAGGCGCAGAACCTGTTGACATTCACATCGTTCTCCGGCCTTGACCCTGAGTCTTCAAGCAACATCTACAAGGCGCAGTATCCTATGTCACGCCAGTTTACACTCGGCATTGAACTAACTTTCTAAAGCACGTATATACAAATGAAATATATTGAAAGACTGTTGATTATCATTGCGGCATCGCTTTCCGTGGCATCATGTCTGGACCAATATCCGGATGATGCCATAAAGGAGGACAATGCCATCACCACCTTGGATGAGGCGGACCAGGCAGTGATTGGAATCTATTCCGACTTCAAGAGCGGCGCGCTTTACAGCGGACTGCTTACGTTGCTCCCGGATATCCAGGCGGACCTTGTATATGCTGTGGATGGATTTACCAATACTTACGGCAACTTCTGGAGATGGGAAATTCTTCCTACCGACACCGATGTCGAGGCCGTGTATGGTGCATTGTACAGTATAATAGGAAGCTGCAATTTCTTCTTCGACTATAACGACAGGCTCCGTGAAACCCTGAAGTCCGACCAGGATTTCAAGCAATTGGAAAGCCTTGAAGGTGAGGTCTATTTCGCGAGAGCATTGGCCTACTCCGAACTCATCAAACTGTATTGCAAGGCTTATGAGCCGGAGACCGCCGACAAGGAACTCGGCGTGGCGCTGGTGAAGAGCTACCATAACCCTGGAAAGCTGAAGAGGGCCTCTCTGAAGGATTCTTACGCATTCGTCCTCGAAGACCTCGAAAAGGCTGCGGAGAAAATCGAACTCGAGAACACGAACAACTCGCTGTTCTTCTGCAAGAGCGCCGCTTACGCCCTCATGGCCAGAGTCTACCTCTACATGCAGGACTGGGACAATGCCGTGAAATATTCTTCCAAGGTCATCGAAGACAAATATCTCGGACTGTCCAGCGTGAAGGTCGCTGCTCCGTCCCCTTATTCGAACCAGTCGGAATACCAGTACATGTGGACCGGTGACAATGCCCGTGAAATCATCTGGAGAATCGGTTTCACCCCGACTTCATTCGGCGGAGCATTGGGCCAGGTCTTCCTGAACTACAACCAGATAACATATTATCCTGACTACGTTCCGGCAGACTGGGCATTGGGCCTTTATGCGAAGACGGACTTGCGTTACAATATCTTCTTCGCGCAGCTCCAGACCGGCTATGCACACGGCCTGAACTATCCGCTGCTCGTCAAGTACCAGGGCAACATGGAATTGATACAGAACAACATCTACCATGTGAACATGCCTAAGGTGCTGCGACTCTCCGAACAGTATCTCATCCGCGCTGAAGCATATTGCCGCAAGGGCGACTACGGAAAAGCAGCCAAGGACATCACCACATTGCGTACGGCGCGTTATTCGACATACGGAACCACCGTCCTGACCAAGGATGACTGGCTGGACACCATCAGCGAGGAGCGCGTCAGGGAACTCTACATGGAGGGCTTCCGTCTCCAGGACCTCAAGCGCTGGCACAAGGGCTTCGAGCGCAAGCCTCAGACCAGCTCCGTAAAGGAGGGCAGCTCGCTCAAGATCAATGCTGACAATCCGCTCTTCGTATGGCCGATTCCTCAGCATGAGCTCAACTCCCCGGATTCGGAAATCGAACCTAACGAAAGCAACCGCTAAAAAGGAGGAAGATCAATGAAAAAGATACTTTATATATCAGCAATGATTTCAGCGGCAATGCTTTTGCTTGTCGGCTGCAAGACTGAATATACCACTTATGACGGACCTTCTGCCATCGCGTTTGCAGACACGGCGAGCCTTTGTCCGGTGGTGCAGAGCGGCGACGCTTACGGCATCGACATAGCAGCTACCGCTGCCGCCGACCATGACAGGACATTCGCAGTGGAGTCCGTTCCGTCCAAGAGCACGGCTGTCTACGGAAAGCATTTCGTCATCGATGACCAGACGGTCACCATCAAGGCCGGCGAAACTGCCACAAAGGTCTATGTAAAAGGAATTTATGACAATGTGGATTCTTCCGGTGACATTTACGTGACGCTCCGTCTGGTCGGAGAGGGGAATGAAGATTGGCCTTTCAACAGCACGGAGACGAAAGTATACCTGACGAAGATATGTCCTTTCAATATCGATGATTACACCGGCTGGTGCCGTGTTTCTTCATCCTTCCTCATCGCGTATGCGAACAAGGAGTCCAACCTCGCGAAGGTGGAGAAGGTGGATGACGAGACGATAGTCATCAAAGGCATGTTCCAGGAAGGCTATGACGTGAAATTCCGTTTCGATGTGTCTGACATGCTGCATCCTACCATGTACATGCTGGATGAGACACCTGTCGGCAACACCAGGACATTCATGAACTATGTTTATGGAAACGGTCTGCTTCTCGGAGGTGAGGTGAACGGCTACAGCGCCGAACTGCACTTGTGCGACAAGTATGCCGAGCAGTATATGAAAATCCGTGTCGACGGTGTGGGCACCGTGGGCCTTTATGTGAACATTCTCGAGTTCCTTACAGATGAGGAAGCCGGAAAATAACAACACTTAACTTAATTTTTATTGACATGAGAACAAATTTGTTTACGAAAGGCATTGCCTTTGCCGCTGCTGTGGCAGCGATGATGTCTTGTTCCAAAGAAAACGAGAAGGAAAAAGAACCGCAGTTTCCTGCAGTACAGGAAGTCGAGATAGCTGCCGGAGAGTCCAAAGAGTTGACTTTCACGGCTGAAGCAGATTGGAAACTTACCATCGACAAGACCACATGGTGCATGTTCGATGACAAAGGTGTGGAGACTGCACAGGTTGCCGGTGAGGCCGGTGAGGTGACTGTCAAGGTGAAAATCGGTGATGCAGGTCTCGGTTTCGAGGCTGAAGTGGCCAAGATTGACATGACCATGGGTGAAAAGACCCAGACTGTCTTCCAGATTACACGTTCTCCTAAGGAGCGTGTCGTGAAGATGTATGCTTCTACAGACTGGGGCACGACTTACAAGAAAGTCGATAAGGTAGAATTGACTTGTGATGAGTGGGGTGGTACTAATTATTTTGCGTTCGGTATCGTGGCTAGTTACGAATGGAAGCTGGCAGAGTTGCCTGAGGAACTTAAGATGCGGGTGAATAATGCAGATGCCGATAGTTTTTCCGGAAAAGCTGACAGCGTAGACTTCAAGGCTGCTTGGCTCATTATCAAGGAGGATAAAATTCCATATGAGTTCTCCGGGAAGATAAAGATTACCGATATGGAGGGCAACAATCCAGTGGAGTTCCCTGTTACCTATGGCGGTTATGGCGAGGATGTTATGATGTTTACTCCGAATGTGACTGGAGTTTATAACGGAAATGTCGAATTCTCTGCAGAGGGCTTTAGCTATGACAAGTCCGGCTATGATCCTGTTTTGACAGAAAATAAGACTACAACCGTCTCTGTCAAGTCCAAGAACATGAAATATTCTGTCCATGTTATGGAAATGAAAGATGGTGCTTTGGCTGCAATGCCTGCCGGATCATGGCTGACGACCGCTGATGACGGCAAGGGAACTATCACATTCTCTGTTACTGCCAATACTGATGCTGCACGTACTGCCTATGTGGCTGTTCTTCCTGAAGCCAAGGAGAAGTCTTTCGATATTACCAAGGTGATGGATGGCGAGTCCTTCAGCGCTGATTATGCGTCCTATGCATTCAAGGTTATCCAGAAGGGTGTGGAGAAAACTGAAGGCTTCGAAGCTTACTGGGGACGTACACTTGCTCCGCTGAATATCGTCCCTATAAAAGATGATGCGGAATATGGTATGATGATAGGTTATGGCATGACACCGAGCCAGCTTTGCCCTGGTTCTGCCGATTCGAATACCTATGTCCTGACCATCAAGAAATCTGATGTTGCAGGTGGTTTGGTTATCGCTCCTAAAGGATTTCCTGCAGATTATTCTCCTCTTGGAGCGGAAGCTGGAAGCTATCTTTTCAGATTCGACAAAGGAGCCAACTGGGATACCAAGAATGTGGAGGCTTCTACAACATGGAAGACAAAATTAAGTGCAATCACTATTCTGCCGGCACAGTTCTCTGTTGCGAATCTTGGCAGTGTAGTATGGATTCAGTTCTACAAGACTGCTGAAGAAAAAACGGCCGACAAGGCGTCTGCCACATTGGTTGTAAGGCTACAGTAGCTCTTACGCTCAAAACATAACAAAACATTCAACATGAAGTTTGAAAAACGAAATCTGACTCTACTGATTCTGGCGTTGCTCTCGTCGGTGCTGCTCTTTACCGGGTGCACCGATGAGGCGGAGCCGGTATCGGAGCCAGGCTATGGTTACGTGCAGTTCCATCTTTTCAAGAAAGGCTCGTACACCAAGGCCGGCGACAAACTTGAATATCTGCGTGATGCAGCCAAAATAAGGGTGACATTGCGCAGTCAAGACAATGACATCATCACACCGGTCGCAGTCGTCGAGGCTGTGGACAAGAACCTTTCCGAATGGGGACTCCAGACGGCGAAAATCCGTCTGATTGCAGGTAAGTACACCATGACGGCGTATGAGATCTATGATGGTCTGGACAATTCCGTCCTGGTCGGCTCTCCATCAGAAACGGTCGTCCTGGATGTGAAACCGAACGGCATTGTCTCGGAAGACATTGCACTGAATGTAGTGGACCGCGGCTGGGCGAAATTCCGTCTGGTCAAGGACTTGTCCGAGATTGTCGGCACGAAGGCCGGCAAGGACGGTGCGGACGAGCATCCGTTCTACGGCATCCAGTCGGTGGACCTCACGGTCAAGAACAAGAACACCGGTGAAATAACCGAAATTACGAACATTGAGGTAACCCATAAGTTCGTGGACGGGGAGAAAGCTGCTGACCCGGACTATGTTTCCGGCATCTGTGTCAGTGACACCCTCGTGGCCCTGAAAGGCGGCACATATACCGTCACGAAATTCAGGACCTACTTCGACTATTTCAGGAAGGTCTATGAAACGTCTACCAATGTCGCTGAAAATGAATTCGTTGTAAAGGACAATCAGGAAACTGATGCTGATGTCCCTGTCACACTTCATACTACATCAGGCCATGTCCAGGACGCCCTGGCTCTCCGTGAAATCTGGGAGGCGCTTGACGGACCTAACTGGAGAATCAAGTGGGAGTTCAACTGCGATGTGGACGCATGGACGGCGAACACCGGAGTCCAGATTCTCGGAAACGGACGTGTCGCATCCCTGGACCTCACCGGTACCGGAGCGAAAGGTGCAATGCCTGCCGCAATCGCCAAACTGACGGAATTGCGCAAACTCACATTGGGAACCATCGGTTACAATGCTGCCGCAGGCGGTACCACCGTCACGACCGGACGCAAACTTACTTATTTCACCCCTGAGGACCATGAGGCTGACAGAAGGCTGACCATCGGTACACGTGACCCTCGTTCATGCTTCTCCAAGGAACTCCAGCAGTCTTTCGAGATCGCGGGCGACCCTGTGAAGCCGGGCGTGAAGAGCTTGAGCGAGCGTATGCCGGTAATGTACAAGCCTGAGGTCAATGCTACCGACATCGTTTCTCTTCCGGATGAAATAAACCAGCTGAAGAACCTGGAGCATATCACCATTGCCTTCAGCCCGATAAAGACATTCCCTGCTGACATGTCCGGACTTACGGCATTGACCGATGTCGAGATTTTCGCCTGCACGGAACTCACTGAATTCCCGAAGGGTCTCGCGACTTGTCCGAAACTGACTTCGCTCACATATTCTTTCAATGTGAATACTGCAATTCCTTCTATGGAGGAAGGTATTTCAGCCATCAACAACGGACCTGCCGGCAAGACGATACAGCTTCTGTATTTCCCTAACCAGAGGATTGACAACATGCCGGATCTGAGCAACATCCCTCGTCTTTCCGTCCTGGTCATCCAGGGTTGTGGACTGAAGAGCTTCACTGCTCCGTTCAGCAAGGACCAGTTCTTCGTGCAGTTCATGGCGAGCGACAATGAATTGACCTCCCTGCCACGTGACGAGAAAGGTAATTTCCTTGCATACAATGCTGAGACAGAGGAAGTTAACTTCTCAGGCAACAAGTTTACCGAATTGCCGGACATCTTCGACGCCAAGTCTGCATATCAGGTCGGAACAGTGGATTTCTCCAAGAACCGGATTGCATCTGTGGAACATGGTGATGCCTACAGGGGAATCAAGGCAGCTACTTTCGACATTTCCTACAACAAGCTGAAGGAATTGCCTGTGCAGCTGTTCGGTACCAGCAGTTCGTCCATTTCTTATCTGAAAATCGACGGAAACGGCATGGAGAAGATTTCCAAGGAGGCCATCGAGGGCAAGTACACTTACCGTACTACCACCATCAGCATGGCATACAACAAGCTCAAGTCGCTTCCGGATGAATTCGACAGCCTTACGTTCCCGTACCTCTCGGGCATTGACATGAGCTACAACAGGTTCGATTATTTCCCATATACGGCTGTGAACAACCAGTATCTGTCAGTGTTCATTTTCCGCCATCAGCGCGATGCGGACGGCGACAGGTGCATGAGGACTTGGCCTGCCGGAATCGGTCAGGCACTTGCGGGACTCAGGGCATTGTACCTCGGTTCCAATGACATCCGCGTGGTGACAGACCAGCTTTCGTATATGATTTACAATCTTGATATCCAGGACAATCCTAACATCTCCATCGATGTCAGCGCTGTCTGCTCATATATCAAGTCGGGATGGTTCAATCTCATGTATTCTCCTGGTCAGGATATCAGGGGATGTGATGAGGCCCTTAAACTTTAATACGTTGGAACTATGAGATATAGAAAAACATTGATTCTGATTTCAGCTCTTGCGGCCGTGTCTTTCATGTCGGCCTGCAAAGAGGAAACTCCGACAGTTTCTTTCGGAGTCAGCTCCAGCACGATTACAATCGGGGCAGAGGGGGGAAACGAGGTGATTCATATTGACGCCGAGGATGGATGGACAGCGAATTCCACATCTCCGTGGATTTCGATTTCCCCGTCGAACGGCATCGGTTCGACAGATTGCGAAATTGTCATTGACACGACATTGCTTGCAGACAAGACCCGCGAGGGCATCGTCCGCTTCATGTCCAAGTCCAACAAGACGGCGGATATCCGTGTCGTCCAGACAGGTTATGAGAAGATGATCGTGCTGAACAAGACGGAGGTGGATGTGCCTAGTTATGAGGATTACAAGAAGCGTTATATCGATGTCGAGGTTACTGCCAATGTGGACTTCGTCCCTACCGTGACAGCCGACAAGGAATGGGTCCAGCTCCAGGATTATGACTTCGAACTGGACAGGGGCTCACGTCCGAGGACAGTGAAACTGCGTCTCAGATGGGAGAACAATACCCGTCCGTCAGAGAGAGAAGCATTGCTTTCCTTCAAGGCCAAGGATGGTTCGGAGCTTGCGAAAAATGACAAGCTCTCCGTGAAACAGGTTGCTGCAGAGGAGATTGAGGATAGCCGCCGAGGCGACTCTCTTGCAGTCGTAGGCTGCGCCAGAAGCCTTGGATTCGACATCAGTGAGTTCGAGGGCGAGTCCATGGACCATTGGACATTCCTGACATTGTGGGAGAAAGGCAACAAGGGTTACACCGAGGACAAGAAGGGCCGTGTGCGCTCCATCAAGTTCTCGTTCTTCCAGACGATGGACGGTATTCCATACGAGATCCAGTTCCTGCGCAAATGTGAAGACGTCGAGTTCTTCAGTAACGGTGACTGGTACAGACGCAATTTCTCGACCGGAGAGTATATTTCCAAGATGACGCAGCTGAAGAGGCTCCAGATGACGGCTCTCGGTCTCGTGAAGATTGACGACAGCTTCAAGAACTTGAAGAATCTTGAGTTCCTCGGTATTGTCTCCAATAACTTCAATGAATTTCCTGATATCCTTACACCGGAGAATTTCCCTAACCTGAAGTCGCTGGATGCGGCTTCGAACAGAAGGGTGGTCGTGTTGGACATGAAGAATTCGAACTATGACCTTTCCGAGTGGGGCGGCTTCGTGGGCGAGTTCCCTAAACGTCTCCTGTACTGGGACAAGCTTGAATATCTGCGCCTGTCATACAACTACATCTACGGAAAACTTCCTGACATGAAGATTATGACAAAGTTTATACAGAGGAGGATATACGTGCGGCCAATGACACTCTTCCTGACGGAAAGAACAATCCTGCCCACTACAACCTTATCGGCAAGCCTAAGGTCATGCCTAACCTGAAGTTCTTCGGAATCAACCTCAATGTCCTTGAAGGTGAGCTTCCTGAATGGCTTCTCTATCATCCGCATCTTATGGAGTGGGATCCTGAGACCATCGTTTTCAATCAGTCCGGAGACATCAACAATTTCGAGGGCAAGAGGCCTGGTTTCACCAATGTTCCTGAGAATATGAACTACTATTATGAGGCATATCCGCTCAAGAAACCGGCGGATTATGTGGAGGACAAGTAAAGAGCGGTTATGAAAATGAAGTACAGATATATATTCATTGCACTGGCAATGGCTGCGGGACTTTCTGCCTGCAACGAGAAGGAAGTGGTGAAGCCTGTCGGCGGTGAGGCCGCTCGTGCTGTCATCGTGAACAGCCCGGACGGGGCGCAGGATGGCGAGATCATGGTCAAGTTCCGTCCTGAAGTGTCCGGTCTGCTCGACCAGGCGTGTGCTACAAAGGCCGGCGGACGTGCCAATGTGTTGGAAGCTACCGGTATACATTCAGTGGACGAATTGCTGTCATATCTTGGCGGCTGCACATTGGAAAGAGTGTTCCCGTACAATGGAAAGACAGAAGAAAAGACCAGGAAATCCGGTCTTCACCTGTGGTATGTAGTAAGATTTTCTCCTGATGCTGACGTGAAGGATGTTGCAGAGCGTCTTGCGTCTCTCGGTGAACTTTCCACCGTCGAGTACAGCAAGGAGCTGAAGCGCACTTCTACGGCCAAGGCTGTCCCGCTTTCCTCTTACAAGGCTCTCGCGTCAGGTTATTTCAATGATCCCGAGTCCGGATACCAGTGGAATTACAGCAACTCCGGTTCGCTTCCGGGAGGTGACGAGATCAATCATCTTGTCGCCGGTCTTGATGCAGGATGTGTCGAGGCATGGAAGAAATGCACCGGTGATGAATCCATCATCGTGGCCGTCATGGATGAGGGCGTGATGTGGAGTCATCCTGACTTGGTTGACAACATGTGGACCAATCCGGATGAGGTTTACCTTTCCGGCAAGGACAATGACGGAAACGGCTATGCCGGTGATGTCCACGGATATAACTTCGTGCATAACAGCGGTATCATCACATGGAACGATGTCAATGACACCGGCCACGGAACGCATGTGGCGGGAATCATTGCCGCTGCCAACAACAACGGCATCGGCGTGAGCGGTATCGCCGGCGGTGACAAGGCGAAGGGCGAGAAGGGCGTCAAGATAATGTCTCTTCAGATTTTCGCCGGAAGCGGCGGCGTGACCATTCCTAATGAGGTCCGCGCCATCAAATATGCTGCTGACAACGGCGCCGTGATTCTACAGTGCAGCTGGGGATATAACTCGGCATTGTCAGATCCGTTCAATTATACCCCGACCAAGTATTATGATGACGAAGATTTCGAGAAAGCCCAGCCGCTGGAGAAAGAGGCTTTCGAATATTTCATCCACAATGCAGGTTCTCCTGACGGTGTGATCGACGGCGGTCTCGTGATTTTTGCCTCTGGCAATGAGTATGCTGCAATGGCTTCATATCCTGGAGCTTACAGGGATTTCATCTCGGTGGCTTCCGTATGTGGCGACTTCACTCCGTCCACCTATACCAATTTCGGCCCCGGTACTGATATCGCTGCTCCAGGCGGAGATACCGATTATCATGGCGCGAAAGGCGGTATCTTGTCGACATTGACCCCTGAGGCCAGCAACGGAAAGGGATACGGCTATATGGAGGGAACTTCCATGGCTTGCCCTCACGTTTCCGGCGTGGCTGCTCTCGGACTTTCTTATGCGGCGAAACTCCACAAGCATTTCAGCGCTGAGCAATATCGTGAACTGCTGAAGAAGTCCGTAAGTGACATCGACTCGCATCTTACAGGCAAGAAACAGTATAATTATCTCAATGCCACCCTCGGCAACACTTGTCCGGAGATTGTGGACCTGGAAGGCCGCTACAAGGGCAAGATGGGTTCCGGCGTCATCAATGCCGCGACTCTCCTGCGCAATATCGAGGACAATGCCAATGGCGTTCCGATGAAACTTACCAATGTGTATGTCGCTCCGGGCGAGCTCTGTACGAAGGATGTACGTCGTTCATTCAAGAACGGGGAGACCACCACGTTTACCGTAAGTGTAGCTGATCCTACCGTTGCAGAGGCGACGGTGAACGGCGGAGTCATTACTTTCAAGGGCCTCAAGGAAGGCAGCACTACGTTCACAGTGTCTTCCGGCGCAAGTGAGAAGCAGACTGCTGCCATTACCGTGCGTAGAATTGCAGGCGGAACCGGTTGGCTGTAGCATTGTCATGGAATGAGGAGGAAGCTGCTCATATCTGCATTTTTGGTTTTTGCCGGAGTCGTGGCATCGGCACAGGGAATCATTGTCCCTGAACATGTCCTGGATTCCTTGGCATCGCCTGCCGTGCTGACTGACAGTCCTCTCAAGTTCCATTTTGCGAAGGCCGATATCGGGGATGTCCGCGAGGATGCGCCGGCGGTTCCGGTCTCATTCGTTTTTGCCAATGCCGGCAAGTCTCCGGTTTCCATAACGAAGGTGACTTCGTCTTGCGGCTGTGTCACAGTGCTTTACGACTCGTCGCCCGTTGCGCCGGGAGCGGAGGGAAAGGTCAATGCCTTTTTCCATCCTGCCGGACGCATAGGATTCCAGGAGCGCACGTTGTACGTCTATATCGGCGGTTCGACGTTGCCTGCGGCCAAGCTGTCGCTGCTCGTGAATGTCCTTCCGGGTTCAATGCCTTCGGGTTTCAATGTGAAGATCGGCCCGCTTGCGTGCAAGCGCAATGAGGTTGTTTTCAATGTTTCCTCATCTGATGAGCGTGTCGTGGAGAGGATAGCCTGCGTGAACACCGGAACGAAAGCATTGACATTGAGCGTCTTGCCGGGATTTTGTCCGGCCTGGCTGAAGTTCAGGACGGATCCTGCGGTGATCGCGCCTTCCGGAGAGGGGGACATTGTCCTGACATTGGACCGGAGCGCGTTGCCTGATTCGGAGGGGAGTGCGTCGGTTGTTCTGGACGGCATCGATGTGAAGCCTTCGCAGAGAACATTGGTTTTGAAATATAAAGTTGATTGATTATTTTTAAGGATATGAAATTTTTTAATGCAATATTTGCTGTGCTTGCTGCGTCTGCGGTGATGTGCTCATGTGAAAAGGATCACACTTATGAGGATAACACTGATCCGGAGATCGCGCTGTACCAGATTACAGGCACATGGAAGCTGGAGAGCTGGAGCTATGGTCAGATTCCGGAGGGCGTGTACAGCTACATTGTGCTTGACAGCAAGGAGAATACGTTCGAAATCTATCAGAATGTCGATTCCCCGTATTCCCGTCATCTGACCGGCAATTTTTCTCTTGTTTACAAGGAGGACAAGGGGCAGAACATCATCAGCGGATGGTATGATCATGATTCCGGTTTCTGGGCATCCGACTACATCGTGACGACAGTGACGGCTGATTCCATGACATGGATTTCCACCGGCACCACTTCCGGTCCGCAGACGGTTTCCACCAAGACAACCCAGGTGCCGAATCGCGACATCTGCGTTTATCGCCGCTGTGATTCCATTCCGGAAGACATTCTGGCCGGCAAGAATTAATTTTTATTGCTATGATAGGATTTATTATTTGGATTATAGGCGTGGTCCTTACCATCAAGGCCGCCATCGAAATCTGGAATCTCAATGTTGACCCGGTCAAGAAGATCGTCGTCATCGTATTGCTCGTCCTCACCAGCTGGCTCGGCATCGCCGTCTACTACCTGGTAGCGAAGGACAAGCTCGCCACTTGGTTGAAGTAGTTGAGGCTTTCCAAGTCACCTTTTTACGCGTCCCGACACCCTTCCGGTGGCGGGACGTTGAATTTTTTACGCGTTCCGGCGAGTTCTGGTGTTGATTGGCCACGACATGGAGCCGCGCGTTCGATACATTAGGTGTGGTGCGTAAATCGTTGGCTATTAGATAGTACGCTGTTTTCAGAGTTGATGTTTTGCCAACTCTGAAAACAGCTAATTCGTTATAAAACAAAGACTTATGCTCCACGCCCCATGTTGGCTTTTTCACACGCCCCGGTCGGGAACGGGGGATTGTGCCGGTCCTCCCCACTAACGTGGGTCTCCTCTTTTCGGGAGCCAATGCCGGTTGTGCTCTTTCACACGCTCCACCTCCGCCGGGGCTTCTCCCTCCACAGGGTCTTTCCCGGTGTTTTTTCCGTGACATGTGCCTCCCTCCACCAAATCTTGGCCCTCCATCTGATGGGGTGGAGGGACGCGGCCACGCTGCGATTTTGCAAGTGGTTGATTTACAAGGAGTTATCAAAACGGGGCGTGGAAATGTGGCCAAAAAATGGCTGCGTTTCCACGCCCTTGTTAAATTGCTATCTGATTATCAGTGAGTTACGGATTCGTCTGTGGCCGTGTCCCGACTGGTTTGTTTTTTTTGATATACAACTTTATAGTTATATTACTTTGTGATATCGATATATTTTGTAACTTTGCCGTAAATCAATATAGTTATGGCGACGCAGGAGGATGTTGAGATATTTCTAAAACAATTCAGAGTTAAAATGGAGATATTCGGAATTATTTTCCGAAATGACAGGGGTAAAAACATCCAGACGCTTTTGGATTTGAACATTACGGAATTGGAGCGTCTGCAAGTTGTCAAGACGATAGAGATTGAAGACTATAGCGAAGGCCCCATTGCTGACACGCTTCATAATGGTATGGATATGTGGGTCTTCGGCAAAGATGTACATGATAAGGAAGTTTATATTAAGATAACAATGGGGCTCAACGGATTGCATACTATATGCATATCATTTCACGTTGCAGAGCACCCGATGAATTATCCTTTCAAGAATAAACAAGGCGTATGAAAAGTCCATTTACCGGAGGTACTTGCACATTAATGCATGAAACTCGCGAAGTGACATATCGAAAAGAAAAATTTGAATATGTCGCTCAATATTGGATTTGTGATGACACCGGAGAGGAATTCACTACAACCGATCAGGACGGCGCAAGTCTCGCACAAGTGTATAACAGCTACCGAGAAAAATTTGGGATACCTTATCCGGACGAAATTATCGGGCTCCGAGAAAAGTATGGATTGTCTTGTGCGTCAATGTCTTCCATTCTTGGTTTTGGCTCTAATCAATGGCGGCTTTATGAGCAAGGGGAGGTACCGAGTGTCTCAAACGGGCGAATGATCAGAAGTATAATGAAACCTGAAGTCATGCTTGATCTCGTGGAGAACTCCAAGAATTTCTTATCAAAACAAGAAGTTGAAAAAATCAGCAAAAAGGTCAAAGCTGCGTTTGATGACGGCGAAAGGTCTTTGTTGGATAGTTTTGAAGAATCGCGTGTGTTTCTGCATAAAAGAGGTGCCGTGAACGGCTATGCGCCTGAATCCTTGTCCAGGCTCAAAAATATCCTGTTGTTCATATTGTATAAATGCGGAGATTTGTGGTGTACGAAGATGAACAAAATGCTGTTTTACATTGACTTTGCCGCATACCGTGAACGCGGTATGGCTTTGACCGGACTTTCATATAAAGCCATAGAATTTGGCCCCGTCCCGGAAAGATGGGACAGGGTTTTCAGTGAATTCGATGCTGTCCGCCAAGTGCCGAAATCCATACGAGAGTTTGAAGGCATTATTCTACACGGAAGTGAAAAACCAGACTTGTCGCTCTTCAGTGAGCAGGAGATTTCAATAATTGAAAAGGTTTGCGATAAATTCAAGGATATGTCCTCCCATGAAATCTCCATTTTGAGTCACGAAGAAAGCGCTTGGAAAGATTGCGTCAGCAAGCATTCCACAATTCCTTTTTCCGAAGCTTTTTCTCTTAAAGCAATTTAGTAACATTCAAAAAATAACCTGCATCATCTAAGGGAATCTTTTCGGTCTATATCTCTTTTTTCATCAGTCGTGTACGTCCAGTACACTCCTTCTTCGAAAAGACATCTATCCTCGAAAACCTTCTCCTAATCTGAAGCAGGTTATTTTTTTTCACGTTACTAAAAATGTTGAGAAAGGAGAAAAGTCCCCCGAAAGAATTGATGTTGTCAGATTAAAGTTGTATCTTCGCCGATTCAGAATTCGCTTATATAGTTGATTTGGCAGGCTATAGGTCTGCGGAATTTAGGGTTTCTATGTTAAAGGTAAATTTTATGAAGACCAAGCTTGACTTCCATCCGAAATTTTTCTCTTGCATCCGAAATTACAGCAAGGCCACGTTCATGTCAGACCTTATGGCGGGAACCATTGTCGGTATCGTGGCACTTCCGCTGGCGATTGCTTTCGCCATTGCCTCCGGCGTGTCTCCGGAGAAGGGTATCGTGACCGCAATCATTGCCGGATTCATTGTCTCATTCCTGGGAGGAAGCAAGGTTCAGATCGGCGGCCCTACCGGCGCATTTATCGTCATTGTCTACGGCGTGATCCAGCAGTATGGCATCGGCGGACTTACGGTCGCGACCATCATTGCAGGCGTGCTGCTGATTCTGCTGGGCGTATTCAAACTTGGAACTGTAATCAAGTTCATTCCTTATCCTGTGGTGGTCGGATTTACCAGCGGTATTGCCGTGACGATTTTCACGACGCAGATGGCGGATGTGTTCGGCCTCAGCTTCGGCGGAGAGACCGTTCCGGGTGACTTTATCGGCAAATGGATGCTGTATTTCAGGCATCTGGACACGATAAACTGGTGGGATGCCGGCGTGAGCATCCTCAGCGTGCTGATTATCATGCTTGTCCCGAAATTCTCCCGCAGGATTCCGGGGTCTCTTGTGGCTATAATCCTCGTTACAGCAGGTGTTTATGCACTTAAAACATGTCTCGGTATCGAAGGCATTGACACTATCGGGGACAGATTCACGATTGCATCGCAATTGCCGAAGGCGGAGATGCCGGCGCTGGATTGGGAGGCGGTGAAGAACCTTTTCCCGATTGCCGTGACCATTGCGGCCCTCGGAGCCATCGAGTCGCTTCTTTCCGCGACTGTGGCTGACGGTATGATCAGCGACCACCATAATTCCAACACGGAATTGATTGCGCTGGGTGTCGCCAATATGGTTACCCCGATTTTCGGCGGTATTCCTGCGACGGGAGCCATTGCGCGTACCATGACCAATATCAACAATGGCGGCCGTACGCCTGTAGCCGGTATGATTCACGCTGGTGTATTGCTGCTTATCTTGCTGTTCCTCATGCCTTTGGCACAATATATCCCTATGGCTTGCCTCGCCGGCGTGCTGGTGGTCGTGTCATATAACATGAGCGGCTGGAGAACATTCAGGGCATTGCTGAAAAACCCGAAATCAGATGTCACGGTATTGCTCATAACTTTCTTCCTGACAGTGATTTTCGACCTGACGGTGGCTATTGCAGTGGGTCTGATGCTGGCATGTGTGCTCTTCATGCGCCGTGTCATGGAGACTACGGAAATCTCAGCTGTAAAGAATGAAATCAAGGTGCAGGACGAGTCTGGCATCCATACGTATGACGAAGGTCTGACTATCCCTAAGGGCGTGGAGGTTTACGAAATCAACGGCCCGTATTTCTTCGGTGTAGCTACCCAGTTCGAGGAACTTATGTCCGAGTTCCGTGACCGTTCCAAGGTGCGTATCATCCGTATGCGCAAGGTGCCGTTCATCGATTCGACCGGAATCCATAACCTTTCGAACCTCTGCGAGATGAGTCAGAAGAACAATATTACTGTCGTCCTTTCAGGTGTCAATCCCAAGGTTCACGCCGCACTCCAGAAAGCAGGCTTCTACCACCTTCTCGGCGAGAAGAACATCTGTCCGAACATCAATGTCGCCCTGGAGCGTGCCAATGAGGTCCTGTCCGCCTAGAAGCACTCGCGCATTATCTCGGTGATGTTGCGCGGCTTGCCCATGGTGTAGAAATGTACGGCCGGAACTCCGTGGGCGAGGAGACCCTTGCACTGGGCTGTGCACCATTGGGTTCCGAGGCGGTAGACGGCCTCCTTGTCGTCTCCGGCTTGGGCGATGGCTTCGGTAAGTTCTTTCGGAATATCCAGAGAAAAAGACTGAGGCAGAAGTGCCACCTGGCGG
>ERZ857629.2000-NODE-2000-length-20271-cov-11.199792_pt1 | contig 20271 bp, 12 predicted proteins | sample MGYA00519700_ERZ857629 | MGnify/ENA primary metagenome ERZ857629 (study PRJEB31778, sample SAMEA3449351) | human gut metagenome | biome: human gut; feature: human-associated habitat; material: faeces | place: United Kingdom | collected 2010/2012 ...
GGCGTGCAGCACAGCGGCTGCCCCGTCTGCGCGGGGAACTGCCGCAGACGCGCGCGTCCCGTAACCTAGTACCCCATACCGCGGGGAGCCGCGGAGTATATAGAACCAAGGAGGAAAAACATGAAACGCAAGCTATTATCCATTGTGTTGGCGCTGTGCTTAACGCTGACGCTGCTGCCGACGGCCACGTTCGCGGCGGGCAGCTACGCCGACACGAACGGCCATTGGGCCGAGGCGGCCATCGAGCGCTGGAGCGGCTACGGCATTCTTCAGGGCGCGGACGGCAGGTTCTCGCCCGACGGCACGCTGACCCGCGCGCAGATGGCGACGATCCTGAGCCGTCTGCTGGCACTGCCGGAGGCGTCGTCCTACGGCTTTACCGACGTTGCCGCCGGCGACTGGTTCGCCGACGCCATCGACCGCTGCGCCGCAGCCGGCATTATGCAGGGCACGGGCGGCAAGGCGGAGCCGAACGCCCCCATCACCCGCGAGCAGGCGATGGTCATGCTCTGCCGCGCGCTGGGCATTGACGCCGTCGCCGCGAACCTGAGCGGCTATCCCGACGGCGCGCAGGTGAGCGCGTATGCGGCGGGCTATGTCGCGGCGCTCGTGCAGATGGGCATCGTCAAGGGCGATGCGAACGGCAAGCTGAACCCCGCGGGCAACATCACGCGCGCGGAGATCGTGACGATCATCGACCGCCTGATCACCGTCTACGCGAACGTTGACGGCGCGGTGATCAACGCGGCGAACGGCGGCACGGTGCTCGTCACCGCGAAGAACGTGAGCGTTGCGAACGCGCCGGAGGGCACGAAGGTCATCGCCGCGAAGGGCGCGGACGGCCTGGGCGTGAACGGCAAGCCGGTCGCGGCGGGCCAGACCTACATTGTTCCCTCGTCTGAGGACGGCACCTCCTACACCCCCGGCACCGGCACCTATGTCCCGCATAAGCATACGTGGGGTGCTTGGGTGACCACTAAAGAGCCCACCTGTGCAGAGACCGGCACTAAAATGCACACCTGCACCGTCTGCGGCCAAACAGAAACCGCAGCGATCGATAAGCTCGCTCACAGTGCAGGCGACGCTGCGACCTGCACGACCGCACAGATCTGCACCGTCTGCGGTCAGGTGATCGTGCCTGCCGCGGGCCATACGTGGGTAGTTTCCGGTACGGAAACCATGTGCGAAACAACGGTCACGACCTATACCTGCTCCGTCTGCCGCACGACCAAGACGGAGACTGCCGCAGGCGGCAGCCATACGGAGGTCGCCGCAGAGGCTGTTGCCGCGACCTGCACGGCCGTCGGCACGACGGCCGGCACCAAGTGCTCTGTGTGCCATGCAGTTCTCTCCGGCTGCGAGACCGTTCCCGCGCTGGGCCACGATTTTGCCGAGACATGGACGAGCGGTGGTGAGAACCACTGGCACGCCTGCACGCGCTGCAACGCCAGGAGCGCGGAGGCTGCGCACGTGTATGATGATCGCACCACGACGGACTGGACGTCCGACGAGCTTAAGACCGGCAAGACCTGCACGGTCTGCGGATACTTTAAGGATCTGTCCGAACTGGGCATCTACTATGTTGCCAATGCGGCTGATCTCAAGGCTTTTGCCGAAAAGGTCAACGGCGGCACCAGCTTTGCCGGCAAGACCGTCAAGCTGACGGCGGACATCGACCTTGCGAATGAGCCGTGGACGCCGCTGGTGACGGGCGATGTCGGTATGGCGTTCACCTTTGACGGAAACGGCAAGACCATCAGCAACCTGAATGCCACCGGCGAGAAGAATGTCGGCTTCTTTGGCACCTCCACCGGCTGCACGATCGAAAATCTGACGATCGACGGCGCGACGGTGACCGGCATCAACCATGTTGCAGCCATCGCCGGCGATGCGCTCTGCACGACGATCCGCGACTGCACCGTGAAGAACGCGGTCATCACCACGCAGGTGAAGGATAATGACGACGGCGACAAGGCCGGCGCGATTGCCGGTTACCTCTCTGCCGAGCCGAACGCAAGCGTGACCGGCTGCACGGTCGAGAACTGCACCGTCAAGGGCTACCGTGATGTCGGCGGTCTGGTTGGCTATGCCAATGCTGGTGCGACGATCACCGGCAATACGGTCAAGGATTCTACGATCATCAACGACCGTTCGAGCAACTACAAAGACTACACGAGCGACGCGCAGTATGATATCAACGCCATCGTCGGCGAATATAACAACGGTACGCTCGACAGCTCCAATACCGCCACGAACGTCACGGTGAAGGTCGATCTGGGCGACGGTTTCTGCAAGATCCTCGGTGCAGAGAGCTGGTACGAGATCAGCAGTGCCAACGGGCTGAAGGCCTTTGCCGGAAAGGTCAACAGCGGCACCAGCTACAAGAACGAAACCGTCAAGCTGACGGCGGATATCGACCTTGCAAACGAGGAATGGACGCCCATCGGCAAATCCGGAAGCACCTTCCAGGGCGTTTTTGACGGTCAGGGACACACGATCAGCAACCTTTACATCAATAATAAGTGGCTGTGCGATGCCGGCCTCTTTGGTCTCACGACGGACGGCGAGGTCAAGAACTTGACGCTTCAGAATGCGAACGTTACGGGCTACTTTGATGTCGGTGCGATCGCGGGCACGCCCTACACCTCCAAGTACACCAACATTACCCTGTGCGGTAATGTCACCGTGAATGGCTATGCCTATGTCGGCGGTGCGTTCGGGAAGAACGCCTATGCAAACCTGACCAATATCACGATCAACGCGGACGAGGGCAGCTATGTCAAGGCTGACTCAGAGGGATACAGAACCTATGTCGGCGGCGTGGTCGGCTTCATGGGTGAGGGCAACATCACCGTGAAGAACGCCACCTCCAACATCGACGTCATCGGCTCCACCTGCGACGTCGGCGGCATCAGCGGCATTGCGCACTACGGCAATACCTTTGTAAATTGCTCCAGCAGCGGCAATGTGACGCTGGAAAATGCGACGGATGACGGCGACCACCTGGAGATCGGCGGCATCGCAGGCGTGTGGCTGAATACAGAAGGCCAGACCGTGACGTTCACGAACTGCAGCTTCACCGGCACGCTGTCTACAACGCTCAATGGAGTGGACAAGACGGCGGAGCTGAGCCCGCTGCACCGTATCGTGGGCAGAAAATATAGCTCCGAAGATGTCGGCAAGCTTATCATTGACGGGGTAACGCAGGTATCAGCAGCCGCTCAGAAAGACCTGACAACTATCATCAGCAATGCCACCGCCGGCGAGGCGATCTCCATCGAGCTGGCCGACGGCACCTACACGCTTTATAACGTGGACAACGCTAAGACGACGAACACCACGCTCACGCTTACCGGCAACGGCGCGGGTAAAACTATCTTTACCGCTGGTGATTTGACGGTAACAGATGCAAATGGTGAAGGCTCGTCAGACTACAGCTATGAAGGCTCCGAGGTCACTTTTAAGGACATGACTATCAATGTTGGCACGGGTAATTATAAGGGGTTTGTCCGTGCAAAATCTCTGTACTTTGAGAATTGCACCATTGAGGGCCGCGGAAGTTACTGGGGTGTTGGCAAGGTCGTATTCAAAAACTGCACGTTTGCCTCTAATCCTAAGGATTACAATCTCTGGACATACTCCGGTATCGATTTTGTCTTCGAGAATTGCATTTTCAACACTGATTGTGGCAAGTTTATCAACGCTTATAAAGAACAGTGTATAAATGCTAAGCTGACCTTTACCGATTGCAAGTTCATTAATACCGGTAGTGCCAACAAGCCGGCGGTATGCCTGAAGTCTTATACAGGCATTGCTTGGGATGTATCTTTCACTAACTGCACAACACAGAATGCAAGTACCGATTCTCAGACCCAAAGTAATCTTTACAGCATTGAGAGCGGCATGAGTAGAGATACCAAGGTCACAATCGACGGCACTGTCGTTTGGCAGAATGACGTAAAGCAGTAATCAAAGATCCACAACCAAAGCGCCCGAGCGAAAGCTCGGGCGCTTGTCCTTTTCTGTCATATGCATTTCGGCGGGCGCGGCTCAGCCGTGGCCCTCGGCGGCGATCATGTGCATCGCGTGCTCCAGCGCGCCGACGACGGCGGAGAGATTTTCGCGCGCGGCCCTTTCCGAGCCGGGTAGGTTGAGGATGAGGCTGCTGCCGCGCGTGCCCGCCACGGCGCGGGAGAGCATGGCGCGGGGCGTGTGCTTCAGCCCCTCGATCCACATGGCGACGGGGATGGCGCGTATCTCGCGCTCGACGACCGAGAGCGTCGCCTCCGGCGTCACGTCGCGGGGCGATAGCCCCGTGCCGCCGGTCGTGACGATAAGACCGATGCGCTTTTCGTCGGCGCAGGTGCAGAGCGCGGCGCGGATGTCGGCGATCTCGTCCGGCACGACGGCGGTGTGGACGACGGAAAAGCCCGCCTCCTCCAGCATGGCGCGCACGGCGGGGCCGCTGGTGTCCTCGCGGAGCCCTCTGCTGCCAAGGTCGCTGACGGTGATGACGGCTGCGGTGTAGTTCATGTGCTTCCCTCCTGCTTTCGATAGCCCAGTGCGGCTGAGATCATGGACGCCGTGACGCATACCTGCTCCACGGCGGCGCGGAATTCGTCGGAGCGGGCGCTGCGGAACATGCCGATCACGCCCACGGCGTAGCGTGCGCGCCCCTCGACGGTGTAGACCGGCGCGGAGATGGAGCGCAGACCGATCTTGTACTCGCCGTTTTCGATGGCGTAGCCGTTCGCGCGGCACTGATCGACCTCCCGCAGCAGCGCGGCGGGATCGGTGACGGTGTGGGGCGTGAACTGCGTCATGCGCTGCGCGCGCAGCAGCGCCTCCGCGCCGGTGCGGGACATGTGCGCCAGAAACACCTTGCCCTGCGACGTGCAGTAGACCGGCAGACGCGAGCCGACGTCGGACACGATGCGCAGCGCGCCGCGCGGCTCCACCTGATCGAGCGTGATGACGCTGCCGCCCTCGCAGACCGAGAGCATGACGGACGCGCCCGTCTGCTGGCACAAAAGCTCCATATAGGGCCGCGCGACAAGGGAGATGTCCCACGAGCGCTTGACGCGGCGGCCATATTCAAAAAGCCGCAGCCCCAGCGAGTACTTGCCGTCTGCGGTCTGCGTGACCACGTCGTAGGTCCGCATGGTGGTCAGCAGGCCGAAGACCGTGCTTTTCGGATAGCCGCACTGCGCGGAGAGCTCCTTGAGCGACAGGGGCTTTTTCGCCTGACTCAAAAGCTGCAGCAGCTCCATGGCCTTTGCAACGGACAATATGATATTCCCATCCACCATGGCGCGCCAGCTCCTTTCCTGACCAGCATAGCGGTTTCGTTATTCTCTGTCAAGAATAATCCGATGAAGCTGACCAAGAATCCGACAATGCCGCACAGCTTGTTTGCATTGCGGGGGCGAAGCATGGTAAGATAAGACAAACTCAGGCGCGGAGGGTCGAAATGAAGCTTATCCGGACGCAGGACGCGGTGGGGCATGTGCTCTGCCACGATCTGACGCAGATCATCAAGGACGAATACAAGGACGCGCGCTTCCGCAAGGGCCATGTGGTGACGGAGGAGGACATCCCCGTGCTTTTGAGCATGGGGAAGGAGAATCTCTACATCTACGAGCTGACGCCGGGCATGGTGCACGAGAACGACGCGGCCGAGCGTCTGCTCGCGCTGTGCGCGAACGAGCATATGCTCCGCAGCGAGGTCAAGGAGGGCAAGATCGAGCTCAAGGCCGCGTGCGACGGGCTGTTCCGCGTGAGAAGCGAGCGGCTGATCGCCGTGAACGCGCAGGAGGACGTGATGATCGCCACGCGCAGAGGGAATACCGCCGTGCGCAAGGGCGACAAGCTGGCCGGTATGCGCGTGATCCCGCTCGTGATCGAGGAGGAGAAGCTGCGCGCCGCGGAGGCCGCGGCGGGCGATGCGCCGCTGCTGGAGCTGCTGCCGTTCGTAAAGAGGACGGCCTGCATCGTTACGACCGGAAACGAGGTCAAAAAGGGCATCATCAAGGACACCTTCACCCCCGTGGTCGTTGACAAGCTGAAGGCTTACGGCATCGAGACGATCGCGTCCGTCCAGTCCGGCGACGGGGTAGAGAACGTGCGCGGCGCGATCCTCGCCATGCGGGAGAGAAAGCCCGACATGATCCTCTGCACCGGCGGCATGAGCGTCGATCCGGACGACAATACGCCGGGCGGCGTGCGCCTGAGCGGCGCTCGCATCGTGACCTACGGCGCGCCGGTGCTGCCGGGGGCGATGTTCCTGCTGGGGTATTTTGACGACGGTATGCCCGTCATGGGCCTGCCGGGCTGCGTGATGTACGCGGGCGCGACGATCTTTGATCTGGTGCTGCCGCGCATCGCGGCGGGCGTGGAGGTCACGCGCGCCGACGTGGTCGCCCTCGGCGAAGGCGGGCTGTGCCTTGGCTGCAAGCCCTGCCATTATCCGAACTGCCCGTTCGGGAGATGATCTTTCGCGCCTGCGGGCGCGAAGCTTTCACTTTGCGTTATCTTAGAAGAGAATAACGATAGATCATTTTTTTGAAAGGAAGACCAGACCTATGAAAAAGCTTTTGTCCCTGATCCTTGCCCTTGCGATGATTTTCGCGCTCGCCACCTGCGGCAGCAAGAACGACGACGCCAACGCCGACGTCAGCGCCGGCGACAGCCAGACCGCCGCCGAGCCCGTTGAGCTGACGGTGTTCGCCGCCGCGTCCCTGACCGAATCCCTGACCGCCATCGGCGAGAAGTACATGGCCGAGAACGAGAACGTGAAGCTCAGCTTCAACTTCGATTCCTCCGGCAAGCTGCTCACCCAGATCAAGGAGGGCGCTGTGTGCGATATGTTCATTTCCGCCGCGCCCAAGCAGATGAACGCGCTCGACGGCACGCTCAAGGACAACGCCGACAAGAACCCCGACGGCCTTGACCTGCTGGTCGAGGGCAGCCGCATCGACCTGCTGGAGAACAAGGTCGCCCTGGCCGTTGCGGACGGCAGCGACAAGGGTATCGACGGCTTCGATAAGCTCGCCGAGCTGCTCAAGGACGGCGACGTGATGCTCGCCATCGGCAACAGCGACGTGCCTGTCGGCCAGTACACGCAGAAGATCTTCGCCTATTACGGCATCGACGAGGCCGCCATCGCCGAAAAGCTGACCTACGGCTCTAACGTCAAGGAGGTCACCACCGCCGTCAGCGAGGGCACCGTCGACTGCGGCATCATCTATGCCTCCGATGCCTACTCCGCCGGTCTGACCGTCGCGGATTACGCCACGGCTGACATGTGCGGTCAGGTCATCTATCCCGCCGCCGTGCTGAACACCTCCGAGCAGCAGGACGCCGCCGCGGCGTTCCTCGCCTACCTGCAGGGCGCCGAGGCCTCCGCCGAGTTCGAGGCCGTGCTCTTCACCCCGCTGAGCAAGTAAAAACAGATCGCTGAACAGTCGGAGAGGGCGCCGCGCGCGCCCTCTCCCATTCCCGTTTTTCGGAGGTGTCCCCATGGACTGGTATCCGCTTTTGAATTCGCTGCGCATTGCCGCCATCAGCGCGGTGATCGTGTTCTTTGCCGGCATCGCCGCGGCGTACTACATTGCAAAGCTCCCGCGTCTGGTCAAGGGCATCCTTGACGTGTTCCTCACGCTGCCGCTCGTGCTGCCGCCGACGGTGGTCGGATACCTTCTGCTGCGCGTGCTGGGCCCAAAGCGCCTGATCGGCGCGTGGGTGCTCGAGACCTTCGGCGTCCGGATGGTGATGACGTGGTGGTCGGCCATCTTTGCCACGGTCGTCGTCTTCCCGCTGATGTACCGCACGGTGCGCGGCGCGTTCGAGTCCTTTGACGAGACGCTCGCCTATGCGGGGCAGACGCTGGGGCTGTCCAACACCTACATCTTCTGGCATATCCGTATGCCTTACTGCCGCCAGGGGGTGCTGGCGGGCGCGGTGCTGGCCTTTGCCCGCGCGCTCGGCGAGTACGGCGCGACCTCGATGATCGCGGGCTACACCCCAGGCAAGACCGCCACGATCTCCACAACGGTCTATCAGCTCTGGCAGATCAACAACGACGAGCTGGCGCTCAAGTGGGTGCTGGTGAACGTTGCGATCTCGGCGGTGATCCTGCTGGTGGTCAACATGCTGGAAAAGAAAAATCTGCTGGCGGCCGCCGGACGGGGAAGGAGGAGCGCATGAGCCTGATCGTTGATATCGAGAAAAAGCTCGGCAGCTTCACGCTCCGCTCGCGCTTTGAGACGGCAGGCGGCACGATGGCGCTGCTCGGCGCGTCGGGCTGCGGCAAGAGCGTGACGCTCAAGTGCATCGCGGGCATCATGACGCCGGACCGGGGGCGCATCGTGCTCGACGGCGAAACACTGTTCGACAGCGAAAAGCGCGTCGACCTTACGCCGCAGCAGCGGCGGGTGGGCTATCTCTTCCAGCAGTACGCGCTGTTTCCCAACATGAGTGTGATGCAGAACATCCAGTGCGGCATCCGCACCGGCAGCCGCGCGGAGAAGCAGCGTCAGGCGGCCGAGCAGCTCCGGCGTTTCCATCTGGAGGGGCTGGAGCGGAAGTACCCCGCCCAGCTTTCGGGCGGGCAGCAGCAGCGCGCGGCACTGGCGCGCATCCTCTGCTCCGAGCCGCGCGTCATTCTGCTCGACGAGCCGTTTTCCGCGCTCGACAGCTTTTTGAAGTGGAACCTCGAGCTGGAGCTGAAGGATTTGCTCGCGGACTTCGGCGGCCCGATCCTGTGGGTCAGCCACGATCTGGGCGAGTGCCGCCGCAACTGCCAGACGGTCTGCGTGATGGAAAACGGCGTCTCCGCCGCCGTGACGGACGCGCCGCCGCTGCGCGCCGCCCTGCCGGACGGCATGGAGGCCTCCGAGGGGCAGACGATCGCCTTTTCGCTGCGGGCGGAAAAGTGCATGTGCTATGCCTGAATCGAACAACGCGCGTCCCCGATCGGGGACGCGCGCTTTTTTGCCGTGTTGAGCCTTCGCCCGAGAAGGGATCGGCATAGGGACTTCCCGTCGCGCCATAGGCTAACAAAAAAGGAAAGAGGGAAGTCCCATGCTTTCAGCCGCCATGTATCTGCTGGCCCACTCGCTGCTGCTGACGCTGCACCTTGCGGGCAATACCGGCTCGTTCCCGCGCCCGCTCTCGGCGCAGGAGGAGCGCGACTGTGTTGCGCGTATGCTTGCGGGCGACATCGCCGCGCGCAACCGGCTCGTGGAGCACAACCTGCGCCTGGTGGCGCACATCGTGAAAAAATACTACGCGCAGTCCGATGAGCAGGACGATCTCGTCTCCGTCGGCACGATCGGGCTGATCAAGGGCGTATCGAGCTACCGGCCGGAAAAGGGCGTGCGCCTTGCGACCTACGCCGCCAAATGCGTAGAGAATGAGATCCTGATGTACTTTCGCGGCAGGAGGAAGCTGCAGGGCGAGGTGTCGCTCAACGATTCGCTCGATGCGGACGGCGACGGCGAGGCGCTCTCGCTGCTCGACGTTGTCGGCGTGGAGGATACGATGTATCTCGATATTCAGGCGCGCGACGATTGCCTGCGCGTGCGGCGGCTCGTGCGCGAGTACCTGACCGAGCGCGAGCGGGAGGTCATCACCGCGCGCTACGGCCTTGACGGACGCGCCCCGCGCACCCAGCGCGAGGTGGCCGCGGGGCTGGGGATCTCGCGCAGCTATATCTCGCGCATCGAAAAGCGGGCGCTGCAAAAGCTGGAGGAGGCGCTCGGCACGCGCGAGTGAGCGCGCGGACCGCCCCTTTGCCGGAGGACGGCGAAGGGGCGGCACTTTTTGTCCGGCGGGGAGATCTTCCGGTATCATACTTTGGATGGATTTACATTTCCGTCGGGATGTATATAATAAGATCGTACCGATACGCAGCGAGCCATGACAAGGGGGCATGCCCCCTTGTCCCGCAGGGGAGACCCCTGCGGGATGATCCCGCTCTGCGTAAGCTGTGTCCGCGCACAGCGCGGACTGAACATAGAAGGCACATATCACATTTTTAGGAGGATGCACATGAAGAAACGAGTATTGAGTTTGCTGATGGCGCTTGTGCTCTGCCTGAGCCTGCTGCCGACGGCGGCGCTGGCGGACGAAGGCGAGAGCGGCGGAACCGAGAGCGGCGGAACCGCCACATGCGACCACGGCGGCGCGAACGGCTTTGACATTAACGCCACAGCCTGCCCAGATTGCGGCGCTCCCGCGGTGGCGTATACGCAATTGACAGACGACAAGGGTTCCTTGTGGCGGAACTTTGCCAGCTTGCAGGACGCGCTTGACGCGGATAGGCAAGGCAGCTCGGTCGTCTGTCTGCTTGCCACCGTGACCGGCGATTACACCATCAACGGCAGTACGGACACGGGACTTGACCTGAATGGTTGTTCGATCAACGGCACCGTAGCCGTCACCGGCAAAGGGGGCAAAGAAACTGCCTTCTCAAACTCCAAGAGCACAGGCACCATTCAGAAGGTCGTCGCTTACAAGAACGCAAAGCTCGCCGTTTCGGGAGCCGCCGCTGTCATCGAAAAATTGACGCTGGCGGAGGGTGCAACGTGGGAAAATATCCTGTTTCTTCCCAGAAACCCCGGCTACAAGGTGTACACGAACTATCCCGACCTGAACAGCTATACGTGGTACGCCCCGACGGACGTTCCCGCCGAATCCACGGAACTGACCAATGTCACCATCGAGCGCCTGCCCATTACGAGCAGTACGCTGTCGATTATGAAGGTCGCTGATAACAAGACCGTTTCCAGCACCGTAGACCGTGGCGCCGAAACGCTGCTTCGCGCCTACTGCAATACAAGCGGCGCAACGGTGATCTTCTACGTTAAAGCACCCAATAGTGACGGCTACACCCAATATACGAGTGAGTATAAGCAAATCGGCACCAGCTGGTACTACGTCGCGGACTACACCTTCGACGAGATGGGAACCTACGATATTTATTTCACAGCTTCCAAGGACGGCTATTCGGTGACGAGCAACGAAAAAAAGCTGACCGTCAAAAAGCCCAGCATTCCGACTTCCAAGATTACCGCGCCAACGGCCAAAACCGGCCTGACCTACACCGGCCAGCCGCAGGAGCTTGTCACAGCGGGGGCGTTGGATGCCAAGTACGGCACGATGGTGTATAGCCTTTCTCGCAGCGGAGAGTACACTGAGAAGATTCCCACGGGTACCAATGCAGGGACGTATCGGGTTTACTACAAGGTTACGGGCGGCGTTGATTACAACGAATCCACAGTTAAGAACAAATCCGTGACCATCGCGAAGAAGGAACTGACGATCAAGTCTGTGGGGGTCGCAGAAAAGACCTACGACGGTACGGCGACAGCGACGATCGAAAGTGTGGCGTTTGACGGCCTTTGCGGCAGCGATACTCTGACCATGGGCAAGGACTACACCGTTACCGGTGCGTTTGCGGATGCGAACGCTGACCCTGCAAAGACGGTCACCGGCACGGTCACGCTGAAGAATACCGTGACGAACTACACGCTCCCTAACGGCGCGTATGAGCAGACCGCTGCCATCGGCAAGGCTGCCGCGCCCATGGTTCAGGACGGTACGCTGGACGTGATCAACGGCACGAAGCAGACCTATATCTATGATTTCAAAGATCTGCTGCCCGAGGCACCCAAGGGCACTTACGGAACGGTAAGGTATGAGCGGACAGAACCGACGATCGACCTTAGCCGGGGGTATTATCTCGACCAGACTACGGTGGAGTTTGAAGACGGCAAGTTGGTTCTGGCATCTCTCTCAGCGGAAGACGCAAAGCAGACAGGTATGATCGGAACGATTAAGGTCACGGTCAGCACGGACAACTATGCGAACTTCACCCTGACGCTCGAGCTCATTGCGATGAATAAGCTCGACCCCGATCAGACAAGCGTTACCGTCAGTGCCTCGGACATCACCTACGGCCAGACGTTGGCGGACAGCACGCTCACGGTCAACGGCACGATGAAGGACCCCAACACCGGTGCAGAAGTCAAGGGCACGTTCGCGTGGAAGGACGGCACGATCAAGCCCAATGCAAGCGACAGCTATGAGGCCGAGTGGACGTTCACGCCGACAAATCCGGAATACGCCCCCACGACCGGCACTGTGACCATCAATGTTGCCCGCAAGGACATCACGGGCGCAGTGGTCACGCTGAAAGCTGACAGCTTTGTGTACGACGGAACAGCTAAAACGCCGACCATTTCCAGCGTGACGCTGGGTGGCTGGTCTGAAACTATCACCTACGATGTCGTAAGCGGCGGCTCGGCGACCGATGCCAATGACGGCATCACCCTGACCATCCAAGGCAACGGCAACTACGCCGGCACGGCCGCGGCAGTGTGGAAGATCACGCCAAGAGAAGTAACGCCCGCGATTACCGTTGCTGATGGCGTTTATAACGGCGGCGATCCCGTCAAGCCGACCGTGACCCTCACGGACGACAACGGCAAGGTCATCGACACGTCGGAGTACACCCTGGAGTACACGAACAACACCAACGCCGGCACGGCGACCGTGACCATCACGGATAAGGAGGGCGGCAACTACGTCATCGAGGAGACCAGCACGACCTTCACGATCAGCAAGGCCGCCGCGCCCGCGGATATCCAGACTGGCCGCCTGAACGTGATCAACGGCACGAAGCTGGAATACGCCTATGACGCCAAGCAGCTGCTGCCCGCCGCGCCCAAGGGCGAATACGGCAAGGTAATCTATGGCGTGGTTATTTTTGATCTTGAAAATGGGTATACAGTCGATGGCGAAAACGGAACGAAGATTGAAAACGGTATCCTGACGCTGACGATTGAGGCACCGGAGAAGGGGATAACCGGCAAAATCGGAACAATCCCGGTCGAAGTCGTCACGAACAACTACAAGAACTTCACTCTGCCAATCGATCTCTACGCGGTGGACAAAATCACGCCCGTGGCAGATGGCGAAATCACCGCATCGGAGATCACCTACGGCGACGAGCTGAGCGAGAGCACCATCACGGGCAAGATGAAAGATCCCGACAACGCGGAGGTCAAGGGTACGTTCGCGTGGAAGGACGGCACGATCAAGCCCAACGCGGGCGGGTTCGACGCTGAGTGGGTATTTACCCCGGATTCCCCGAAATACGCGACCGTAACCGGTAAAGTGACCGTCACGGTCAAACGGGCAACGATTCCCGAAGAACAGGTTACCGTAAAGCAGAAGGGCACGCTGACCTACAACGGCAGCGAACAGGTCGCCGAGGTGGAGATCACGGGAGCCGAAGGACTGGGCACGATCTCACTCCAGTACGCCGTGGCAGACTACTATGGTCATAATTCAACGGTACCGGCGTTCACCGACGCGGGCACGCATCAGGTGCACTATACTGTGTATTCTCAGAACTACGACATCCCGTCCGGTTACTTCACCGTGACCATCGAGCCGAAGACGGTGACGGACCCGACCGTCATCGTGAACGGCGGCCCGTTCACCTACAATGACGGCAGCGAGATCAAGCCGACCATCACCGTCAAGGACGGCGGGACGGAGATCTCTGGTAGAGAGTACACCGTTTCCTACAGGGACAACATCAATGCCGGCACGGCGACCGTGACCATCACGGATGAGGAAGGCGGCAACTACGTCCTCGGTACAGTCAGCGAGACCTTCGCGATCGGCAAGGCCGACGCCGGCGTCAAGACCGCTCCGGCGGCGCAGACGCTGACCTATAACGGGAACGGGCAGCAGCTCGTCACGGCGGGCGAAGCGCTCGGCGGCACGATGGTCTACAGTCTGGACGGCGAGACTTATGGCGGTGATATCCCCACGGCTGTGAACGCGGGCGAGTACACCGTGTACTACAAGGTCGAGAGCGACAGCAACCACAACGACACGGCGGCTGCGAGCGTTACGGTCACGATCGGCAGGGCGAAGCTTACCGGCAAGGTGACCTGCAGAACGTTCCCGCGCTACGGCTATACGCTGGGCGACGCGCATATCACGGCGCCCGCGCTCTGGCCTGAGGGCAGCTTCCAGTGGTACGACGAGAACGGCAAGGCGCTGGCGGACAGCACCATGATCGTCTCCGACGCCACCTATCGGTGGGTGTTCCGCGACGATCTCGGCAACTATGAGCCGGTCAACGGCAGCATCGTGCTCTGGCGCTATGCCCCCGAAGCCGCGGAGACGGGCAAGAGCGAGACGGTCAAGAATCCCGACGGCTCGACCACGACGACCGTGACGAAGCCGGACGGCACCGTTACCGAGACCACGACGACGCCCGACGGCACCACGTCCACGACCACGACGGACAAGGACGGCAATACGGATACGGACGTCAAGGTCAGCGATAAGGCGGTCTCCGACGCGAAGAAGGACGGCTCGACCATCAAGCTCCCCGTCGACGGGCGGCCCGGTCAGGAGATCGACATTGACATCCGCACCGGCGGCGAGGATGTGACCATTGAGATCCCGGTCTCCGGCGCAACGGGCGGCACGGTGGCGATCATCGTCAAGGGCGACGGCACCGAGGAGGTCGTGAGAGAGTCGGTCGTGACCGGAGACGGCATCCGTATGAAGGTCAGCGGCAGCGTGACGGTCAAGGTCGCCGACCGGTCGAAGGACTTTATCGATATGCGCGGCCACTGGGCAAAGAATGAGGCCGACACCGTTGTGGCGCGCGGCCTGTTCAACGGCACGAGCGACACGATGTTCAGTCCCTCGCTGCCGATGACGCGCGGCATGGTCGTTACGGTGCTCGCGCGCATGAGCGGCGCGGATACGAGCGGCGGCGCGAAGTGGTACGACAAGGGCTGCGCGTGGGCGGTCGCAAACGACATCTCCGACGGCACAGCGCCCGAGAGCAGCATCACGCGCGAGCAGCTCGTGACGATGCTCTATCGCTACGCGAAGCTGCGCGGCGTCGATGTGACGGCCGGCGGCACGGCGCTGCAGAGCTTCTCCGACTATGAGAGCGTCTCGTCCTACGCGGTCGAGGCGATGGATTGGGCGGTCACGAAGGGGCTGGTCAACGGCATCAACGGCCGGCTCGAGCCGCAGGGCACGGCGACCCGCGCACAGGTCGCGGCGATCTTTGCAAGATTTTTGAAGCTGCTGTAAGGGCGGCGCTGAAGAGCGGCGGGAACGCATATGCGTTCCCGCCGCCCGCTTTTTTGCCGCTGCGCCGCGCGAGTTGACAAGCGGTGTATAATAAAAGAAATGAGAGAGAAAAACGCTGAGATCAGCGCGGAAGGAAACGCCGCGTCCGAAGCCTGCTCCGGACGCGGTATTTTTCGGCCCGCGCGGGGAGTGGGAGGAGAGCAATGCTTTTCGGACGGCATATCAACCGCTACTATCTGCGTCACGCGCCGCGGCTGCTGCTGGGGATGCTGACGCTGCTGGTGGTGGACTACGTGCAGCTCATCGTGCCGGAGCTGTACCGGATGACGGTCAACGGCGTGAAGGACGGCTATGTGCTGCTGGACGGCGTGCGGCGGACGTTCGACATGGACTTTCTGCTCGAGGAGATCTGCCGGCCGTTCATCCCGATCATTTTTGCGCTGCTGATCGGGCGGTTTTTGTGGCGCGTGTGCTTTTTCGGCGCGGGCATCCGCGTGGAGGCCGACATCCGCAGCAGGATGTTCGCCCGCTGCGAGCTGCTGTCGCAGCAGTACTACCAGCGCAACAAGGTCGGAGATTTGATGGCGCTGTTCACCAACGATCTGGAGACCGTGCAGGACTGCTTCGGCAGCGGCGTGCTGATGTTCTGCGACGCGGCGTTCCTCGGCGTGCTGGCCGTGGCGAAGATGCTGCGCATGAACGCGCGGCTGACGCTCTACTGTATGCTGCCGATGGTGTTCCTGCTGTTCGCGGCGATGGTGCTGGGGCATTACATGGAGCTGCGCTGGGACAGGCGGCAGGAGGCGTTCTCCGCGCTGTCGGACTTTTCGCAGGAGAGCTTTTCCGGCATCGCGGTCATCAAGGCCTTCGTCAAGGAGGGCGCGGAGCTTGCCGCGTTCCGAAAGCTGAACAAGCGCAACGAGGACGCAAACGTCGCCTATACGCGCCTGTCCGTTCTGTTCAATATTTTCGTTACGCTTTTTGTCGAGGCGGTGATCTGCGTTATCCTCGGCTACGGCGGCTATCTTGCGCACGAGGGCATTTTCAACGCGGGAGAGCTGGTGGAATTCATCGGCTACTTCACCTCCATCGTCTGGCCGGTGATGGCCGTTTCGCAGCTCATCGAGATGCGCTCGCGCGGCAAGGCGTCGCTCGCGCGCATCGGCAGGCTCCTTGACGAGCCGGCCGACGTGAAGGATCGCGAGGACGCGGTTGACTGCGGCGCGCTGCGCGGCGAGATCGAGTTCCGCGGCCTGACGTTCCGCTATCCGGATGCGGCGGTCGACGCGCTGAAAGACGTCAGCGTCCATATCGCCGCGGGCGAAAATGTCGGCGTGATCGGGCGCGTGGGCTGCGGCAAGACCACACTGGTCGACCTGATCCTGCGCACCTACAACGTGCCGGACGGCACGCTGTTTCTCGACGGACGGGACGTGAACACGCTCACGATCGAGTCGGTGCGGCGCTCTGCCGCCTATGTCCCGCAGGACAACTTCCTTTTCAGCGATACGATCTCCGGTAACATTGCCTTCGCCTCGGCGGGCGGCGGACAGGAGGAGATCGAGCGCGCGGCGGTGCTTGCAGGCATCCGCGACAACATTATGGAATTTCCGCAGCAGTACGAAACGATGCTCGGCGAGCGCGGCGTGACCGTTTCGGGCGGACAGAAGCAGCGCATCTCCATCGCGCGGGCGCTGATGAAGCGGGCGCCGATCCTGATTCTGGACGATTCGGTCTCGGCGGTGGATGTGAAGACGGAAAAGGCCATTCTGGAGAATCTGCGCCAAACGCGGCGCGGCATGACGACCATCCTCATTGCGCACCGCATCTCGACGGTGGAGCAGATGGACAGGGTGCTCTTTATGGATGAAGGCAGGCTCGTGGACGCGGGCACGCACGAGGAGCTGTGCGCGCGCTGCGAGGGCTACCGCACGATGGTGGCGCTGCAAAGGCTGGACGATGAAAGCGAGGCGAGAGACCATGCATGAATACTTCCCGCTGCTGCTGGTGGGCGGCTGTGCGGGCGTGCTCGCCATCGCGTTTCTGATCGCCTACCTCTCCATCAAGGACAAGAAGGAAGCCATCGGCTTCGACCGCAATATGAAGGACGGCGAGATCGTGCGGCGGCTGCTCGTCTATGCAAGGCCCTATGCAGGGCGCTTCGCCTTCGTGCTGCTGGTGATGCTCTGCTCCGTGGCCTACGACATCGCCTCTCCGCTGATCATCGGCGAGATCGAGCGGCTCATCCAGCATGACTTTGCCATGTCGGCGCTGTACCGCTATGTGGCGCTGTACGCCTCAATCCTCACGGTGTCGCTGCTGTGCACCTATGTGCAGGCCATCGTGCTGCAAAAGACCGGCATGAAGATCCTGACCGCGCTGCGCGAGGATCTTTTCACACACATCGAGAGCCTTTCGCACGAGCAGCTGCACCATATTCCCGTCGGCAGGCTCGTCACGCGCGTGACGAGCGACACGGGCGCGATCTCGATGATGTTTACGAGCATTCTGGTAAACCTCATCAAAAACATCTTTGTCATTGCGGGCGTGCTGGTGGCGATGCTATGCGTGAACTATATGCTGACGCTGATGATCCTCTGCTTTGTGCCGTTCATCGTGCTCTTTACGGTCATCTTCCGCAAATTTCTGCGCAAGGCCTACCGCAAGGTCAAGGACGGCACGACGGATATCAACACGTTCCTCTCGGAGAACCTTTCGGGCATGAAGATCATCCAGATCTTCGATCAGGAGGAGCGCAAGCGCGAGGAGTTCGAGCGCAAAAACAGCGCGCTGCGCCGTGCGCGCATGAACGAGATCTTTGTTTTCGGCGTGTTCCGGCCCACGGTGTATATGCTCTACATCAGCTCGGTGCTGTGTCTGCTGTATCTCGGCGGGCGCGGCAGCATCAGGGACACCGCCTTTTTCGGGCAGGTGATCGACGGCGGCGTCATCGTTTCGTTCTATATGTTCATCTCCAAGTTCTTCAACCCCATTCAGAGCCTTGCCGAGCAGTTCAACGTTCTGCAGTCGGCCTTTGCCTCGGCGGAGAAGATATTCACGGTGTTTGATATGCAGCCGCTCGTCGTCGACACGCCGGACGCCGTCGAGCTGGAGCACATTGAGGGGAACATCGAGTTCCGCGATGTCTGGTTTGCCTATGAGGAGGAGAACTGGGTGCTGCGCGGCGTGTCGTTCAGGGTCGAGGCGGGACAGACGGTCGCCTTCGTCGGCGCGACAGGCTCGGGCAAGACGACGATCTTGTCGCTTTTGTGCCGCAATTACGATATCCAGCGCGGGCAGATCCTGGTCGACGGGATCGACATCCGAAAGATCAGGATATCCTCCCTGCGCCGCCATTTCGGGCAGATGCTGCAGGATGTGTTCCTCTTTTCCGGCACGGTGCGCTCCAATATCCTGCTGCGCATGGAAGGCGTGAGCGACGAGGAGGTCATGGCGGCCTGCCGCTACGTCAACACCGACAGGCTCATCGCGCGGCTCCCGCACGGACTGGATGAGGAGGTGCGCGAGCGCGGCAACAACTTCTCCGCGGGTGAGCGGCAGCTCATTTCGTTTGCACGCACGCTCATCCACCGGCCGGAGGTCATGATCCTCGACGAAGCTACGGCGAATATCGACACCGAGACCGAGGTGCTCATTCAGGATTCGCTGGAAAAGCTCATGAGCATCGGAACGCTCCTGATCGTGGCGCACCGGCTGTCGACCATCCAGCACGCGGACAATATCATCCACCTTGCGCACGGCGAGATCATCGAGCAGGGCACGCACCAGCAGCTGCTGGAGGTGCGCGGACGCTACTATGATCTCTATATGCTCCAGTATGAGCGGGAGCGGCTGAGCGCCGCGCGGGGCGAGGCTTGACAATTTGCCGCCGCCGCATTAAAATGATCGCAAAGAAAGAAAAAGCCGCGTGACGCGGCTTTTTCAAAACAATGAAGTTAGATACAACTAACCGATGGAGGAACGAAAATGCAGTATCACATTAAGAAAAACAGCGTGCAGGAAACGCTGGTCATCCCGCTGTATGGAAAGAAAATGTGCACGGAGCTGTTCCCGCGGCTCTATCAGGACGAGACGGCTGTGCGCCTGATCGGGCAGGTCGACTACGACTTCTCCGTGCTTGCGAAAAAAGCGGAGAGCACGATGCAGCGCTTTGGCTTTCTGGAGGTCGCCATGCGGCAGAACGACCTTGCATGGGAGGTGCGGGACTATCTTAAGGCGCATCCGACGGCGGCGGTCGTGAATCTCGGCTGCGGGCTGGACGACACGGGCCGCAGGTGTGACAACGGCAGCTGCAAGCTCTATAATCTGGACTTTCCCGACGTGATCGCAGTACGCGACGCGCTGCTCCCCGCCGGAGAACGCGAGGAGAACATTGGCTGCGATCTGAACGATACCGCGTGGTTCTCGCGCATCGACGCAAGCGGCGGCGCGGTGTTCTTTGCCGCGGGCGTTTTCTATTACTTTCTGACCGAGCAGGTCAGGGCGCTGGTGCAGGCTATGGCGGAGGCGTTCCCCAGCGGGCGGCTGGCCTTTGACGCAGCGGGCAGGCCGGCGGTGAAGCTGATGCTCAAAACATGGATCCGCGACGCGGCGATACAGGATGTGGGCGCGTACTTCGCCGTGTCGGACGCCGCGCACGAGCTATCGCCGTGGAGCGAGCGGCTGCGCGTATCGAGCCGCGGCTATATGCTCGGCTATCAGAGCCTGGACGATCCGGACGTCAGCGGCTTTTTCCGTTTTCTTGCCCGCGTCGGCGACGGGGCGATGAAAATGCAGATCGTGCGGCTCGATTTTGCGGAGGACGGCGCGCGCGGCGCGGACAGATAGGGCGCAGGATACGGGAAAAGGGAGAGGGCACAGCCCTCTCCCTTTTGCGTGCTTCAGTTTTCCTCGCGTGCGCGCAGACCCGCGACCGACGAGATCGGCAGCGAGAAGCAGATCGCGCCCGCCTTGGTGCCGGGGCCGGCCTGCTCGTTGACCGAGCGCATAATGGCGGCCTTTTCGTCCTTGTGGGCGATGATGTAGATCATGTCCTTTTCGTCGGCAAGGCTGACGCTGAAGAATTTTTCTCCGCGCGTGCCGCCCGTGCCCTTGGCGTGCAGCACCGTACCGCCG
>ERZ857629.2001-NODE-2001-length-20270-cov-4.162157_pt1 | contig 20270 bp, 19 predicted proteins | sample MGYA00519700_ERZ857629 | MGnify/ENA primary metagenome ERZ857629 (study PRJEB31778, sample SAMEA3449351) | human gut metagenome | biome: human gut; feature: human-associated habitat; material: faeces | place: United Kingdom | collected 2010/2012 ...
CTCGACCTCCTATCTTTTTACTCTTTTACTTTTTTACCTTTTTACTTTTAAACTATCCCATAACGACATCGAGCACCATCATCAGCACGAAACCTGTGGCGAAACCTATGGTGCTGAGATTGCTGTGTTCGCCGCTTGAGGCTTCGGGTATCAGTTCTTCCACCACTACATAGAACATGGCGCCGGCAGCAAAGGCGAGCATGTAGGGTAGGGCGGGCATGATGAGTGAGGCAAGCAAAAGTACGGCTATGGCTCCTATGGGTTCCACCACTCCACTCAGCGAACCTAACATGAATGCTTTCCATCGGCTGTTGCCTGCCGCACGCATGGGCATTGAGATGATGGCACCTTCGGGAATGTTCTGTATGGCAATGCCCAATGATACGGAGATGGCAGCGGTTGGGGAGATGTGTGAAGCGCCGTTCTCGGCTCCTGCAAACACCACGCCTACTGCCATGCCTTCGGGAAGGTTGTGTATGGTTACGGCAAGGGCAAGCATGGCTGTCTTCGACAGATGCGAGCGTATGCCCTCCGGCTTGTCTGTGCCTATGTGCAGGTGGGGCGTCAGTATGTCGATAAGCAGCAGGAAACCGATGCCCAGCATGAATCCCACGGCTGCTGGCACTACCGACCATGCGCCGCTGTCGGCCTTCATCTCCATAGCCGGAATGAGCAACGACCATACGGACGCCGCCACCATCACGCCAGAGGCAAAGCCCAACAACGACTTCTGCAGTCGCACGGACATCGCGTCTTTCATCATGAAGACGAAAGCCGAACCAAGCATCGTTCCTAATAGCGGAATCAGAAGCCCTACGATTATTGTTGTCGTCATTTCTGCCATACTGTTCTTTATTTGTTAATTGGTGATTTTATCAATTGGTGATAATGCAATCCGAATGTACACCGACATTGTTGAGGTGCAACCTGTATTATGCAAAGTTATAATTAAATTATGAGTTGGTCAATACCTAAATCTGATGTTTGTTCTGTAAATGCCGGTCGATAATGTCATTTTGGTTATAAATGACTATTTTCATAATGATAAAGATGGCGTACTTTTGCAGCACGAATTAAGAAAAATACTATTATGGCATTCAATTCATTTTTTCCAATGGTAGCTTTGTGCGTTCTTGCATCATGCAGCAATTCTTCAAAGCAGAATAATGCAGAAGGAGCAACAGCTGATTCAGTTCAGACATCAGTTATGAGTTTTCAGGATTGTGACCTGACGCTTGGCGGTATCCGCTTCACCAAGATGCTTAACGGTGCCGACAGGCAGGTGAGCGAAAAGGACGGTGTCATCACTTTCGTGGCTCCTGAGAAGACCGACTTGTTTATCGACCCCAACGATGCCAAACTGACCTCCAATACGGCAAAGGTGCTCTTTGCGGAGGTTGACAACACTAAGCCGTTTACTTTCTCTGCCAGAATGAAGCCCGGCTTTACGCCTGACGGACTCTATCATGCTGCCGACCTCATTGTGATGGCCAACGATACGCTCTATCAGAAATTCTGCTTTGAGCAGGACGAACGTGGCAAGCATCGTGTGGTGACCGTGCGTACCGTGGGAACGAGCGATGATAACAACCACGAAGTTGTGCATCAGGATTTCATCTATTATAAGATAAGTTCTGACACACACACCATAGCGTCCTATTATTCGCTGGATGGCAAGGAGTGGCAGATGGTTCGCCTTTACCGCAACAATTATCCCAAGGATCTGAAAGTAGGCATCTGCTCGCAGGCACCTCAAAAGGGTGTATGTGTGAGTGAATTCTCAGAGTTGAGTCTGTCAACAGAGACTGTTGGTGACTTCCGAATGGGAGAGTAAGGGCGGTCAGAGCAATCCCATCACATGCGCCAGCTTGCATGCTTCGATGGCTCGATTCACTTTCAGTTTCTGAAGTATGTTCTGGCGATGTCGGTTCACGGTGTTGATGCTGATGCAAAGGCTGTCTGCAATCTCTTTCGAAAGCATCCCTTGGTCAATGAGGCGCAGCACCTCCAACTCTCGCTCGGACAGTACATCCTCGTAATCTTTGTTCGTCAATATTCGCACCTCTCCGGTTAGAGTATTGACGAATTTTGCTTTTCTGTCCTCATCTGTTGTCAATGTGTAGATGCAGGCACAGAGTAGCAGATTGCCATTTTGGTCTGTGGCAAGTGGAATCATCCGATGTTTCACCCAACGGAATTCACCGTTTGCATTTTTTACTCGCAAATAGTTGCAGAGCACATTGTCGCGATAGTGCTGGGGATTTGAGTTGGTGGCAATGTAGTGTAGGAAGGTAATCTCGTCAGCATGTCGTTTGCTAAGGTCATCAGGATGGCAACGGTCAAAGATAAAGTGCTCGTAGAGTGAAGGCAGGAGGCTGAGACGTTCCTCCTGGGGTATGCCAAGGACATCGGCCATACCACCAAAATAACAATAGCTGCAGTTTCTGCGGTTATCTCCCATTGATACAACCGCATTCTCTGCCAAGGCGTATGCCTTAGCTATCATCTTGCATTCTGCAAGCATCTGCTCTTCACAGTCTTCCTTATCAAACGCTTGTGAGAGATACAGCTGCTCTATCGGTTCAAAATTCTTGTCCATAATTGTATGTGTCAATATTTAAACCATTTATCCTCTTGTGCTTCTATCCTAAGCAACTCTCTCTTTGCCTCCAGTCCTCCGGCATATCCCGTCAAGGAATTGTCGCTGCCTATGACGCGATGGCACGGGATCAGGATGCTGATGCCGTTAGCTCCGACGGCTCCAGCTACGGCTCTTACGGCTTGGGGCTTGCCGATGCTTTGGGCTATGTCCTTATAACTCTTTGTAGCTCCGTATGGAATGTCTGTCAATGCGTTCCACACTTGCTGCTGGAAACATGTGCCCACCATGCGTAGCTGTATGTCGAAAGACTTGCGCTTGCCGGCAAAGTATTCGTCGAGTTGCCTCTTGGTCTCTTCCAAGACAGAGGTGGTCGCTGTCTTGAAAGAGGCATTCATATATCTCGCAAGCCGACGCCTGTTGCGTTCGGCGCAAGGCATCCCGTTCCAGTCGCAGAGGCACAACTCGCCGCTTGACGAAGCCAAGACGAGTTGGCCGCATGGCGAGTCGTAATACTGGATGTCTATTTGCTTCTTGTCGTTCATCAGAATACGCGTCTGTCCTAAGGAGGTTGTGGTGTGGCAGAGCGAGCCGTTGATTAAAAAGACTTGTCAGTCGATGTCTGTCAATTGGAAATGCTTGTTGAAGGTCAGATCCAATCCGTTTGCCAGTTCCACCTCGTATTCTTTCTTCTTTATCTCAAGCTTTTTTACGGGTTGATGCGGATAATTGTTCCGCAGATAGATCCGGATGGGGTGGGGAATCAATCTGACAGGTACTATACCTCGCTTGCAATCTATTTCCGTAAGATTTCCCTTTTTGTCGAATTCGAGTTTGGTGCCATTCCGCAGAACTACATCGTAGCTCTTGCTCATAACTCCCGACTCAGCCGTAGCGAGCACCACCTTGTGCCTACTGAAATGGTTGTTGAGCAAGGCCTGTGCCTTGATAGGAAGCGCACTCACGGCGATGGGTTTGTCGTCGCCCGCATTTGCCATAATGCTGCATGATATGATGCAGCAGACGGCAATCATCATAATTCTTATTGTCCGTTTCATAATATCACATTTTTTTTATGTTTACGGCGATATGTATAACCGCCAAAGATTACTATGATAAGTCTTAAAAATCCTCTGATACCTTATTCTTTATGTCTTCTTTGTCTAAGGTATAGACATGGTTGAGGATGCCGAACGACACGGTCTTGGTCTTGCCCTTGTAGCTCATCTCTCCAACGCTGAATAGGATGTAGTCGTTCACTTTAAGGCGTGAATCGATAAATACTCCCGCGACTTTCTTTACGAACAGCGAGCCTAACCATGAAAATGCGTTGGTTTCGTCTTTATCCATTTCTTCGTTGACGAAACTTGACAACGTATAGGTTATCGCTTCCTCATGTTCCTGCCTGTTCGGGCAAGTGAATGCGAGCAGTAGGAAAACGAATGCTGCACAAACTCCGATGATAATGATTTTTTTCATGTTGATGGCTTTATGTTTTTTGCAAACTTACAAATAAAAAAGCAGGAACACGGGTTTTCCCATGATTTTTTTGCCGGACAGCAGAAAATTTAAGAAATGTTGTAGTGTTCTGCCAGCTCCCGTTTTGACTTAACCTATGCCACAAAGCCGCGTGAGATAGTGGAGCGCAGGAAGCGTGAGCAGACTACGCATTTGGGCAAGGACCTTATGGATGGACAAGACTGAAGTCGGGGCATTCTTATGGCGTATTTTGCATAGGTGTGTTAAAAGCTTTGAAGAAGTCATCTGCAATACAGAAAAAATCAGTAACTTTGCCCTTGCAGATTATAGCGATTGTCGTTTGTAAACAATTGGTGTTTAGCAATGTTGAAATAGCGGCAATTTCGTTGAATCATAAAAATATTCAATCACTTATATCCGTTGAACTCACGTTAATTAAAAACTTAAAAGACTATGAAAACAGATTTGATCTTAAAGAATTATGAGATTGCCAAGGAGCGTTATGCCGCTCTCGGCGTGGATACAAACAAGGCCATCGAGGCATTGGAGAAGACTCCAATATCTCTGCACTGCTGGCAGGCTGACGACGTCGTAGGTTTTGAACGCGGCGAAGCAGCCTCTGGCGGCATACAGAGCACTGGCAACTATCCCGGCAAGGCACGCAATATTGACGAACTTCGTCAGGACATCGAGAAGGTGAACTCGCTTCTGGCAGGAACGTTCCGACTTAATCTTCACGAAATTTACGGCGAGTTCGGCGGCAAACCGATTGACCGCAATGAAGTGACGGTAGAACAATTCAAGGGTTGGATGCAATGGGCAAAGGAGCAGAACATGAAGCTCGACTTCAACTCCACTTCATTCTCACATCCCAAGAGCGGCAACCTCTCGCTCTCCAATCCCGATCCTGCCATCCGTGAGTTCTGGATTGAGCACACAAAGCGTTGCCGCCGTATCGCCGATGCTATGGGCAAGTTCCAGAACGACCCATGCATCATGAATATCTGGGTGCATGACGGCTCGAAGGATATAACCGTGGAGAAGGGCCGTTATCGCGAAATATTGAAGAATTCGCTGGATGAGATACTCTCGGAGGAGTTGCCCGACATGAAGACATGCCTTGAAGCAAAGCTCTTCGGCATAGGTCTGGAAGCTTACACCGTAGGTTCGCACGACTTCTATGCCGGCTACTGCGCCAAGAACAACGTGATCTACACTCTTGATACGGGTCACTACGAACCCACAGAGAATGTCTCTGATGCCGTGTCGGCACTCTTGCTCTTCGTGCCGGAACTGATGCTCCATGTGTCGCGCCCGATGCATTGGGATTCCGACCATGTGACACTCTTCGACGACAACACACGCAACCTCTTCTCGGAACTTGTCCGTGCCAACGCTCTCGACCGTGCACACATCGGACTCGACTACTTCGACGGTTCCATCAACCGCATCGGTGCCTACATCATCGGCGTGCGTGCTGCCCAGAAGTCGCTGTTGCAGGCATTCCTCGAACCGCTCGACACTCTCCGCAAATATGAGGACGAGGGCAAGCTGTTCCAGCGTCTTGCACTTCTTGAGGAAGAGAAGACACTGCCGTTCGGCGCTGTGTACGACTACTTCAACCTCAAGAACGGCATACCCGTAGGCGAGGAATACATAGCCGCCGTTGAGAACTACGAGGCAGAGGTGCTTGCCAAGCGTGTGTAACCTTCATGTGCAGGAAGAGAATATGGAAATATTCATCGGATTGTTAATCATAGCTGTCGGGGCTTTCTGCCAATCCAGCAGCTATGTCCCTATCAATAAGATAAAGGATTGGAGTTGGGAGTCTTACTGGATGGTGCAGGGCGTTTTCGCCTGGCTCGTGCTGCCTTTCTTTGGAGCTATACTCGCCGTGCCGGCGGGGCATTCGCTCTTTGAACTGTTTTGCGGGCATGGTTTCAATGTGGCAATGACGATGCTCTTCGGCGTGCTTTGGGGCATAGGAGGCTTGACATTCGGATTGTCCATGCGCTATCTCGGTGTGGCATTGGGGCAGAGCATTGCTCTCGGCACATGTGCCGCCTTGGGTACAATCATGGGACCGGTGCTGCTCAATGTCTTTTTCCCGGAGATGAACGCCCTCTCGTCGCTCACCTTCAGCGTGATTCTCGGTGTCGTTGTCACGCTTGCGGGTATAGCCGTCATCGGCGTGGCGGGCAGCATGAAGGCGGCATCGCTTTCCGAAGAGGAGAAGAAGGCGGCTGTAAAGGACTTCAACTTCACAAAGGGACTTGCAATAGCGTTGCTGGCAGGCTTCATGAGCGGATGCTTCAACGTGGGACTGACATTCGGCAGCGACATCCACTTCGGGTCATTGACCCCCGACATGTACAAGACTTTGCCAGCCACATTGCTCGTGACGCTTGGCGGATTCATGACCAATGCCGCCTATTGCCTGTATCAGAATGGCAAGAACCACACTTGGGGCGACTACCGGAACCGCAAGGTCTGGGGCAACAACATCGTGTATTGCGCTTTGGCGGGTGCCTTGTGGTACAGCCAGTTCTTCGGACTGTCGCTGGGCAAAGGCTTTCTCACAGAGTCGCCGACACTCATGACGCTGTCGTTCTGCATTCTGATGGCACTCAACGTGGTGTTCTCTAATGTTTGGGGCATAATACTGAAGGAATGGAAAGGCTGCTCGCAAAAGACCATTAACGTATTGATCGCAGGCATCATAATCTTGATTCTCTCAAGCTTTTTGCCGCAGATCATCTAAAAAAACATCATACAATGAAAAGAACTATTATGACATCGGTGCTTACATTGCTCGCAGCAGTCTTGTTTGCACAACAACCAGTGCAGGTGAAGGTGGCTGAAGGGACACTCGAAGGCATTGACGAATCGGGGATAAAGGCATTCAAGGGCGTTCCTTTTGCCGCACCTCCGGTGGGAGAACTTCGCTGGAAAGCTCCGCAGCCGGCAGGGAAATGGCATGGTGTTCGCCAAGCAAAGGAGTTTGGCCCCAACCCTATGCAGCAGGACCTTTTCGGCGATATGAATTTCGGGACAAAGGAAATGAGCGAGGACTGTCTGTACCTGAACATCTGGACTCCGGCAAAGAAGATGAACGAGCATTTGCCGGTGCTCATCTACTTCAATGGCGGCGGACTGATGTGTGGCAGCGGTAGCGAACCGCGCTATGCCGGCGACGCTATGGCCCGCAAGGGAATCATTGCTGTTACGGCAAACTATCGCGAGGGCATATTCGGATTCTTCGCTCATCCGCAGCTCTCAAAGGAAACCGCATATAAAGGTTCCGGAAACTACGGCTTCCTCGACCAGGTGGCAGCAATAAGATGGGTGAAGGATAATATCGCTGCTTTTGGCGGTGACCCTGAGCGCATCACCATCGTTGGTGAGTCGGCGGGATCGATGTCGGTAAGTGCCCTTATGGCTTCACCTCTGTGCAAGGGATTGTTCGCTCAGGCTATGGGGTCGAGCGGTTCGGTAATAGGCATGAAGAAAGTGGCAACACTGAAGAATGCCGAGAAGAGCGGCTTGGAGGTGGCACGGAAACTGGGTTGCAAGAGCATAAACGAGATGCGGACCATGCCTGCCAATGAACTGATGGAGAAGGCGAATGTGAGAAACATTCCGATGTATAATATCGACGGATACTTCTGGACAAAACAACCTTATGATGTCTTTGCAGCCGGCGAGCAGACCAAGGTGCCGTTGCTCGTAGGTGGCAACAACCAAGAGATGAACGCAATGTACATCCTCCACGGAAAGACTCCTACCATCGGCAACTTCAAGGAGGCTGCACGGGGCACTTTCGGCGATGCTACCGACGAACTATTCCGTCTGTATGGACTTAATACCGATGCTGATGTCATGGGGCAACCGGGCAACAACCTTGCCGGCGACTGTTTCCTCGACTATTCCACATGGAAGTGGGGCAACATGCATAAGCTAACAAGCGGACAGCCGGTCTATCGCTACCGCTATTGTCATCCCCGTCCGGATATGAGAATTAAAGACAAGGTGGCAGGACTTGCCGGCGGCGTGAAGGAAAAGACTTCTGACACTCCCGCAATGCCGAAGTCTCTCGGCGCTGTGCACTCCGCCGACATAGAATATGCTATGGGTACACTCCCCACAAACCGCGTGTACGACTGGCAACCTGAAGATTATATGGTTTCTGATATATTCAGCAACTATTACGTCAATTTCGTAAAGACCGGCAATCCTAACGGCCTCGGACTCGTCGAATGGCCGGCTACAAACGGAAAGACAATAGCTCCGGTTCTGCAAATCGATGTGAACACGTTTGTGAAGGAAGACGCAGCCATGGAAAAACGCTACGAAATTATGGACAACATATTTTGGAAATAGCGAGTGTAACAAAAAAAAGGCGGTGTGTCAAAACGGAAGTTATCGGAAGTTAAGCTTCGTCGGAAGTTAAAGGAAGATAACGGACAATAGCATAACCCATTGAAAACTAATGGTAATGTCCGTTATCTTCCATCCTCCAAGGCGGATTATCCCGATAACTTCGACTAATTTCCGTTTTGACACCCCTCCTTTTATAACATATCCCAAGCATAGACCGTGAATCCCAATATGCTCTCAGTTTGCTCATCTTTAGAATAATAGCTTTATAGGTCGTGCCGCATTATTCAAAGATTCCTATTCTACTGGATGATTTTTAGTTCCTTCTTCCAAAGACCTTTTTAGAACGTTGTCTTTCTCCAAGGGATTCTTGACTTTTTTGATCTTTATTGTGCTTATTATCATATCTCCCAATTTCTCTGCGTCTTCCAAGTCCTGGACATAGCAGTTCTCATTGAAGTACATGACAATGTGTGAATCTTGAAGATAAGTGACGAATTGCTTTTGTATGATGGTGTCATTATTCACATAATTGGCAAAATATAGTACGCTCGCAGGATAACCTCCGACTTCCACACTGTCCACCTCATGGATTAGTTCTGCATTATCGCCGCTAATAGCTCTGGCGGCCTTTGCCATTTCTTTAGCTTCGTTTATATCTTTCCATTCGAATGGAAAGAACGTTTTGACAAAGTGAAACCACACAACGTTTCCGTTAGGGTCGTAAATATCTACGGCGTTTTGTAAGGAATCTAACCCTTTCCAACCGGAGGAATCACAAACCCATCCCTTTGGCATTTTAATGGAGAAAAGTTCATTCTCATATTTGACAGGGAGGGGGTCGTTACTCTCTGTTTTTTTTAGGTGTTGTCTTTGCACATGATACCATACTTGCAATCACCATTACGATTAACATATTTCCTATTGCTCTCATAACTTATTGAATTTTGAAAACCCTACAATCGTTGTTTTGCACTCTCTCTTGTATTTGTGTCATGATACGTTTTAAGAACTCGTCTTCGACTTCTACGGATTCAAGGATGTCATGTGCGACTTCAAATTCGCCTATCTCCCGATAAAATTCTGCTTTTAGCACATTGCCAGTAATAAGATTGTCAATAAGCCAAGAGCCATTTTCGTGGAAAAGCGTCTTGTCCTCGGCATTTATTTCCTTATTGTCGTAACTTCTGTAATAATAATCATTGTATGCGTGATGAAGCATCATGCGTACTTTAGTTTCTTCTTCCTCATTCACAAAACCTTCCTCTGACAGCTGAATGAAAGCTTCTTTCATTTCAGGATAAGACAGAAGACCCTGGTCAAAAGAGTAACTGTCTTTAGCATACTTTAGTTCCTGTCTTTCGGTAATGTAATACTTCCCGCACTGAGGACATCTTTGAACATATGAGATTTCAGGCAGCATTGGGGCTATTTGCTTGTTGTCAGACCACATCTCAGCTCCAAAAGTGTTTCCTGAGAGGAGTGACATGATTTCTTTCTTCTTGCCGCAGAATGGGCAAATGAGGATTCGTGAATTACCAGGATTCATAGTTGTACTGTTTTTAGTTGTTTATAAATGAAAGAACTGTGCAATAATATTATTGTGTTATCTTAATAACTTTCTTCGCGTTATCAATCTCGATTTTCCCAAGTCGTTGTTCCGACATTAACATCACCATTAGCATCTATATACCCTTGGTTGCCAATGTCATCATTTTTTTTGATAGATGGCGGTTTTTAAAAGGGAAAGATCACTTGCCCACGCAGAAATTCTTGAAGATGTTTCCGAGCACTTCATCGGTGTTGATGGAGCCGCCGGTGATTTCGGAGAGATTGTCGAGGCAGTCGTGGAGGTCGATGCTTATGAGGTCGGTGGGGGTGGCGTCGGTGAGAGACTGCTGCACACGGCGTATAGCTGCGAGGGCGTTGGTGAGGGCGTTGTAGTGGCGTACGTTGCTGACGATGACATCGTTGGTGTCGCTTTGCGCCCATGAGGAGGCGAGGAGATCGCGCAGTTGTGCTATGCCGTCGCCGGTTTTGGCGGAGAGATATATGACGGTGGAGCCGGGTTCGGTGGCGTTTAGTGTCGGGTGTGCGAGGTCGGCCTTGTTGATTATGGTGACTACCTGCTTGCCTTGGCATAGCGGCAGCACCTTGGTGGCGAGTTCGCTGTACTGCTGTGCGGCATGGGTGGCGTCGATCATGAGCAGCACCACTTCTGCCTGTCTCACTTTTTCCATTGTGCGCTGTATGCCGATGCCTTCTATGGTGTCGGTGGTGTCGCGTATGCCGGCGGTGTCGATGAAGCGGAAGTCGATGCCGCCGATGTTCACCACATCTTCTATCACATCGCGTGTGGTGCCATGAATGTCGCTGACAATGGCGCGTTCTTCGCCGACAAGCTGGTTGAGCAGTGTTGATTTTCCGGCGTTGGTCTCGCCGATTATCGCCACGGGCACTCCGTGCTTGATTGCATTGCCGAGGCTGAACGACTGTGTGAGTCGGCTGATGACGCTCTCTATCTGTGATGCAACGGCAGAGAGTTCGGTGCGGTCGGCAAACTCAAGCTCTTCGTGGTCGGAGAAGTCGAGTTCGAGTTCCATTAGTGATGTGAGGTGAAGCAGACGGTCGCGCAGTGCCGACAGCTCTTTGCTGAACGAACCGCGCATCTGGTTCATCGCCATTCTGTGGGATGCTGCCGATGTTGATGCTATGAGATCTGCCACCGCCTCTGCCTGCGATAGGTCCATTTTGCCGTTGAGAAATGCCCTTTGCGTGTATTCCCCCGGTCCGGCTGTGCGGCATCCTGCGGCTATGAGGCGTTGCATGGTCTGCTGGAGTATGTAGCGCGAACCGTGGCATGAAATCTCCACCGAATCTTCGCCGGTGTATGAATGCGGCGCACGGAAGATGCTGACGAGTACCTCGTCGATGATGCTTCCGTCGGCATCCACGATGTCGCCGAATGCCAGGGTGTATGCCTTGCGCTCGCAGAGCGGGCGACCCTGTGCTTTGGGACGGAATACGGCGTCGGCCATTGCTATGGCGTCGGGTCCGGAAACGCGTATCACGCCAATCGCTCCGCCCTGTGCGGTGGCTATGGCGCATATTGTGTCTTGCTTTAGAATGTCCATGGTGTGAGTTTTGTATGCAAAGTTACTGAAACTCCGTTATAATACAAAAGGAGTGGCAAAGAAGATTGTCTCCTTTTTGCCACTCCTATTTTTATGTTATGCGTGATATTACTTCTTCAGCACCTTGACAGTCTTGCCGTTGCTGCCCTTCACGATGTTGAGGCCGCGCTGCATCTGCTGCATCTGCATACCATTGGCGTTGTAGATGCGTATTGTGCTGTTGACTGCATTGATGTTGTTGATGCCAGTCTCGAACTTGTCGCCGAACACTGCGAATACATCAAATACCTCCTCGTCGATAGCTACCGGCAGTGAGATTTCTGCGTAGAGCTTGTCGCCCTTGCTCTGGGCGTTGAGCTTGATGTGTACCTTGCCACCGAGAACTTCTGCGATTGCACCGCCGTTAGTGATGGCTGCATCCTGGTCGGCTGTATATACAACGTAGCCGTTCACTTCCTGGGCCTTGATGTTCTTGGCTGTAACGTCGCCGATGAGGAAGCCGTCTTCACCGCCGAATGTGAACTGCTTGAGCATGAGGTCGTATGTACCGTCATCGTGCTTTGTTGTGATGATGGTGGTAGATTGCGGGTTCTGCTCTTCGCCGTTGATGGTGATAGCGAGGTTGCCGTTGTATTCTGTCTTAGGCTCGTCCTTTACCATGTGGAAGGAGTAGGTCGTTGTGGTGAGAAGATCCACGCCCACTACTGTCACAATGAGGTAGTTCTCGCCGTTTTTCTCTACAAGGTCGGTGCTCCATCCGATGGTGTGACCACGCGGAGTGAACTTGAAACGCTTGTCGGAGATTTCGCCGGTGTATTTGAGTTCGTATTCAGTCTTTTCGGGTGAGAATCCGGGAATTGATGTGCCGTCGAATGTAGCTGATGCCAAGTGTGTGTCGTAAATCAGCTCCAGGTCGTCGATGATGAGCACGTCGGGGTCGGCGTCGTCAGTAGAACCTACGCCAGCCTTTGCGTTTGTGGAGAGGGTCACGAGCATAGCACCGGTATAGTTGGCTTTTGCTGAGTAGTTGAACGGCACAGAGATGCGCTGCCATTCGAAGCCTTTGCTTTCGATGGTGTTGCATGTTGCCTTGCCATATACGTTGCTGTAGGTCTGGTCTTCAGGATCCTGATACTTTGTTCCGTCAGTGAAAACGGCGTTAAGTGTAGCATACTTGTGCTCCTTGTTTTCTTCTGAGATCTTGCCTTGCTTGAACTTCACCCACACTGCGATAGAGTCGGGGCTTGCTGCGAGCGGAGCGTAGAACGGGTCGCCTGCTGCATCGACTTCAGTAGCCGATGGGTCGCTGGTGGAGTTGTTCTTTGAGGCATCGTTCTTGTTGGCGCTCTTTGCTTGGAGACGGCCGGTTGTGAGAGTGCCGTTGGCAGGTATGCCGAGTATGGCGTGTGATACGAGTTTCACGCTGCTTGTACCTTTTGAGCCCGGACGTACATCGTCCCAGATGGATGTGAACACCTTGTTCTTCACACTTCCGGTGAGTGGTCCGGTGACAGAGCTCATGAATGAGTGCCATCCGTCGGGTTCATCGCTCGTGTAATTACCGTTCTTGGCAGTGTGGAATTTCTCGAAATTGCTGCCCAAAAGCTGTCCGAATGTGTAGCGTTCGTTGCCGAAACGATAGATTGTCATCTTGCCGCCTTCGGCAAACTGGCTGAATGTGGCTGACAGGGGGCTTGCGGCGTTCTTCTCGTCGCTGCGAAGTTCGCCCTTGAAGAATCCGTAGTTGTTGTAGGCTGTGTAGAAGGTCACGTTGCCTACGGTTGTTGTGTTGGCGTTGCTGATGTCGAAGCTGATGGCTTCCTCACCAGGAAGGTTAATGATAAACCTGCCAGACTCCATGCTTACCTTGACATCCTTTGTCTCGGTAGTGGTGTTGCCTACTGTCTTGAACAGACTGCCAGTGTAGTCGGCTGCATTTGCCGTCATTGCAGCGGCAAAAAGCATTAAAGAGAGTAATTGTTTCTTCATATTCGCTTTATTATAAAAATAGATGTATAAAAAATCTCAAGTCTCTGATGTGTGGAATGGAATCTCTACTGTTATTTCAGGTTGTATGTGATTCCTATCGTACCGAAGATGGGGAACAGTGTCTGCTCGATGGTGTTGAAACTGCTTTTGAAGATGCCCGTCAGACCCCATGTGAGTCCGGCGTATGCACCGAAACGGTTGCTGAAATACCAGTCGGCACCGACATCAAGTCCAAGCTGCCACTTGCGCAGGTCCTCGCTGAAGTCGTAGTCGCCGCGCTCGCCCACATCGTGTCCCAGTTCCACTTTCTGGCCTATTGGGTTGTCCTCGCGCAGATAACCGTCGTAGGCATGTCCCTTGAAGTCGGCACTGCTGATGTATGAGAGGTAAGGGCCGAACTTCAGCCGCACGTTCCTGCTTACGTCGCACGTTGCCTGTACTGGTACGGTGAGCATGCTCAGCGATACGTCGGTGACCACGTTTCCGGTGAATACGCCTTTGAGCGGTTCGCCGTCCTTCTTCATTTCCATGCTGTAGTTCTTCACCTTGGCATCGGTTTCCATTCCTTTCTTCTCAAGGTGGAATCCCACCATCACTCCCCACGGACCGTTAAGTTCGCGGAATGCGTCCATACCTATGGTGAATGTCATCTTCGGTGTGAACTTGTCGAGTCCGCGTATTGTTGCCGGCATGCCCACCGGGGCTGTTCCTCCGAGGTTGTATCCGAGTCGCACCTTGTATGAAAGGTCGTGCAACAGTCCTGCTGCGCTTGCTCCGAGTGTGGCGGCTCCGAAGAGTATTGTGGTGATGAATGTTCTTTTGTTCATATTGTCGTGTCAGGGGTGATGTTTTTATTTTTGTTTCTTGCGTTCGCCGGTGATTTTCACCTTGTCTATAAGCAGCGTACTGCCGATGGCTCCCTGGAACTCGGCTCCCTCACAGCTCGACGAGAATACCACGGCGAGGCTGTAGCCGTAGCGTGCCAGAACTTTGGGGTCGAGTTCGGAGATGTAGTCGAAGTCGAGTTCGAACTTCGTCCATCCCTCAGTCTTGTGTACATGCCCGGTGAGGGCTTTTGCTACAATCTGACTGCTGGTGAGCACGTTGCTTCCGTCCAGATAGAAGGCGTTGCCCTCGGCATCGGTGTTCTTGAACACGACGGCGTAGATGTCGCCCTCGTCTGTTCTTCCCGCTACGGGGTTGCCCAGACGGTCCTGGAAGGTCTCGCCCGGAGTGTATTTGTAGTAGCCTTCAAACTTCAACGGCTTGTAGTTGATGGTGTTGTTGGCACCGTCGCCGAAGTGCGTGCACTGTAGTGTCTGTCCTTTCTTCAGTGCGTTCTTTGCGTCGAACACGCCGGTGAAGAGATTGCCGGCAGCGATTCTCATGTCGAGCGAAGCCGCCAGCGTGCTTGTCTTGCAGGTGGTGAGCTTCACGGCATTGCCTTCGAAACCGTCGCTGTAGGGTGTTGTGGGGAATGCATCGGGTTTTGCCGAAGGCTTCGCCATTGTGAATCCTGCGTTGCCCGTTGCCCAGTTGAGGGCTTCCGTGCCGTCGGGCAGGATGTCGGTCCACACATAATACTTCTCTTTCGCACGTTCGAGGTAGAAGTTTTCAAAGTCGTAGTTCACCACTACTTTCTCCTCTTGCGGCTGCGGTGCTTCGGCGGTGATGCGCACTTCGTATGTGCGGCTCCATTCGCCGTCCTCCGATGTCACCTTGTATGTGAGCGGTCCATGCGAGAAGTCGCGCACTGTTCCGCTTACCGGCTCTATGGTCGCTCCCTCCGTTATCCGGAACATCGGCGCAAGTGCAGTGAGGTCGGCGTTGCTTCGCAGTTGCTTGAACACTATCACGGTCTCTGTACTGCCAATCTGCACGAGCGAGTCGGCAGGTTGGAAAAATATTTCGTCGGGATTGTCGGCATGCAGATAGGCTTGTTCTATGTCGCATTCCGAATTTAGAGGCTCATCCTTGAAGCAGGATGTGAGCGTGCCGCAGATGGCAAGGGCGGCAAGAATCTTGTATGGTTTGAACATGTTTTATGTCTCTTTTCGTTGCTTTCACCGCTGTCTCCTGATACTTCTTGCGGCGTTGTTTCGGAACTGTGCGTGTCGGTGCACAAAGTCCAATGTATCTTGCAAAGATACTTTAATTTTGGCTATATGCCAAATAAAAAGCGCAAAATATTTATTCTTAGTCGGTTAAGCAGTTTTATGGTGTGCTAAAAGGCAGGAAATGTCGCTGAAATTTCGTTAGCGTGAGCCGTGGGATAATAGGGGGTCGAGCGTCTCGCTCGACAACACCACCCGAACAATTCATAATTCTTGCAAGCAAGCGGCAAAGCCGAGCGCATAATGAGCCGCCTTATGCAGTGTTGTCGAGCGAGACGCTCGACCTCCTAAAATGCTAATTCGCAAGGCGCAATGATAGGGTCTTTCTGTATTTAGTGTGCAGCAACGTAAAAAGAAAGAGTGAAAGGACACGAAGTCGGTCTTTTCACTCTTCTTTAGTATTGGTATGGCTTTGCAGCCATCCTTATGTTTTTACTTTACGAGTACTTTCATCGTTCTTCCACCACGCTTCACGATGTTTATACCCTTCTGCGGTGCATCGAGACGGCGACCCTGCACATCGTAATATGTTGCTGCGGCGTTGTCCGAAATCGGAGTTGCATCAATTCCGGTTGCTGCCTTGGTGAAGTAGCCGGTGTCGTAGTTTGCCATTTCCTTGCCGCTCTTACTGTCGTCGTAAGCCACTGCGCCCACAAGCTTTTCGCAACCTTTGAACATTTCGATGCCAGACTGGCATGCCGTCGTCACAAACTTGTCGCTGACATAAATTGTGGTGAGTTTGCTGCATCCGTAGAACATTCCGCCCATATCTGCCACATTCTGTGTGTCGAAGTTGGATATGTCGAGTTTTGAGATGTTGTTGCATTCATAGAACATGCATTTCATGCTCGTCACCTCTTTTGTGTCGAAGTTGGAGACATCGAGTGCGGTGAGGCCGTTGCATTTGTAGAATGCGAAGCTCATGTCGGTCATCTTCTGAGTGTTGAATTTCGAGAGATTGAGCTCGGCAATATTTGTGCATTCATAGAACATGGCTTTTATGCTTGTCGCATTCTGTGTGTCGAAGTTGGACACATCGACTTTGGTGAGGTTGCCGCATCCGTAGAACATGAAGCTCATGTCTGCTACATTCTGTGTGTTGAAGTTGGCGACATTGAGTTCGGTAAGGCTGCTGCATCCGTTGAACATGGCTTTCATGTTCGTCACATTCTGTGTGTCGAAGCTGGAGATATTGAGCTTGGCGAGGTCGTTGCACTCAAAGAACATGAAACTCATATCTGTCAGATTCTTTGTGTCGAAGCTGGAGAGATCGAGTTCGGTGAGGCTGCTGCATTCATAGAACATTCCCAGCATGCTCTTCACATTCTGTGTCTTTAAGTTGGCGAGATTGACTTTGGTGAGGTTGTTACAGCCGTAGAACATGAAGTTCATGTCCGTCACATTTCTCATGTCGTGGTTGGAAAGATCGATTTCTTTGAGGCTAGTGCATCCATAGAACATGGCGTACACGTTTGTCGCATTCTCTGTGTTTAGGTTTTCAATGCCCTCGATGGTCGTTAGCTCATTACATCCCGAGAACCACCAGTAGCAACTTGTCGGGCGTGCTTCGGCAAAGGAAGCGTCGAACACTACTTTCTTGATGTTGTTCTTGTTTATTTCCTTAGGATTGCCTTCTACAAACCAGCCCGGCTTGTTTGTTCCCTTATTCATCAGATAGGCTCCTGCGGGTCTTTCTTTGTCGTGTCTGAATGTCAGTGTGCCGGTCTCTTTGTCAAGCACTGCATACGACACTGGTTTTCCAACGGTTGTGATGTCGGTGAAGTAGCCTGTGTCGTAGTTTGCCATAGCTCTGCCTGTCTTGCTGCTGTCGTAGGCCACTGCGCCCACAAGTTTTTCGCAACCTTTGAATATGTCGCTGCCGCTGACCAGTCTTGTCGTCACAAACTTGTCGCTGACATAGATTGTGGCGAGGTTGCTACAACCCTGGAACATGTAGAACATGTCTGTCACTTTCTTTGTGTTGAAGCTGGAAAGGTCGAGTTCGGTAAGGTTCTTGCATTCTGAGAACATTCCGCCCATGTTTGTCACATTCTGTGTGTCGAAGTTGGAAAGCTTGAGTGTGGCAAGGTTGGTACATATAGCGAACATGGCGTACATGTCCTTCACATTCTTTGTGTTGAAGTTGGAAAGGTCGAGTTCAGTGAGACTTCTGCAGGCGTTGAACATCCATGCCATGTCCGTCACATTCTGCGTGTCTAAGCTGGAGAGATCGATCTTGGCGAGGCTTTCGCATCCTTTGAACATGGCGTACATGTTCGTCACTTTCTCTGTATTAAGGTTTTCAATTCCCTCTATGGTCGTTAATTCATTGCATCCGTAGAACCACCAGCTGCAACTTGTCGGGCGTGCTTCGGCAAATGACGCATCAAACACAACTTTCTTGATTCTGTTATTGTTTACGCCATGAGTCTCGCCTGCGGCAAACCAGTCGGGAGTCTTTTGGTCCACATTCAGCGAATATGCTCCTGCGGGCTTTTTGGTGTCGTGCTTGAATGTTAGCGTGCCGGTGTCTTCATTAAACACTGCATACGACTCTGGATTCTGAGCCGACATACGGTTGCCCAACATGGGCAGACAAAGCATGATTACAAGCAAAAGACGAGTAATCGTGTGGGATGATAATTTTGCTTTCATATAAGTGGTTTTAAATTGTTTGGTCGGTGAGTTGTCACAAAGAATGTTTTATAATCGCAAAAGTATGTAAATAATTTCAAACATACAAGCGGCTTGAATGAAAATACGCAAAAAATATTTTTTTCTTTTGCGATTCGCGATAATTATGGAGTCGGGTGTTAGCAAGTCTGTCGTTATAAAACTTCTTTACTTTACGGCAACAAAAAAGAGTGAAAAGACACGGATTGGGTCGTTTCACTCTTTTCTGTATTGTCATGGCTTGATGGCCACTTTATGTTTTTACTTCACGAGCACTTTCATTGTTCTGCCACCGCGCTTCATGATGTTTATACCCTTTTGCGGCGCGTCCAGACGACGGCCCTGCACATCGTAATATGTTGCTACGGCGTTGTCAGAAATCGAAGCAGCTTCTATTCCGGTCTTTGTGATGTCGGTGAAGTAGCCGGTTTCGTAGTTCGCCATTTCATGTCCTACCTTTTCGCTGTCGTAAGGCACTGCGCCTACAAGCTTCTTGCAATTGTCGAACATGTTGTCGCTGATTTCAACCGCTGTTGTCACAAACTTGTCGCTGGCATAAATTGTGGTGAGGTTGATGCATCCATAGAACATTATGCCCATGTGTGTCACCTTCTTTGTGTCGAACTTAGCGAGGTTGAGCTTGGTGATGTTGATGCAGTTGTAGAACATGGCTTTCATGCGTGTCACGTTCTGTGTGTTGAATCTGGAGACATCGATATCGGTCAGCTTCTTACAGTTGTGGAACATCCAGTCCATGTTTGTCACGTTCTGTGTGTTGAAGCTGGAGACATTAAGTTCGTTGAGACCGCTACATTCCTCGAACATACTTTGCATGTCCTCCACATTCTGTGTGTTGAAGTTGGAGATGTTGAGTTCTTCAAGGCTGGTGCATCTATAGAACATCCAGCCCATGGTCATTGCGTTCTGTGTGTTGAAGTTGGAGAGGTCGAGCTTGGTAAGGTTATTGCAATAAGCGAACATGCTTTCCATTCCCTCCACATTCTGTGTGTCGAAGTTTGAAACATCGATTGTGGTAAGATTGCTACAGTGAGCGAACATGCTACTCATGTTCGTTACATTCTTTGTGTTGAAGTGGGAAACATCTATTGAGGTAAGGCTGCTACAGTTGCAGAACATGTTGCACATACTTGTCGCATTCTCGGTATTAAGGTTTTCAATACCTTCGATGGTTGTCAATTCATTACATCCATAGAACCATTCGTGGCAGCTTTCCGGGCGTGCTTGGGCGAAGGAATCTTCAAACACTACTTTCTTGATGCGGTTCATGTTTGACATCTGATACATGTCTTTTATAACCCAGGCGGGAAGGTCTTCTTCCTTGTTAAGCTTATACGCTCCTTTGGGTCTTTCAGTGTCATACTTGAATGTTAGCGTGCATGTCTCTTTGTCCAACACCGCATACGCTTCCGGATCTTTAGCCTGCATACTGTTCCATGCGGGCAGACACAACATGATTACAAACAAAATACGAGTAATCGTTGAAGATAGTAAATTTCTTTTCATAATAACTGGTTTTTAAATAGTTTGTCTGGTAAGTATTGCAAAGTAAGTTTTACATTTTGGAAATGTAAATAAAGAATTTTAAACAAACAAGCGATTTTGATAAAAATTTCGTAAAAATATGTTTTTCCCTTCTGACTTCCACCGACTCCTGTTTTGACACGCTTCCAGTCTGTCATTTAAATCGCAGTCCTTTTAATATGTATGGGGAACCGTCCCTTGCATCCTTGCCCACCCACAGCTGCGCCGCTTTGCGGTTTGCAGTGGGTTTCGCATTGAGGAGGTGTGTCAAAACGGGAGTTAGCCGAAGTTATCGGAAGTTAATCCGTCTGCGGCGGATGGAAGGTAACGGACATTACCATTAGTTTTCAATGGGTTCTGCTA
>ERZ857629.2002-NODE-2002-length-20258-cov-5.320596_pt1 | contig 20258 bp, 19 predicted proteins | sample MGYA00519700_ERZ857629 | MGnify/ENA primary metagenome ERZ857629 (study PRJEB31778, sample SAMEA3449351) | human gut metagenome | biome: human gut; feature: human-associated habitat; material: faeces | place: United Kingdom | collected 2010/2012 ...
GATTACAACCTGCTGATTTTGAATCGGAAACGGTTTAATCAGCAGACACTAAATAGTTGTTTTTAATTGCTTTGTTATATCTTTTGCTTCTTCCTGTAAGTTTTGTACCTGTTCTGCAAAAACTTTTAAATTATCCGCTGTATTTCCCTCCATAATTGCATTATCTGTAACCTCTTCCAAAACTCTGCCCAATATCTTTAGCTGCATTTCAAATTCATTCATTCTATTGAACACCATATCTGCTTCTTTTTTTATTCCGTCATCATCTACAATAAGATCATACCCTAATCCAGCCATTTCTATCTCCTTCCCGCTCTTGATGAAGCACTGCTGCTCCTGCGACGTTCTTCTTCCCTTCTCCTCTCTTCCTCCCTTCGGCGTTCCTCTTCCCTTCGATATGCTTCCGCCCGGCGGCGCTCTTCCTCTCTCCGCCGTTCCTCTTCCTCCCGGCGCTCAATGTTCCTTATTTCATCCTGCAATTGGACTATCCGGCTTTGCTTTCTTCTAATATCCTCATGCAATTCATCAATTTCTCTTAATGCCATCTGTTTCTTTCTGTTCAGAGTCTCCTTCGCTGCTTCAAAATTTCCGTTAACTCTTAAATATTCCGCCCCCTGAAGGTACTCTGTCATATCCCGCATATAAAAATCCGCATACTTTACTCTGGGAAAAATCTCTTTAGTTCTATTGATTTTCCTACTGTGAGCAGAGCAGAAATCTCCCATGTTTTCCTGTCCCCGCTCCACTCTTCGATATATTTGCTCATAAAGAGCAATTTTTTCTTCAAGGCTGCTTATTTTTCTACGGTCCTCTTCTATCTCTGCATTACACAAGGCAATTTGACTATAACATTCTGATTTTGTCATTCTTCATCCCCCGCATTTGCAAATACATATGATGTATATCCCTTTTTCAACAGCTCCCTTTTTACTGCCGCAACATATACATTTTCCTGCTCATCTTCATATCCCCGTTGTATGACTTTGCGGACAACTTTTTCCGTAAAAAGAATCTGTTTTTTTATATCGCCAAACGGATATACAACACCACAATAAGGCACAAATATATTGTCTGTTTTTTTCACAAAACGCTCAATAATAACAACTTTTACATCCGAATACGGACGTCCCTTTTCTTTCGCGATTTCACTTATATCAATATCTACAACAGTGCCTAACGGATATGGTTCTTCCAAAATCAAAATGACATCCTGAAGTAATTTTTCCATTTCACTCCATGACCCTGTTATCTTCACTGAATCAATTTTCAGAACCGCCTCCTCACCGGACAGTTCTAGTTCTAATGTTCCGATTTTGCACGCTTCCTGCTTTCTGACCGCATTATATAAATCATATAATTCGTTTGTTTTCCCAATATGACTCTCTACATACCCAAGAACAGCCATTTTTTGTGAACTGCTAAAATCCTTTTTTCCCTTCAGCCATTCCACACAGATTGCGGAAGTAAGTTTTCTTTGTCGGAATCCGTTTTCACTCATGCTTTTCTTCTCCAGTACTTTTGTTTTTCAGACCTTTCATAATTTTCCATGCAGATACCCATTTCCAGGCATCTGCATGGAATTTTGCGTTAACCTCTTATTGCTGCGGCTCCCTGCGCATCGTCGTCCTGCCGGTTCTGCATATAACTCTGGATAAAATCGGAAATACTCTGAACAGCGTCCCTTGCATTCTCAAGTGCCGGTTTGTACTCATTTTCAAAGCGCTCGATAAACGCATCCGCCGTCTGGTTTGTCCAGCCATCCTGCAGCTGTCCATTCATGCGGATCAATGAATTAATAACATCATCCAGTGCGCCTGCCTGATTAGAATACACGCTCACTCCGCTTGTAAGTACCTCATAATCCACTTTGTTAATTGCCATCTTTTTGTTCCTCCTTGATTTTTGTATATGGTAAATCTGCTCTCGCAGAGTTCCATCATGAAAGTTTTACAGTTTTTAATTTTGTGAATTCATTTTCTTTTAAATAATATGCCTCACATGGTTCAATCGGTTTTGCAAATTTCTTGGTAAGGCTTACAGGTATGTCACATAATTTTATATTGAACACATCATCAAAAATAAGATACCTGCGGCTATCCTTCACTATTTTTAATAAATCCGGTGCGCTGAACGGGATATTAGAATTTTCAATATTTGTCATTATCACAAATACTTTCATCGCATGGTATTTTCCGATAATGTCTTTTATCACTCCAACCAGCCTCTTGTCTGCACTAATCTCTGTAATTGCTTCCGCATTCTCAATCACCAGGACAATCCATGGTTCTTCTTTTAATGCCTCCTCCCTTCTTACTGCATACTCCTCATACCGCACTTGTACTCTCTTTTCAATTTCATCCAAAATTGCCGGAATACTTTTTACGGTATTATCATATACAGCCGTGCTTGAATGGAACTCATATTCTCCCCATCTACGTGTCATATCATCTAATATATAGAGCTGGGTATTTCCAAAATCAGAAAGCAGCATTGCCTCTAGCAGATATTTCACAAAAATATCTTTTCCCTTTTCCTTCTTTCCTGAGATGGAAAGTATGCCGCCCTCAGTGGCATCCATAACTGCCGGAAGAACGGTATTGTAATCCAATCCCAGCGGTATCTTGCCTTCTGTAAACTGACCGGGATAAGTGCTCTTCATATAGGATAAAGTCAGTTCTTTCGGTATTTCCGGAATGATTCTGGCTCTCATTCCGGCATATCTGTTATTCTGTTCCTCTATAAATTGTTGTATTTTGTAAATGCGTTCAAATTCTTTTTCCCCTTCAAAAGAAAGGTATAACTGGCTTTCATAGGTATGTTTATTCATCTGAACAAGGCATCTTCCCGGAATATCCGGAAGTCTCATCCTGCATCCTTCAAACATCATTCCATATTCTGATGTCTCATTACAAAACAAGGCAATCCTTCCCTCGAAATAGTTCAAATAACGATACCCGATTCCTGAAGTCTGTACATTTGCAACAACAAAGGAAATACCCACGGCAATTCCGTCTCGGCACAACGGATGCAGAGAATCCTGGTCCTGTAAATACATTTCTTTTAGGGCTGTCAGATTGTCAATAAATACGACTATCTGCGGCAAATCTCTCATTCCGGCTTCTTTATACGCCGTAAAAGAACTTACGCCGGACTCAGCCAGAATTTCTTTTCTCCGTACTACTTCTTCCTGAAGCAGTTTAAGCAAATTCTTTAATTTTTCGTCATCCGATGCACACACAACGCCGCCACAATGATTCAATCCCGCAAAATTTCTCAGAATCATGGCGCCAAAATCTATAATATACATATTAACTTCATCCGGCGTGTAATTCTCTGCCAGACTTCGTATCATCGCCTGCAAAACATTTGTCTTTCCACATTGTGCGGATCCGATTATCATGTAGTTCTGTGCCGTAATGTTTACCCTCAAATTCTCCTGAATTTGTCTATCCGGATCATCCAGCAACCCAATGGTTGCAAAGACTTCCTCCGAATCCTCCTTTTGCGCATTTTGATACGCAAGCATCTGCGGCAATGGCGGCATACAAATATTCGGCAATCGTTTTATGCCATGCTGTTCACAGTAACCGTCGATATAATCAACAATCGCCTCCAACTGATTTGGAATATGTACATCCGATTTTTTTCTCTTCTTTTTTTGGTAAACAATTTTCTTTGTACCCGCAAAATCCAATTCTGCAATTCCAAACTCTTTATTATTTCCGGCAGTTTCGTCTATCGTTGCCGGTGCGCCACTGTATGCTGACTGGAACAATTCAAAAATTTCATTATTTCCCACCTGCAAATATGCCCGCCCCGGTTCTTTGATTTCTGCTGCAAGAGGAGTCTTTAAAACCTCGTTACTATCCTCCTTGGACTGTACTTTTAAGCATAATTTGAATTTGGAGTTAGACCAGATTTGTCCATCCACCACACCACTCGGCTTTTGTGTGGCAAGTATCAGATGTACTCCCAGACTTCGTCCGATTCGTGCCGCCGAAATTAACTCTTTCATAAAATCAGGCTGCTCTGCTTTCAGTTCCGCAAATTCATCAACAATAATCACAAGATGCGGGAGCGCTGTCTGTACTTTTCTTTCTTTATACAACTGTATATATTTATCAATATGATTTACCCCTGCCTGTGCAAAAAGATTTTGACGTTTCATTAATTCCGCCTTAATAGACTTTAAAGACCTTTGCACTTCGTTGCCGTCGATGTTGGTAATTGCCCCCATCAAGTGCGGCAATTTTTTAAACTGATTCGCCATTCCACCTCCTTTAAAATCAATAATGACAAATCCAATTTCATAAGGATGAAACATGGTTGCTGCCGCCAAAATATAACTCTGCAATATCTCACTTTTACCGGAGCCTGTCGTTCCCGCCACAAGTCCGTGGGGACCATGGAACTTTTCATGCAGATTTAATGCCACGATTTCGTCTTTCGCATTTATCCCCAGCGGTACCGCCATGGATTTATATATCTGTGATTTTTCCCAACGTTTTCCGATATCTAAATCTTCCGCTGCATAAATATGAAGCATCTCGAATAGCGTAATATTTTTGCGTAAAGAGTTCTCCAGTCCGATTTCTTCACAGTAAACCGGAGCCAGCATCTGCACAACCGCTGCAGCCTGCCCATCCGATAAGGTCGGATACTTAAATTTCTGTATTTTATTTCCATTGTCAGAAAGGCAAATACTACCCTCCTGTCCGGAAGCAAGTGTAATTATCTCATCACAATGCAGAGGTAATTTTTCTGCACTGGTTTCAAAAAAGACAAATGTCATGCCTAATTCCGAAGCATTTTCCATATATCTGGAAATAGGATGATTTTTTATACCAAATTCATTTTCCACCAGAACAATGCCATAATACGGAATCTTTTTGGTCTGCTCCCTGTTATTTAATTCTCCAAACAGATTTTCAAACAGACTGTTTTTGCTCTTGTTATCAAAAACGATATTGCGTGTCCCTCTTGCGTTTTCTAAATGGGGTAACATTCGCACCCACTCGTATTTCTTTTCGTCATCGACTAACAGATACAGTCTCACATCTCCGTAATAATGTCTTACCGAAACATCAATAATAATATTTTTTAACATTATGTAAAGAGGTTCTCTTTCCCCTACAATTCCGACAACATTAGCTTTATGAAAATCAGAATACACCGGCGCATTTTCTATCTCCGAAAACATTTGGCATATTTTCTCCGGCATATCCGTTAATTCGTCTCCCACCTCCAAGCGCTCCTGTTTCCTATAGTCAACCGGTCTGGCAGAGACAATATTTCCCTGTCCCAAATAAACCACGAGAAAATCCTCATCCTCTCCGGTCTTCTCGAATAGCCTTCTGTCAAAACTCAATGCTATCTCGACATCTTTCGCCAAATCACAATAGGTATCCCGAAGGCTCTCTGTTTCTTCCCTCCGTATCTCAATAATTTCGTTCTTTTTCTTTTCTATATAGTTGTTGTATTTTGAAATACGTTCTGCACACTCTTTTTTGTATCTTCTGTTTCCGGATAAAAATCCCAATACGGTAGTAATAACCCCAAGAGCCATAGAGCATACGCTTAAAATTACATAGGAACCGGTAGACCCCGTTGTATTCATAATGCCACGAAATACTACAACCAATCCAATCATTGCAATAGACGGCATTAAATTAACAATAATATTGTTTTCCGGCTTTTTAGGAATCTCCGGGGCGTCTAAAATTTCTATTTTTTCATCGGAAAATTTTCTGATTATTCTCGTATTACGGTTAAATAAAGGGTATCTCAGCTCATTTACCGGATGTTGTATTTCATACAACAAAACACCGTTTACTTCCAGTCCGCTTTTATCAAAATAAATCTTTCCTTCTTTGTAGTAAAATTGATATTCATCCACTGAAAAAAAATCATTATCCTTAAGTTCAACGGTTCCCTGTATGTTCTGACCGTTTAATAAAACTCCATATTCCGACTGCACTTTCTGTAACCGGCATCTGTTTTCCTTACGCATCACAAACAATCTGATATTCTTATCAAACTGGCTTTTCAAACACAGTGTTGCTCCCCTGTCAGATGAAATTTCGACTTTATCCGCAATCTCAATATACCAATTATAATTAGGAACTCTTGCCTCAAAATCAATCAAAAACCGAAGTTCAAATGCTTCATTTCCCGTATTGGAATAGCAAACCGAAATAATATCACCATGCCCAATTCCCGTAGAGTATAGTTTTCTCATGTCCCCTTTTCTGAAATATATACTGTCAGAACAATCTATATTCCATTGGTTACTTTCTTCTGTGAATTCAATCTCTATGTCTTCAAAAAAAAATTTCGGATTCAATCGGAACTCGCACAGTGATGTCGTTCCCAGCCTCACATTTTCCATGTCCGCCGGGATTTCAAACTCTTTATATACAGTCCTGTTGCAAACAATTACTTTATATTGATAATTCATTCTCATGCCCTCCGGTAAATGATACTCGTTCCCTGTCTTATCCCAAACTCTTTTAAAGTCTTGTTCCCTCTTAAAAAAGCAATCGGATTCTCTGCAACCAGATAGCAACTGAAAATATTATTGGTATCCATTCCGAGTCTATATGTCTCATTTAACGCTAATACCAGTTCATTCGCTGTTATTTCTAACGGTATTTCCAAATCTATATGGCTTTGATTTCCATAATTGATAAACTCAACCACTACCTTCTCTTCCATACACACCCCTCTGTGTTTAAATAAACATATATGATATTTTTTTCAATCCATCCATTTGCGCCAGCTGCCCGATTGAGTCTAATGGCTCTCCCATTTCCTCTACATACTCTTTAATGGATAAATGCCACTGTAATTCTGACAGACCGTACTGATTTTCTTTCGTCTCATCATATTTATTACAGATAACCATATATTTTTCATAATCATCAAAGTCAAGACATTGCGCCAAATACCTCATTTTGTTCGTGGACACAGCATCCTGCAGCGTAATCAGCATTACCTTATCTGAATTCTGTAAAAGCCGGATTCGCTCCCTGCTATACCCCGCCTCAATATCAACGATAATAAAATCATATTCGCCGCTTTCCTTAGCCGTCCGGATTATTTTTTCATAGATTGTAAAATCAAGATTTCTCGCATCCAATGTCGTCATAAACGGCGGAAGATAAGCAAATTCCTCCTGTCTTAAAGTAAAACGGATATGATGGTACATATCTTCCGCGTCTGTTTTCATTGCACGATAGCCTTCATTCGGCATACCGGTCTTATTTTCTAAATAAAAGGAGAAGTCCTGAATAGATTCCGTGTTAATATAAAGAATTCTTTTATGCTTTTCTGCAAGACATCCCGCCAGCCCAAGCGATAAAGCTGTCTTACCGGTTCCGCCAACTGCAGAGTAGAATGCTATCACCTGTGTTGCCTTTTCTGTATCTTTAGATTTTTCCAGGCGTTCCCTGCTCTGATAAGTCAGCTCATTAAAAAGCTCCCGAATTCCAAGATATTTATGTACCCGGTTTATTGACAAATCCTCTGTATTACCACTATTATGTTCTTCCACAAGCACACATAAATGGGCGACATTATGCTTTAAAAGATTTGCAGAATATAAGTCTTCCGATACAACAAGTATTTCCACCGATACCGGTGTTTCAAATCGCTGTTTAAAATATCCGGCGTCTGATATGATTTCCAGATCTATCTGGTCATCCAATTCTTCCAAAAACTTTCTCTCAAGATTTGTCAGATATAATTCATTTGTATCTGCAATGATTATCAACGGTTTACTCATTTTTATCCTCGTACTATAAAGTCTTCATTTGCTATTCTAATCTGCGTGTTATTGTAAATAGGCTCCGGTTCATTCGGTAAAATCCGCTTGCCGTTCACATAGGTACCATTGGAACTCCCCATATCAACAATATAATGCTGTCCCGTATTCCAGATAACTTTGCAGTGTACTCTGCTAATCGCATTGTTTCCGGTAATAACCCCCTGTACACGGTCACTGTTCTTACCAATCAGGAACTCATTTTCACAAATATTGAAACAACATTGTCCGTTTATCGACTGAATGGATATTCCCCGCATCATTGAAGAATTCTGAAGGATGTCCTGCAGCTTTAAAGCTGCATCTTTCAAAACATCCAGTGTCTGACGCATTTGGGGCGTATCCGCTGCCCTTGTCTGCTCAATCAGCTGCACTAACTGTGTCTTGATTTCATTATCAAATTCATTTTTGTTTTTGTGCAGCCCGGCTATGTTTACCGGAAGATATATAATTTTTACACTGTTCGTGCCCATGTCAACATACACATGGTCTAAGCGGTTATCAATACATGCCATATTTAAAAATCCAAGATTTTCAATTTGAATAAACGCATTCACTAAACTGTAAATCAAATTCAATATTGTATTTGGGTCTGCAGTCGTAACATAGTCTGCCATTGAAATATATTCGTGCGTAAAATATACTAATTTTATTTTCCCATTGTATTTTAAATGATGACATTTCAACAGATTCGCATTTTCCTGATTCCGCATTACTTTGTAGCCGATGTCGTAGAAAATATCATTATTTTCCAATAGATAGGAGGCATCCTCTGCTCCGTGAATTTCTGTAATTTTCTTTAAAAAGTATTCTTCCATATCTTTTCATCCATTTCTTTTGTATCATGGTGTGGAGTACCAGTAGAATATTGATGTCTCAATGTTTTTCTTTTTTACACGTCACAATCATACCACAATATACTCAGTATTGCAAACAGATATGATTCATAAATATTACTATCGCATTTTATTTCAGTATTTACATAGAACATCTCAATTTTTTGCTATACACCCTCTGCCTTACTCCCCAAACAACTCCTGCAGAATCGTCCTCACCGTGCTGATTTTTTCCACCACATCCTGATTCAGCAAAGAATCCGGCATCTGAACTTCCGGTGCATCTCCCACTGTCACCGTGCCCTCGGCACTTTGCAGGCAGTGCAGTAATTTCTTATCCGAAAGGTTCTTCTGAATCCCCGCCTTGGCTAACAGTGCGTCCGCCTTTTCCAGACTTTGCGGCATATCGTTAATATTCACAGCCATCTGAATCCGGTCGGATTCTCCTCCACACAGGGTAATGTGAAGGTTGTCATTTTCCGTATAAAATTCCCGGTTTCCGTCCGCATCCTTCATTCTCTGCATCACGGCAAACAGCGCGAAACACTTTTTCAGGGAAAACAGATTATTATAGGAAGACAGGGAAAATTCTTTAAGTCCTGTCAAATCCACTCCGAACATTTCTTCCGCCTGAGCCATGGAAATGTATTCTCCGCCGCTCCACTCAGGAATCAGTTTTTCCAAAAGAGCGTTTCCCTGCACCAGATTGCCGCGCACTCTGTCATAAATCATAGTTCCGTTCAGCATATCCGCTTCGTCGCTCAGGTACAGCTCCGTAAGCGGAGTATCGCAGTTCTGCGGTGTGATTTTCACATAAATCACATCCCCGCCGGTACTGCCCTGCAAATGCAGCGTTCTGAAATCTTCCTCCGCAATGCCCGTTATGCCGGATATGGCAGTAAAAAGTTCCCTCTGGGCGTCCGTCATCCTCTCCTCAGACAGCGTCACCGTCATATCAAATGTCAGATTGCCCATATCCATATTTCTGCTCATAAAATCCGCTCCCCGGTAAACCGGATACAGCCAGATACCAAGTCCCGCCACGGCAGCCACCAGCACCGCCAGTACAACACAAAGAACGATTTTCAATTTTCTCATAAATTTCAACTTTTTCCTCCTCGCATCTTTTCTATTCACACCCTACCAACCTCTCCTCCAAAAGTCAAGTCATTCTGAACATGCACCGACCCCCACCCCCTCACATACTTTTAAAACTATAGGTTGCATAAGGGAGAGCACTATGAAAAAGTTTGACATTGCCATCATCGGAGGTGACAGGCGTACCGCGTGCATGGCGCAGGTCTTTCAGGAAAAAGGGCTGCGCACCATCAGTTACGGTACTGTAACTCTGCCAAAAAGTCCGCCCGCCTGCCGTGCCGACAGCCTGCAGGATGCCGTCAGTGCATCTCATATACTGGTTTTCGGTATTCCATTTCAAAAAAACGACTACCTCTTTTTTCAGGAAAGTATGCCCTTGGTTTCCCTCGCTGAACTGAAACGGTGTCTGCGAAAACACCACCACATTTTCGGCGGTATCATACCGGAGACCTTCCGCCACCACTGCGAAACAAGGGAAATATCCTGCTATGATTTCATGACGGACGAATCCCTGACGATTTTCAACGCCATTGCCACGGCGGAGGGCGCCATTGCGGAGGCATTGCTGCACAAGGACACCAATCTCCATCACAGCCGTTGTCTGGTTTTAGGCTACGGAAGGTGCGGCAAGGTACTTGCCGACAAGCTGCGCGGTCTGAACGCCCATGTGACCGTGTGCAGCCGGAATTTGCAGGAATTATCCCTTGCCGATTCCCTCGGCATGGATACCCTTTCCCTGTCCGCACTTTGCCCGGAAATCTGTCATTTTGAATATATTTTTAACACCATACCTTCTAAGATATTGACGGAAGATTGTCTGCAATGCTTAAGCTCCGGCACCCTCATCATCGACATTGCCTCCGGAGCGGGTGGTGTGGATTCGGACGCCGCCGCACGGCATGACATCACCGTCCTCCACTGTCCGGGGCTGCCCGGAAAATATGCCGGTTACAGTTCCGCTAAGCGGCTTGCGGAATATGTCCTTGAAAAAGCCGCACCCTGCGCATAAATATAGAAAGGAATGGTTATACTGCTATGACTCTTACCGGGAAAAAGGTCGGTGTCGCACTGACCGGTTCTTTTTGTACCTTTGAAAAAATGTTTAAACAGCTTCAGAATCTTGCGGACGCCGGAGCGGATATATATCCGATTCTCTCCGATTCCTCCCAGACCATCACAAGCCGTTTCGGCACCCCCGAAGAATATCTGGAAAAAATTACCGCCATCACCGGGCGCACTCCCATCCGCCGGATTGAGGAGGCGGAGCCTATCGGTCCGAAAGGGTATCTCGATATACTGGTGATTCTGCCCTGTACGGGGAATACTGCTGCCAAACTCGCCAACGGCATCACGGACTCGCCGGTTCTGATGGCTGCAAAGGCGCACCTTCGTAACAACAAGCCGTTGCTTATCTCCATCTCTACCAATGACGGGCTTGGCATGAACTTGAAAAATATCGGACTTTTGCTGAATACAAAGCATATTTTCTTTGTGCCTTTCGGTCAGGACAACTGGAAAAGCAAGCCCAACTCCCTAGTGGCGGACACCGGTCTGTTACTGCCCGCACTGGAACTGGCACTGGAACAAAAACAAATTCAGCCGCTTTTAGTGGACTATTCGGGTAGAAATTCCTAGAAAGGAGCCGTCATGTGTGGAATTGCCGGATTTTGTAATTATAACCGTAACTTCAAGGAGGAACCCGGAAAGTGGTATCATACCCTTCAGGAAATGAACCGCCGCCAGAAACACAGGGGGCCGGACGAGGACGGGGTATTTCTCTCCATGCACTGCGGGCTTTCTCATGTACGCCTGTCCATTTTGGACCCGGCGGGCGGTCATCAGCCCATGAAAAAGCAGTGGAACGACCACATTGCCACCATCTGTTTTAACGGAGAAATCTACAATATGCCCACGCTGCGCAGACAGTTGCAGGCGGAGGGCATGGAATTTACCACCACCTGTGACACGGAGGTAATTTTAGCCGGCTATCTTCTCCACGGCAGAGAATATGTCAAAGTGTTAAACGGTATTTTTTCCTTCTGTATCTGGGATGAAAGCCTCCAAACTCTTCTGCTTGTCCGTGACAGGCTTGGGGTAAAACCTCTGTTTTATACCGTCCGGGAGAATACCCTGATTTTTTCCTCCGAAATAAAAGGAATCCTGTCCTATCCGGGCATGGAGGCGGTAGTGGACAGGGAAGGATTATGCGAAGTGTTCGGACTCGGTCCCGCAAAGACTTACGGAAAGGGCGTTTTCCGGGGCATTTTGGAGGTGCGCCCCGGACATTGTCTGGAATTTCAGGGCTCCGCCGTTCACACCTTTCCCTACTGGCAGTTGGAAAGCCTGCCCCACAAGGACTCATGGGAACAGACCGTGGAGCGCACCCGATATCTTGTGACGGATGCCGTCAAAATGCAGATGCTCTCGGACGTTCCCATCTGCACCTTCCTCTCCGGCGGCGTAGACAGTAGCTTTGTCACCTCCGTGTGCAGCCGCGAGCTGCAAAAACAGGGCAAAAAACTATCCACCTACTCCTTTGACTTTAAGGATAATGACGCCAATTTCAAGGCAAATGCCTTTCAGCCCTCACAGGACCGCCCGTGGGTGGATAAGATGGTAGAATATGCGGGCACCGAGCACCGGTATTTGGAATGTACCAACGGGGATTTGTACGACTATCTGTTTGAAGCGGTGGGCGCAAGGGATTTACCCTGCATGGCGGACGTGGAATCCTCCATGCTCTATTTCTGCCGGCAGGTAGCTGCGCGGCACAAGGTCACTCTCACCGGGGAATGTGCGGATGAAATTTTCGGCGGTTATCCTTGGTTTCACAAAAAAGATTGTTTTGACGCAGACTGTTTCCCGTGGTCCATGGATTTAAGTCCCCGAACCATGCTGCTTCGTGACGAGGTTTTGCCCCTTCTGCCCATAGAGGACTATGTCAAAGAGGCATATCAAGCCACCGTTTCGGAGACTCCCACACTGTCGGAGGACTCTCCGGAGGAAAAGAGGCGCAGGGAAATTTCCTATCTGAATCTGAAATGGTTTATGCAGACGCTCTTAGACCGCATGGACCGCACCAGCATGCACACCGGGTTAGAGGCAAGAGTTCCGCTTGCCGACCACCGCATTGTGGAATATGTCTGGAATGTCCCATGGGATATGAAATGTCACAACGGTGTGGTGAAAGGACTACTCAGGGAAGCCGCCACCGACTATCTTCCCGATGAGGTATTGTACCGGCGCAAAAGTCCCTACCCCAAAACCTATGACCCTGCCTACGAAGCCCTTTTAAAAAGAGAACTCCTATCCGTTCTGCGGGACAAAAATGCCCCTTTGGGAGAACTGATTGATTTGCGCAAAACCGAAAAATACCTGCAATGCCCCTCCGATTACGGCAAGCCTTTTTACGGTCAGCTCATGGCGGGGCCCCAGCTTATGGCATATTTATTGCAGATTAACTACTGGCTCAAACAATATCGAATCAAACTGGTATGGTAAAAAAAGTTCGTTCTGGCTCTTTTTACAATGCCATTCATCCGTTACACTGTCTCTAACATAAATGAAGCGCGCAGATTTACCAATGCAAAGGAGACAGATATTATGGAAACTACTACAATAGAAAGAAGAAAAAGTTACGGACTGTTGATTGTCGGTGTTGTCCTGTTGATTGCCAGTCTGATTTTTACCGTACACGCACACAATACCAGCTATCAGGAATCCCTGCCTCTTGCGAGTCAGATTTCCGAGCTGAAAACACAGATTCAGGCCATTGAGGACGGCACCGAAAGCGGTGACAAGGATGCCCTGAGCGCAGAAAAGAGCACCCTCTCCGACCAGAAACTGGATTTGGAGCGTCCCTATTCCTTCGGTCTGACCGCAACCTTTTTTGCCATCCTCTTAGTGGCAAAGGGACTGTACAACGCACTGCTCGGTATTGCCGTAACCAAAAAAACAGACATCAGCCGTCTGGCGCAGGCAGGTCTCCTGGCAGCACTTTGCTATATCGGTTTTGCCTTTTTGAAAATTGACATTCCGGTGGGTCCCGAAAAGACCGCTTTCCATTTCGGCAATGTATTCTGCGTACTGGCAGCCCTTTTGTTAGGCGGATACTGGGGCGGTCTTGCCGGTGCCGTCGGTATGACCATCGGTGATTTAACCACTTCCTATGTAACCAGTGCTCCCAAGACTTTCCTGTTAAAGCTGTGCATCGGTCTGATTGTCGGTCTGGTGGCGCATAATATCGGAAAGATCAGCCGCAAGCACTCCCGGAAATACATTACGGGAATGACGATTTTGGCAGCTTTCTGCGGTATGGCATTTAATGTGGTTGCAGACCCGCTGGTGGGATATTTTTATAAGATGTACCTGTTAGGGGTTCCTCAGGAGCTCTCCGCAGCTTTGGCAAAGATGAGCACGCTCACCACCTCCGTCAATGCAGTGGTAGCCGTGATTGCTTCCTCCGTGTTCTATTTGGCACTGCGCCCCGCTTTGAAAAAAGCCGGTCTGTTCGTAGAGGTCACACCGGAAGGAAAAGATAATTCTAAAAAAGAGGATGCAAATGACTGATTTGAGAAGTGAAACAACCGCCGGATGCGGAAATGTTCCCCGGCTCGCCATGATAAATGATATTGCAGGGTTCGGACGCTGTTCCACAACAGTGTCCCTGCCCGTTATCAGTGCCATGCAGGTACAGGTATGCCCTGTGCCTGCTTCCATTTTGTCCAATCACCTGGGATTTCCCGTATGCTATTTTGACGATTACACCCCGCATATCCGGGAATATCTTAACGCATGGAAAGAGCTTGGAATCTCCTTTGACGGTCTTTACTGCGGATTCTTAGGCAGTGTGGAGCAGATGAACATTGTGGAGGAATTTATACAGGACTTTAAGCCTCCCTTTGTTCTGTTGGACCCGGTGATGGGCGACCACGGAAAGGCATACTCCACCATTACGAAAGAACACTGTGAGCGGATGCGCGGGCTGATTTCCCATGCAGATTTGATTACCCCCAACATTACGGAGGCGTGTCTATTGACCGACAGCACATACAAAAACTCCGGCTGGACAACGCCGGAGTTAGAAAAACTCTGTGAAAAGCTCTCCCTGCTCTGCCCCGGCGACATGGTAATCACCGGTCTGCAAAACAGCGATTGCTTTTCCAATTATATTTATAGAAGACAGACGCATGACGGAAGCCTGTATTCCGTCCCCAGTGCCGGACATTCCCGTCCGGGCACCGGTGATTTGTTTGCTTCCGTTCTCGCTGCCGACGCCCTGCATCAGGTTCCCCTCGACGAATCCGTCCGTAAAGCCGCCGATTTTGTGGCGCTCTGTATTCACGGAAGCGAAGCCGCCGGCGTTCCGGTACAGGAGGGCGTTATTTTTGAAAAATATCTTTGGCATTTGTTTTCTGAGAATTAGTCTGCAAAAGTAACATCGATACTTCCCATGGCGCAGTCAAGCTGTAGCGTTACGTCTGCGCCGTTATCCACTTCCTTTTCTTCGGAAAATCCGCTGTATTCCTTTCCACCCAGGGTAACGCTGCCCATGGCTGCGGACACTTCATAATTATAATCCTTTTCGCTGCCGGAAAGGTACATTTCCACCGCGCCCATGGAACACTGCACCTCTGCACTTTCCAGAATGCTTCCGGACAGCTCAAGGTGTCCCATTCCGGTTTCCGCCTGCATGTTTTCCACTGCCATATCCTTCAGCACAATCTCTCCCATGCCGGCATTCAGTTGACAGGTACAAGCCTCTATGCCGTCCACATTTATCTGTCCTGCGCCGACTTCCATATCCAAGTTCTGTGCTCTAATCCTGCTCATATCCACAATACCGGCACCCAGATTCACCGCTAAATCCTGAAAGGAATAATAAATCGGCACATACAAGGTTATGGCATGTTCTTTGGAAGCCTTGTTTATATTTTTCCACTCTCCCACGGTCTGGGAAGCCTTCAGATAAAGCACGCCATCCTCTTCGTAACACTGAAATTTTCCAATGTCGTTGGCTTCTACATAATAATTCTCCTCCTCGGTGGGCTCCAGCGTCAGCGTACAACCGCTCACCTCGACTATAAGGCTGTGGATTTCCTCTCCCGGATAATCTTGTTTCACATCTCCCTCTAAGATTTCATAGTCATCACTGAACATATCCTGTTCGGAAATGTTGTAGTATCCGCCATTTTCACCGGAATCTCCCTCACCGATAAAAACACCCCAGTTGTCGGCTAAATTATCCAGATTCACATGAACCTTACCGCCCGTGACACTTTCCACAACATCCCCTATCGCGGAAGTCCCTTTAATGGTTCCGGCAGTTACCGCCATTGCCACACCTGCTATGAATAATACAAGCGCTATGATTGCGCACATTTTCATGAACTTTTTCATCACTTCTCCTCCAATCTCAAGCCTTCTGGCATTCCGGCTGCTTTTTCCCGAATATTTTATGGCACAGCCATACAATTCCCTGACAAATAGCGGGTGTGGCAATTCCTGCCATTGCCACGGTCAGCATTAAAAATAGAATTCCCAGACCGCCGCATATAAAACCGCCGCCAATCACTCCGACTCCCACAATGGGAGAATGTACCATACACATAATACCCACCACCAAAAGAACCAGCATGACAACAATCATTATAATTGCCGTTAAGCCAAATCCAAAAATCAGACCGAACCATGCCGCCGCCAGTCCAAACAAAGTTCCGAACGCACCGGCTCCCACACTTAAGATAATGGGAGAGGCAAGCACACACAATACCACAATCAGCGCAATCCAGCCGGCGGATAACTTATTATCCTGCTTGGGGGCTTCTGCCGCCACAGGCTGGTATCTGACTACGGCTTTGTCACCCACCGGAGCTCTCTGGTAAGTATTGTCACCATAACCGCTTCCATACAAATCCCGCTTGATATTTTCTGCCACCTTCGCCGGATTTCCGAGTGCCTCAATCACACTCTGCTCATTCTCTTCCCCTGCGTCATCAAAGTAATCATTGTAATACTGGAGCGCTTCCTCCCGTTCCGCCGGGGATATATTTTGCAGCAGACTCTCCAGCTGTTTCATAAAATCGACTCTGTTCATATCTTATCCTTTCCCTCAAAAAGACTTGTAATCTTTTCCGAATAACTTTTCCATTCGCTTTCGTACAACTGTAACTGTGCCCAGCCTCTGCTGGTAACCTTATAATATCTTCTGTTCCTGCCGGCACACTCCATGTCGTATACCTCCAGACACTCATCCTTCTGCAGCCTTCGCAGAACGGGATAGAGTGTTGACTCCGACAGTTCAATGACCTGCCGGACTTCCTGGGTAATCTTGTACCCGTATGTTCCTTCCGGTTCCTTGGATACAACCGCAAGCACAATCGCATCCAACAGTGCCGCACCTGTATTGAATACCATGTCATCACTCCTCACTTTTTTGTATAATATTATATGCCGTATAATATTGCTTATTACGCATACTATACGGCATATAATATTGTATGTCAATATATATTTGTCAAATATTTTCTAAAGAATTTCCTAAGGAAGAGGTTTCCCTATTTTTGTGAATGACAATTCCGGCTATCAGAACCGCCCCAAGGCAGACCTGAAAAGGGATAATATGCAAAATGGTAAGCACTACCGCACCCAGAGAAAAAATGACATAAGTCACTCTCGTTCTCTTCGGGTGTGGGTTAATCACGATAAAAACAGAGCAGGTGATATAGATAACGCAGAGCAGTAACAGCAGCTGATAATGGACAGGGCTCAGTCCGATTAACACCCCGAAAGATACCGCAATGGCTTTTCCACCTTTCCCGCAGTGGAAAAGGGAGTAGGCATGACCGATAACCGGCGCCGCCATCACTAACGGAAACAGGCTTCCCGACACAAGCCCCATCTGAATGGACAAATAAATCGGCAAAGCGCCTTTCAGCAAATCCGCCACCAGACACATGATTCCCACCGGAACCCCTGCATATTTCATGGCATTGGCAGTGCCCGGATTGTGGTCGTCACTAAGAGCGGTCACGTCAATATTTTTTATTTTTTTCGGAAAGTAGCTGCCAAAAAGCATACTTCCGCATACAACGCCGACAACTATCATAAACATCTGATTCCAGAACATAATGCCCCTCCTCATTTATCTTCGACTTCCTTATCTGCAAGCTGTCTTGATACAATAAATTCATATATTTTCTCTGCCGCATCCGCCTTGCCAAAGGCTTTCTGGCACTCGCGCATCTTTTCCTGCATATCGGGATGATTCAGAAGTTCCAATCCTTTTCGCACCACTTCCTCCTCCTTTTTATCCGACACGGACATTCCCCTTGCCGTAAAAAATGCCACATTTCTGTCCTCGCACCCCGGTATGGGATGGGTGTGCACTAACGGAACACACGCTGCCGCCGCTTCGGAGGACGTCAGTCCGCCCGGCTTTGTAAAAAGCACGTCCGCTGCCGCCATGTAAATCTGCGCCTGATTGGTAAAATCCAGCACCACCACTCTCTTTTTATCCTGATAAGTTTTGCGCAGGGACTCTTTCAGTTTTTCATTGGTGCCGCCCATAACGTAAATATCCGTATTTTCATCCGTTCCGGCTACCAATCGTCCAATCATGCTCTCCACATTGCCGTAACCCATGCTTCCGGTCATAACAAGAATACACTTTTTGTCCTCCGCAATGCCGAGCTGCTTTCTGCACTCTGCCTTATCCGGAAGATTCACAAATCTTGCAGACACCGGGATTCCCGTGGGAATCAGCTTTTCCTCCGGGATTCCCCGCCTGATATATTCCTCCTTCAAATCCTCATGGGGAATAAAGTAATAATCCATATTTGTCTCTTCCGTGAACGGAATACAGGTGTAATCCGTCGCCACGAAATATGCCTTCACCTGCGGGTGGTGCTTTTTCATCATATAAGTCACCGCCTCCGCCGGGAACAAATGCGGCATTACAACGGTATCAAATCCGTTTTCCACAATATACTGATACAATTTTCCCGCATACAGGGCATTGGCATAGTACACCGGCGATTTGTGGTGGGAGGAAGAAATCGCTCTCCCCGCCCGATAAGCACCGGCAAATACCTTTCTTGCCTTCACGGTACTCCAGATGTACACACGTCTGCCGTAGTCTGCCGCCTTATCCGATGCAAAATCCAGCGCATCCGCCAGTTCACAGGGAACGCCATGATTGTCGAACTGTTCTTTTACTGCTTTTGCCGCAGAGTTGTGTCCCTCTCCGGTTCCGGTGGATAAAATCAATACTTTCATTTGTCAATTCTCCATCTTCCAATAAAATGCACTGTAGGCAGGAATCAGGCTTCCCCCTCCAAAATCATGTTCCTCTCCGCTAATTAAGTCCACCGCCTTTCCGCATCCGGCATCGAAATGCGCCATAAAATCCTCTCCGTCCGCGTTGACAGCCACAAGCACTCTCTCATGCTCACTCTTTCTTTCAAAAATACACTGTTTGTTTGTCAGCAATACGGAGCGGAAGGCTCCGTAATTGAGCGCCTCCGAATGTTTCTTTGCCTCGGAAAGTCTTGCAATTTCATCGCATAGTTCATTCCACTGAGGTTTTTCAAAAGAAGGTCTCAGCGCAGGGTCGCCGTCCTCCTTTCTGCCCTTACATCCCCATTCGCTTCCATAATATACACAGGGGATTCCCGGCATGCCGAACATCAGCGCATAAATCAGGGGAACGTGTCTTTCATTATTTAAAATACTTGCCACTCTGCTCACATCATGATTATCCACAAAGGACAGCAAGTGCTTTCCTTTATACAGCGTCCAGTTTTCCGGTCCGAACTGTCTCATAAGGGAATGATTGATTTCAAAAAGATTCATGCTGTTAAAGCTGCTGTACAATCCCTTATAACACTCATAATTGGTTGCGGAGTGCAGCATGCCGTCATTCATCATGCGGTTATAGTCCCCGTGGAGCATTTCTCCCAACAGGTAAAAATCCTCTTTCAGTCCTCCGGTAAAGCTGCGGAGCCTGCGAACAAACTCCTCGTCCAGACTGTACGCCACGTCCAGCCTCAGTCCGTCAATACCGAATTCCTCCACCCAAAGTCTGATACTCTCAAAGAGATATTGTATCACCTCTTCATTTCTGAGATTGAGTTTCACCAAATCATAACAGCCTTCCCAGCCTTCGTACCACAGTCCGTCGTTATAATTGGAATTGCCGCCTAATTCAATCCGGTGGAACCAGTGCAGATAGGGAGAATTTTCCCGGTTTTTCAGAACATCCTGAAAGGGGCCGAATCCCCGTCCCACATGATTAAACACGCCGTCCAGTATCACCCGGATTCCATTCTCATGCAGTGCATCGCAAACCTTACGGAAATCTTCATTCGTTCCCAGTCTGCAATCAATCTTTGTATAATCTCTGGTATTGTATCCATGTGTGTCCGACTCAAATACCGGAGAAAAATAAATGGCATCGGCCCCTAATTTTTTAATATGAGGAATCCAGTCATTTACTTTTTCAA
>ERZ857629.2007-NODE-2007-length-20234-cov-5.902869_pt1 | contig 20234 bp, 20 predicted proteins | sample MGYA00519700_ERZ857629 | MGnify/ENA primary metagenome ERZ857629 (study PRJEB31778, sample SAMEA3449351) | human gut metagenome | biome: human gut; feature: human-associated habitat; material: faeces | place: United Kingdom | collected 2010/2012 ...
TAGCCGGCGGAACGTCTCATTTTAATTTGTACTAAATCTTGACATAGGACCACTCCTTCTCGTTCCTGCTCTCCGTATCCTCCAACAGATTTTTCATACTCTTTAAGCTGATAACGATAGTAGAGGTATTATGCAGTAACGCAGTCGTTGTGGGCTGCAAAATTCCTGCCACTCCAAGGGCAATGAGTCCGCCGTTAAATCCGACAATGGTGCGGTAGTTTTTGTGAATCCGCTTCATAAGGGCGTTGCTCAGCCGTTTCAGTGCAACAATTTCATAGAGATTGTCCGCCGCAATGGTTACGTCTGCAATTTCATTGGCAATCTCTGCGCCGTCACTGATGGCGATTCCGACATCTGCCGCAGACAGTGCCAGCGAATCGTTGATACCGTCTCCGGTCATAATCACTTTGTGTCCGGCGGCTTTCTCACGCTCCACATAGGAAGCCTTGTCCTCCGGCAAAACCTCGGAAAAATACTCGTCCACTCCTATTCTCTTTGCAATGGCGCAGGCAGTTCTCTCGCTGTCTCCGGTCATCATCACCACTTTGCGGATTCCCGCCTGTTTTAATACCTGTACTACCTTTCCTGCCTCTTCCCTGAGCGGGTCCTCAATGCAAATCACCGCTGCCAGCCGGTAGTCAATGGCAAGATAAAGGTGTGAGTATTCCGTGGGCAGTTCCTCAAAGGTCTGCTCCATTCCCTCCGGAATGATACAGCCCTCGTCCTCCATCACAAAGTGATAGCTTCCGATTACGACTTTTCTGTCCTTTATGGTCGTGGCAATTCCGTGCGCCACCACATAATCCACCTTGGAGTGCATCTCCTCATGAACCAGATTCTTTGCCTTTGCGGCGTCCACCACGGCACGTGCCATGGAATGAGGAAAATGTTCTTCCAGACAGGCTGCAATTCTGAGCAGTTCGTCCGGGCTCATTTCATTGAACGGAATGACTTTTACAACGGACGGACAAGCCTTGGTAAGCGTACCGGTTTTGTCCAGTACAATGGTATCCGCCTCCGCCATGGCTTCCAGATACTTTCCGCCCTTGACGGTAATGCCGTGTTCATTTGCCTCTCTTATGGCGGCAAGCACCGTAAGAGGCATTGCCAGTTTCAGGGCACAGGAAAAGTCTACCATTAAGATAGCCATTGCCTTTGTCACATTGCGGGTCAGCACACAGGTAATTCCCGTTCCAAGCAGGGAATAGGGAACCAGCTTATCTGCCAGATGCTCCGCCTTGCCCTCCAATGACGACTTGAGTTTTTCCGACTCCTCTATCATGGTCACAATCTTTTCGTAACGGCTGGAACCGGCTGCGTGCTTCACCTCGATGGTCAGCTCGCCCTCCTCCAAAACCGTTCCGGCATAGACGTAGCTTCCCTCCGTCTTTCGCACCGCCTGAGATTCTCCGGTCAGGGACGCCTGATTAATCATCGCCTCCCCGCGCACCACTTCCCCATCAAAGGGAATGACATTTCCCATGTGAATGACAATGGAATCCCCCGGCTTTATGGTATCTGAGCCTACAAACACTTCCTGCCCTTCCATATTCAAAAGCCATACTTTTCCGTTCCGTAAGGACATCTTTCTTGCCAAATCCCCCACGGACTTCTTGTGCGTCCACTCTTCCAGTATTTCACCGACATTCAAAAGAAACATAATGGAGCCTGCCGTCGAAATATCCGCTCTCAGCATGGCGGCGCCGATTGCCGTTGCGTCCAACACCGGCACTTCGATTTTATGCTGCCATAATGTCTTTAAACCTTTTACAATATAGCGGACGGACTGCGCCGCCGTGAGGACAAATCTCACCGGATAGGGTAAAAACAATCGTTTTCCGTAATATAACACCACCGTGGAAACCAGTTTTTCCTTGTACTGTTCGTTCAGCTCTCTGCCGGAATTTTGGAGAATGTCCTCCGGCACCGAGGTCTTTTCATAGGAAAAATTACGCAGGGCGGAAATGACTGCCCCGCGTTCTCCCCGGTACACAACCACTGCGTCCTGCGTTTTTTCATAAACCTTTGCCTTTTTCACAAAGGAAAGCGTTTCCAGATAATACAGGAGAGTGTCAGCCTCACGACAACTCATGCGGTTTACCGCCATATGGACACGAATCCGTCCTTCTCCCTCATGTCTGATTACAAATTTCATTCTGCTCCGCCTTCTTTTTCCAAAGCCTCAGAGGCATCCTCATATTCTGCCTTTGCAGCCTCCCTGTCCTCATTTATCTGTTTTGCATCTGCATAAATGTCTTCACAATTTTCCTGCAGTGTGGTTGCCGTCTTCATAACGGTCTTCTTTGCCCGAAGCACTGCCGCTGTTATTTTTGTGTAGCACTTTTTGGCGTCATCGCTGGATAAAATCTTAATTCCAGCCGTACCAAAAAGAACTCCTGCCGCAAATATTCCTGTTTTTTTACCATTGAATTTCAATTTCATCTGTTTGTCCTCCAATTCTTTTTACTCACAAAAATCACAGGGTTCCACTAAAACGCTGCTGACTTTCTGCTTTTGAAGGTATCCGCAGGATTTTAATCCCTGCTGAATCACCTCATACCAGTCTCTTGCATCCAAATGATATACTGTCTTATCATCTAATTCTATTGTGCAGGCATTTTCTCTTCCACAAGCCATGGAGCAGGAAATTTTATACATGTTTTTTCTACTGATGGCACCGATTTCTTCCAACAGATTCACCATGCGGTAAACGGTAGCTGCCCCGATTCCGGGTTCCTGTTCCAGCGCCTTGTAATATATCTCTTTGCAGCAGGCACAGTCTTCCTCCAGAATAATGTCCAGAAGCATCTGACGCTGTTTTGTAATTCTGCAGCCCCGGTCCTTTAACTGCCGCAGCACCAGTTCCTTCTGCATTCTGGTTCTGTGGTAACTGACCATGTCCCTATTTTTTCTGTTCTGGCTCATTGCTTCAACTGTCATATTTTAACCATGCCTTTCTACTAAAAACCCCAACTTTTAAATATGGACCCGCACCTCTAAGATACGGGTCCATACATTCACTTCGTTTTACTTACTTATTCTTTACGGAAACCTTAAGAGTATTGCTCTCTTTGTAAGGTCTGAACAACAGGTACAGGAAACCGATTACTAACAGGAATGCTACAACGGTTCCGATACCAAATCCGCCTCCGGTACACAGAGTACCAATCTGGAAGATGCAGAGGGAAACCACATATGCAAGTATTGTCTGATAACCGATAGCGAACCAGAACCATTTTGCATTGTTCATCTCTCTCTTAATTGCACCCATTGCCGCGAAGCAAGGTGCACACAGAAGGTTGAATACCAAGAAGGAGTATGCTGCAACTGCGGTCATGCTGTTTGCCAGCTGTCCCCAGATTTCCACACCATCCTCGGCAACCTCTGAGAATCCGAAGAGCACACCGAAGGTACCTACTACGTTCTCCTTTGCAATCAGACCGGATACGGCTGCAACTGCCATCTTCCAATCACCCCATCCAAGAGGAATGAAGAGAGGAGCAAGAATGCTTCCGACTTTTGCAAGGATACTGCTGTCGAGCTGTTCAGCTTCCAACATACCGAAGGATCCGTCAACCCAGCCAAAGCTCATCATGAACCACAAAATAATGGTGGACAGTAAAATGATGGTTCCGGCTTTCTTAATGAAGGACCAGCCTCTCTCCCACATGCTGCGCAGTACGTTGCCAACGGTAGGCCAGTGGTATGCGGGAAGCTCCATAACGAAAGGAGCTGGGTCGCCGGCGAACATCTTTGTTTTCTTTAAGATAATACCGGAGCAGATGATTGCTGCAACACCTACGAAGTAAGCGCTGGGAGCTACCCACCATGCACCGTCGAACAAAGCACCTGCTACCAGAGCAATGATAGGAAGTTTTGCTCCACAGGGAATAAATGTTGTGGTCATAATGGTCATCTTACGGTCTCTGTCGTTCTCGATGGTTCTGGAAGCCATGATTCCTGGAACGCCGCATCCGGAACCAATCAACATAGGAATGAAAGATTTACCGGACAAACCGAATTTACGGAAGATACGGTCCATGATAAATGCGACACGAGCCATATAACCGCAGGACTCCAAAAATGCAAGGAACAGGAACAGTACTAACATCTGGGGAACGAATCCGAGTACCGCACCGACACCGGAAATCACACCGTCTACAATCAGTCCGGTCAGCCAGTCAGCACATCCGATGTTTTCAAAGAAGGACTGTGCTGCGGGAATAATCCACTCGCCAAACAAAGTATCGTTGGTCCAGTCTGTCAAAATAGCACCGACTGTAGTTACAGATACATAATATACCAAAACCATAACTACCGCGAAGATAGGAAGTGCTGCCCATCTGTTGGTAACAATACGGTCAATCTTATCGGAGGTAGATAACTGTCCTTTCTTGGACTTGGTAACACAGTCACCGATAATGGAAGAAATGTACACATATCTCTCATTGGTGATAATACTCTCGGTATCATCATCAAACGCTTCCTCCAAAGCCTTTACCTTTGCGGATACATCAGGAACCTGCTTCATCTGCTCTGCAATCTTGTCATCCTTCTCCAGCAGCTTGATAGCGAAGAATCTCTTCTGCTCCTCTGCCACATCAGCGCCCAACATTCCTTCAACCTCTTTGATGGTTGCTTCCACGTTCTGTGCGAACTCATGTACCGGAGTTGTGGTCTTGCCCTGCTTTGCAATGGAAACAGCCTTCTCAGCAGCCTTCTGGATATTGGTTCCCTTTAATGCAGAGATTTCGATTACTTCGCAGCCGAGTTTCTGGCTCAGCTTTTCAATATGTATCTTGTCACCGGATTTCTCCAGTACATCCGCCATGTTGATTGCCATGACAACGGGGATTCCCAGTTCCATAATCTGAGTGGACAGATACAGGTTTCTCTCAATGTTGGTACCGTCTACAATATTGATGATTGCATCCGGTCTCTCATTTATCAGATAATTTCTGGCAACTACCTCTTCCAGTGTGTAAGGGGAAAGAGAATAGATACCGGGAAGGTCCATGATGATAACATCTTTATGGCCTTTCAGTTTTCCTTCCTTTTTCTCAACAGTAACTCCGGGCCAGTTACCTACAAACTGGTTGGAGCCGGTCAACGCATTGAACAGAGTCGTTTTACCACTGTTCGGGTTACCTGCAAGTGCAATTTTAATTGACATAACGCTTCTCCTTATTATTTGTTATCTCTAATTAGTGTTAGGTTAATCTAACGTATGGGCAAAAAAATTATTCAACAATAATCATTTCTGCATCTGCTTTACGGAGTGATAACTCATATCCTCTTACCGTTACTTCCACGGGATCGCCCAAAGGTGCAACCTTTCTTACAAAGATTTCCACTCCTTTTGTAATGCCCATGTCCATGATTCTTCTCTTTACCGGGCCTTCTCCGGTGAGTTTCTGAACCTTAACGGTCTGACCGCATTTCACTTCTCTCAGAGTTTTCATTTCACTTGTCCCTTCCTTCATTTTTAAATATTATCTTAAACCAAGATTCTGTTTGCCATATCTTTTCCTATGGCAACCCTGGAATCCTTCACATTGACGATGAGGTTTCCCCCAATGTCTGAAACAACGGTGACGACTCCGCCGGCTACAAATCCAAGATTCTCCAGAAATCTTCTGGTTTCCTCTTTGCCTCCGACCTTTTGAATGGTAACCTGTTCACCTGTATTGGCCATTGTTAACGGCATCATCTCATCCCTTCTTTCTGTCTAGTTGATAATCATTTTCGATTTCTGTAGTTAGTATAGTCTAACGTTCATTAGTTGTCAATTACTTTTTTACAAATTTTCATGTTTTTTAGTCCTCGAAAAAGCAAAAAAGCAGCCTCCGCATTTGCTGCGAAAGCCGCTTTCTTCTATATAGAAAGGATTCCTTTCCTTAAAAACTTACTCAGCCGTCACGCCGCCTTCTACCACAAGACTGTCCTCGTAATCCAGTCCGTAAGTGTCGGCAAGGGTTGCTTCGTAATCCGCATGGAAGAATTTCTCATTTCCAAGGGTCTTAATCTCCTCATTCACCCAGTCAAGCAGTGTAGTATTGCCCTTGCTTACTGCGGGTGCAATGGTATCCTGACTTCCAAGGGTCGGAATTCCTACGGTATAGCCGGGATTCTGCAGTGCAAATGCAATGACCTCTGTGTTGTCGTTTGCCCATGCCACACCGTTTCCGTTCTCCAGCGCATTCTTTGCATTCGCATAAGAATCATACTTCTGAAGAGGAATATCGGGATAATTCTGTGTCAGATAGGTTTCTGCCGTGGTGCCGGAAATGACAATCATCTGATTATCCTTGTTCCAGTCATCCAGCGTGGTAATCACGTTGCTCTCCGGAGAAATGACGCCCAGCGCCACATTCATGTAAGGCAGGGCGAAATCCACTTCCTGTGCACGTTCCCCAGTCACCGTAAAGTTTGCCAGAATCAAATCCACCTTTCCGGTCTGCAGATACTCAATACGGTTTGCCGCCTCAGTGGAAACAAAGTTCACCTTCACTCCAAGGTCCTCGCCGAGCCGTCTTGCAAAATACACATCATATCCCTGATATTCGCCGTTCTCATCCACATATCCAAAGGGATTCTTGTCGGAGAACACACCGATGTTGATGGTTCCGGACTCTTTGATTTCATCCAGTGTACGGTATACCGTGGTTTTGTCCTTGGATGAATCTGCGTTTGTCTTGTTGTCCGCATTGCCGCAGGCAGTAAAGGCAAGTGCCAGTGTGAGCGTCAATGCCAGTGCCAAAAGTTTCTTGATTTTTTTCATAATCTTCTCCTCTTTTCCGGATGCCTTTGCACCCTGTTTTCTATAAAAAATAAATTACACGCTACTGCTTTGCATGAGCTTTGACAGCCTCGAACTCAAAGATATTCAAAAACTGCTTTGCTCTCTCCGTCGCCGGCTTAGTAAAGAACTTCTCCGGCTCCGCTTCCTCCACGATTTTGCCGCCGTCCAAAAAGACCACCCGGTCAGCCACCGCCCTTGCGAACTGCATTTCATGAGTCACAATCACCATGGTGCGTCCCTGTGCCGCAAGGTCAAGCATGACATCCAAAACCTCTCTCACCATCTCAGGGTCTAATGCCGCCGTCACCTCGTCAAACAAAAGAATTTCCGGCTTCATGCACAACGCCCTGACAATGGCGATTCGCTGTTTCTGACCGCCGGAGAGCTGTCTGGGATAAGCATTCGCCTTTTCCTCCAGTCCCACTCTCTTTAAAAGCTCCATTGCCTCTTGTCTGACCTCGTCCTTTTTCCGCTTCTGCACCTTCGTCGGCGCCAGCATGATATTATCCAACACCGTCAGGTGGGGAAAGAGTTCATAGTTTTGGAAAACCATTCCGATTTTCTGTCTCTGTCTGGCAAGCTGCTTGCTCTTTCGGTCAATAATTTCTCCGGACAGCTTCACGCATCCGCCCTGAATCGGCTCCAGGGCGTTCATACATCGCAGCAGCGTGCTTTTTCCGCAGCCACTGGGGCCTACCACCACGATAACCTCGCCGCGATGCACTTTCAGACTCACATCATCCAAAATATTGGTATCTTCATATCGTTTTACTAAATGTTCCGCCTCAAGCAATACTTCTTCTGCCATCGTCTCTTATCTCCACTTCTTTTCCAGATATTTTGCCAGCATACTGATAGGCCAGCAGGCAAGAAAATATAACACAAATATCACCAGATACACTCCGAATGCCGCATTGGGACTGGACATTCTGTTCGCCTCAATAATCTGCTGCGCTACCTTTAACACCTCTACCACACCAATCATCAAAATCAGGCTGGTCGTCTTAATCATTCTTGTAATCAGGTTGATGGAAAGAGGAATCAGCCTGCGGATGGTCTGGGGGATAATAATGTAAAAATAAGTCTGTGCCCCCGTCAGTCCCAGTGCTTCCGCGCTTTCATACTGATGCTTCGGAATACTGATTAATGCACCTCTCACCAAATCACTCATTTCCGCCGTACCCCACAGGGTAAATACGATAATGGATGACATTTCGCCGGACAAATCCCAGCCGAAAGCCCTTGTCGTTCCGAAATATACCAAAAACAACAGCACCATCTGCGGCATAATGCGGATAAATTCCAGATATACCCTGAGAATTGCCTTTATCACAGGATTTTTAAAAGTCATCAGAATTCCAAGCAGGATTCCGAGAGGAATACTGATGGCAACGGAAATCAAACTGATTCTGAGTGCCACCCAAAGGCCACCCAGTATGCGGATAAAATTTTTCCCTTTAAATAACACCTCAAGCCCCAAATCCGGCATGACGCAGCCTCCTTTCCAGCAGACTGCCCAGTATGGATACCGGCAGCAGAATCAACAGATAAAATACCACCAGTAAAAACAGGCTCTCTGTCGTCTTATAATACAATCCAATCAAATCCTTTGCCGTGAACATCAAATCCATCAGGCTGATGGCGCTGAACACGCTGGTTTCTTTCAATAAGAAAATAACATTTGCCACAAATGCGGGAACGCTGATGGACATTGCCTGCGGCAGAATCACATACCGCATGGTCTGGGCGTGTGTCATGCCGAGACTCAATGCGCTCTCCTCCTGAATCGGCTCGATTGCCTCGATTCCGCTGCGGAATGCCTCCGCCATGTAGCTTCCTCCCAGGAACGCCAGTCCCGCCACACCGCAGGTTGCTGCATCCGTGGCAATTCCTATCTTGGGCAGACCATAGTAAATAAAGAACAACTGTACCAAAAGCGGTGTGTTGCGGCTGAGTTCAATGTATGCCGCCACAACGCCTCTTAAAACCGGCACCCTGTAATATTGAATCATTGCACAAATCAATCCTGCCACAATGGAAAAGACGATTCCCAAAAGCCCGATGCGTAACGTCAGCCACGCCGCCTTCTCATACATGGGCAGATATTGTAATATAAAATCCCAATTCATACTTTCGACCTTCCTGTCTAAAGGCTCCTCTAAAATGGATAGTCCTATCATATTCTTGTTTTCCTACTTTGTCAATAGGAAAGATGTGAATTATTTTATTTTTTCTAAATCATACACAAAATCATATAAAACAGAGTCCCAGCAATAATACTCAAAAAGGTATTTCTTTTCCAGATATGAAGCCCCGCGCACACCACGGATGCGGCAATTTCCCGGATTCCGCTCCCCGCAAGGTCTGCCGGAACACCGCGCAGGCAGTAAACAATCAGCACTGCCATCAGTGCAGGCGGCAAAATACTTCCCAGATATTTCACCTTTTTCGGTATCTCCCGCTTTCCTCCCAGTAACAGAAACGGCAGGGCACGCATCAGAAACGTGCAGACGGCTCCCACAAGGATACACAACAAAATTCTCTGTACACTCATTTCTCTGCCACCTCCTTTTCGCTGCCTGAAATCCGCTTTTCAAACAAAAGAAGCAGCCCCGACACCAGTATCAGGGACGGCAGCATAAAGCGGTCCGGTCCTACAAGCAACAGCATGCAAAGTCCGCAGCCCACTCCCAGTATTGCGGGCAGGTGTGTCTTGTAGCTTCGCCACTGGTCGATAAAAATCGTGATAAACAATGCCGTCATACAAAAATCAATGCCTTTTAGTTCAAAGGGAATCAACTGTCCCAGCACACCGCTGAGTATGGACGCGAGCACCCATGACGATTTGCTGAACAGCGCCACATAGAACATTACATTTCTGCGGTGTTCGTCATCCCCTTTTCCCTGCGGCTCCAGCATGGAACAGTTTACGGCATAGGTCTCATCCGTCAGCGTGTTTACCATATAGGGAAACCGCATTCCCATTTTCCGGAAATCCTCCACAAAGGTAAGACCGTAAAAGAACTGCCTGCTGTTCATAAAAAGAGCCGTGATACCGATGGTGATGAGGGATGCCCCGCCGCTTAAAAATGTCACCAGCACAAACTGAAACGCTCCCGCATATACCGCCACGCTGGTAAGCGCCGACCAGAACCAGTCAAAGCCCGCCTCCTGCATCATGATTCCATAAGCCATTCCCACGAACAGATAGCTTCCCGTTATGGGAAGGGAGCGCACAAGTGCTTCTCTTATAATAGTATTATTCACTTTCTGCTTTATCCGTGCTTCCATCGAAAAAACTTCTGCAAAAAAGGGACAATGCCGCAGCCTGTCCCCTTTTCCTTCATTTCACGTTTTCGTCCTGTATGCCAACCCCCGTCTGCATATCCGGTTTAACCCACTACATTTGATACATATTCAATGGATACGATGTCGTCTCCGTCAAAAATAAAGTTTAACTTCATATTATCCGCCGCATAGCTTAAACCGTTGTCATTCTCTGTGTAACCGTCACCGTAAGCGCTGATAATGTCGTCCTTTGTCTTGGAAAGGTCAATGCCCTCCGTCGTGGAAACCGTGTCATCCTTTAAGATAATAAAACCAATGAGATTTTTATCATCGGAAGGATAGGTCTCAATCTCGTAAGAACCGAAATCATACACATAAGCGGTTCCCTGTCCCGCGCAGCTGGGCGCCTCAAACACACTTTTTGCATCTCCTAAATTAACGGAAGCCATATCCATATCTACCGAAACCTTTACGCCGTTTACGGTAAACTGGTATCCTCCTGCTGCTTCCTGACTGTCGGTTCCTTCCTCTGCTTTCGTGCTCTCGGAAACTGCTTCCGTGCTCTCCTTTACCGTAGATTCGCCCTCCACCTTGGGAGCGTCCGAGCCGCATCCGGTCAGTCCGAAGGTCATCATCATTCCTATCAAAATTGCTGTTGTCTTTACTTTTGTTGTCATTTTTATATTCTCCTTTTGTCCTGTCTACTCTTCGAGCGCCTGTCTCTGGCGTGCAATCTCTGCCTCGTAATCCGCCAGCTTCGCTGCCCACTCTTTCTCAAGAACCTCCTCACCATGCCGATTGGAAAGTCCGCAGTCCTCCTGCAAAATTTTGCCAAAGTACCGGGACAGCTTCTCCGCACCGGAAAGGTTTAAGTGAAGTCCGGCATCGTAAGTGTCCTGACTATAATCTAATCCTATCTCATCGGTTACGTCAAGAAAATTATAATATTTTAAATTATGCTCCTTGGCATAATCCGCCATCTGCTCGTCCCACTGCTCGTACCAGTACGGATAAAGGCTGGGTGCCTTAATCAGCACCAGTTCCACGCCGTTTTCCTCGCACAACTGCGTCATCTTATCCAGATAACGGTACGCATTGTCGCCAAACTGATAGTTGGAAAGCGGTCTGCCCTCCGGCACATTCTCTGCGGGCAGCACATCCACTCTCATATAATATCCGTTGGTGGTAACTTTGTCTTTTTTAAAGAAATACTTGAAATCATCCGGTTCCAACTGGGTCAGACGGCTGTGATACCTTAAAATCGGAAATACATATTCGATAAAGCTCTCGTCCTCCGTCATAGATGCAAAAATGCTGTCCACCTTGGATTTCGACCATCTCATGCCGTCCAGCGTCATGCGGTTGTAGCTTTCCTTCTGCGGCTCGTTAAACTCCATGGCGAGCACATTGAAAATCATAACCTTCGGTTTTTCATACTTTAATGTCTCTTCCATCAGGTAATAGGACTGCCACGGAAGCTGCTCCGCACTGCCGCGGATATAACTGTTGATTCCGTACTCCTCCCACAGCACCGCCGGAGAAAAGTTTTCATACACTTCACAATCTCCGATAAAAATGACGTCGTGATCCTTATTTTCACCGTAATACTCTTCTATCATGCTGCCTTCCACAATGCCCGTCATATATTTCGGCATGAGCAGCCGCTGCAGAGCCGCAAGCACTACCCCGATAAACAGGACGGTAACAAAACATTTGATTACCTTTTTTTTCATAAACATTCCTCTTACACGGTATCCCGCGTTACTAATTCCTTATATTCCTCTTTCAATGTTCCGCAGGTTTCCACCGCACACTTTGCCATAAGCTGCATGGCGTCCAAGTACCCGGCGCCGATAGCCTCATTCTCATGGACAACCGATAACTCCGTACATCCCAGAATAATGACCTCAGCCCCCGCTTTATGCAGTTCCTCCGACACCGCATGGAATCTGTCCATGTCCACCGGGCGGTTTGCCTTGACATCCTGATAGATAATGTGCATGACATCCTTCTGTCTTTCTTCCGAGGGAAGAACCAGTTTGCAGCCGTGCTCCTCGAAAACTTTCTGAAACAGTCTGCTCTGTACGGTGCCGGACGTTGCCATTAAGCCCACACATTTGTAATTTCTCTCTTTTAAATAACTGCACATCTCGCCAATTACATCAATGATTTTCACCGGTATTGCTTCCGAAAGCCTCTCGTAAAAATAATTGGCAGTGACACAGGGAATGGCAATCAGTCCAACTCCCTGTTCTCCCAGCGTTTTTCCAATCCGAATCATCTCCGGTGCCGGATCCTCATCACTGATTCCGAGAATGTAATTGGTTCTGTCCGGTATCTGCGGACAGTTATAGATAATCATTTCAATATGTTCCTGGTCCACTGCAGCATCGGTCATTTCAATAACCATTTTCATAAACAATGCTGTTGCCATGGGGCCAAGCCCTCCGATGACACCCAGTTTCTGCATTTTATTTCCTCCCGTGTCCTCTGACACTTATGGTATCTCCGGGTACAGCGACCTGTCATAATTGTGCGTACCATTGTGTGCATCCGAATAAGCCATCAATTCCTCATCCGTCAGATAAAAGAATGTGGAACCGTCCGCTCTTCTGGTGGTATCAAAATGATGCCAGCCTTCTCCGATGTCTATCAGATTCCAATAGTGCATGGAATTTCCTACCCGAATCTTTTCAATATCCATATTGGTAATTCCGGCTCTCGTCAAAAGGCATTTCGCCGTCATTGCGTAAGTATAGCAGTCACCTTTTCGTTTGACAATGCCCTGATATGCTCCGTGCACCCAGTCTGTTTTCGGTGCCCCGTCCGAATAGGCAATGTGGTCGTGGCACCACCAGTAAATGGTTTTTGCCTTCTCATACTGGCTCATGGAATCATCCAGTATCTTGGCAAGCAGCTTGTCCGCTTCCGCGTTAATGCTGTCCTCGTTCACGGTATCCTCCGTGACCGCTTTCACATGGAGAGTGGTTTCCACCGTGGTCTCATTTCCTGCACTGTCCACCGCGGAATAAGTAATGGGATAGTCTCCCGGCTTGCTGGTATCCACGTCCTCGCCAACATTCACAGAAAGCTCCACATTTTCATCAAAATTATCCGTTACCGTGATTCCCTTTTTATAAGAAACACTGGAACCGGCTGTAATTGTAATTTCCTTGACTCCGCTGATAACCGGAGGCTCATGGTCCACAATAATCTCTAAGGAAGCCTCTGTCTCCGTCACGTTACCGCCTTCGTCCTCCACTTCAAGAACCACCTGCCTGCTTCCTTCCGCAGTCAAATCCGGCTCCTCTTTAAAACGCACCGTGGTCTGCGTTGCATCCGTAATACTTTCTATGAAATCTTCCGGAGCGACGGCATTGTCCATAAAAAGACTTACATTTTTGGTTGTAACCTGCGGTGCCACCGTATCGCGAACATGCACAACAGTCGCATAATTTCTGCCGTAGACCCGGACAATCACGCCGTAGTCTCCCACCGTGTCAAACACGGTCTCTTCTGTAATGTCCGAAACGAAACAAGCGTCCCCGGTAAACAGTTCCTTCCATTTCAAAAATTCCGACACTTCCGGGCATTTGTCTCCCGCTTCCACTGTCAGCTCGTACTTCACGGCATTTCCGGTCACAAAAAGATAAGCGATAAGTGCCACAATCATTGCCGCCGCCACAATGCTGCCTAAAGCGGGCAATACCTTTTTCTTTGCGTTCCTCTTTGCAGTCTTTTTCCTTTTGCCCCTTTTCCTTTGGTTTCGGAAATTGTCTCCTGCTTCCTCTTCTTCAGTGTCCTCTTCCGGTGTTTCCGCATACTCTACCGGTTCCTCGTACTCTTCCAGCTCTTCAAATTCTTCCTCAGCATCATTGTTTTCGCCGTAGTCTGCGAAATTTTCGTAGGAAGCGCTTTCGTCATAATCGGAATGTCCGGTGTATGATTCGTGTTCGCCGGTTTGGGCGTATTCAGCGCCGTTACCGGCGGGTTCTACATACCCGGAACCTTCGACATATTCATCGCCGTCCGCATACGCAGCCGAATCTGCGTTTTCTGCATATCCGGTGTTGTCTGCGTATGTGCCTGACTCCCCGGTCTCTGTATATTCGGAACCGCCGTCATATCCGTTTTCACCTGCATATGCGCCTGACTCCCCGGTCTCTGCATACCCGGAACCGCCGTCATATCCGCTGTCCGCATACTCTGCCGGTTCTTCGTCTTCCGCATACTCTGAATTTTCCACCAAATCAATGATGTTCAATTCTTCCTGTTTTAACTTGCTTCTGCTTTTTCTGGGCTTTCTCCTGCTTGCCATTTTCCGTCCCTCTTTTATGATACTTAGAATGATTTTTCCTTAAATGAACGTTTTTGCAGCAATTATAATGTCAGAGAATACTGTTCGCACAACATGGTAACTGTCATTACAATCAACAGATAATCAATCTCATAAGCTCCCATCAATTTGAAATCATCCTGGCTATATACCTTTTTCAGATGATTTACATAGTCTGCATCAAAAATACCGTATTTTCTTATCAGAGATTCCTCCAGATAAGGAATCTTTGCCGCTTCCTTAATCATGGAGGACATACCCGGCGCCTGGAACGGAAACTTCTTCCTCTTTACGATTTCGTCCGGCACAATGCCTTCTGCCGCTTTTTTCAAAATATACTTTTCTTTTACACCGTGCAGCTTGTATTTGTCCGGTATGGTTGTGACAAAGGAAATCAGTTCCTTATCCAAAAACGGATGACGTCCCTCCACGGAATGGGAGAAGAACATTCTGTCTCCGTGCTCGCCGAGCAGATGGTCGGACAAACGCAATTTATAATCAATGTAAGAACGTCTCTTCTGACTGCTCAGTCCCTTCACCCTGTCCACATTAATCGGACTGGTGGCAAAAGCGGAAAACTTGTCAATCTCTCCCCTTACATTGCTGCTGTATACCTGAGAATGGATTTTCCGGATTTCCGGGTGATTTCTCTCATAACGGAAATAGGGGTCGCCCCACAATCTCTCGTTGACCTCGCACTCTTCCGGAGTCATCTTACCCTTCTGCATCTCTCTGAAAAGGTCAACCATGTAACCCACATATCCGCAGAAAAATTCATCCGATCCCTGTCCCGTCAGTACCGCCTTTGCGGGGGAGGTGCTTACCAGACCGGACAAAAGATAAGCCGCCACATCATAGCTTTCTTTTACTGCCGCCTCCGCATGGTAAATGACATTGCCAAGGTTCTCCCAAATTTCCTTTTCCGTAACCTTGGTGCTGTAATGCTCTGATTTCACACAGTCGCGCACAATTTTCTGGAAACGGCTTTCGTCCAACTCTCCCTCGCCGATTTCCGCCGAGAAAGAATAATAACTGTTCAAAAGATATTTGCCGATATAGCACGCCACCACAGAACTGTCCAGTCCGCCGGAAATATAAAAACCGATGGGCACGTCCGCAATCAGTCGTCTGGAAATCGCCTGTTTCAAAAGTTCACGAAGCCTTTCCACATAATAAGCCTCGCCCTTATCCTCTTCCTCTATGGGATAAATCAAATCCCAATATTCAATATCCTTTATCTCCTGTTCCGGGAAAATCTGGAGCATATGACCCGCCCTCAGAGAATAAATTCCGTCAAAAAATGTCACGGGGGACACGATACCCGGATAGTTCATCAACTGGTCAACCGCCTTCAGATTCAGCTTACGGTTAATTCCCGGATATTCCAGAATTGCCTTGATTTCCGACGCAAAAATCACTCTGCCGTCAGCGACCGTATAAAATAAAGGACAGATTCCAATCTGGTCTCTCACCAGTAAAAGCTGCTTTGTTTTTTCATCATAAAGAGCAATGGCAAACTGACCGTTCAACTGTTTGGGAAAGTCCAGTCCGCATTCCTCATACAGATGCAGAATAACCTCCACATCCGTCTTTGTGCAGAATACATGACCCTTGGCAATCAGCTCATCCTTTAATTCCTGATAATTATAGATTTCCCCGTTGCAAATCATGGTTACGGTCTTATCTTCATTCTGGATAGGCTGCATTCCGCCCTGCAAATCCAAAAAACTCAGTCGGTTGAACCCAAGCGCTGCCTGATCCAAAACCATGCTCTGGCTGCCGTCAGGCCCACGGTGCTTAATGGCAAGAAGCATCGCATCCACGATTTTCCCGTCTATCCTCTGCCCATTTTTATGGTTATAAATTCCACATATTCCACACATTTCGGTTCACCTTTTCCTAACTTTAAAATCTGTTGTAGATAAATTGACTGGCATCGTATCCAATGCCGTAAGCGCCAAGCAGTAACACCAGTAAAAATAATCCAAACCATACGCACACACGCACGGGATAAGCTTTCAATGCAACTCTGTCACGGACACTGCCTTTTCTCTGCAAAAGACTCACAACAAGCAGAATCACAACACCCGCTGCCAGTATACCGTAATCCACAGCGCTCAGTCCGATATTCAGTAAGGAGCCGTCCCACAGCACGCCCCAGTTTCTCGCCGTAAACATGGACGCAATCATCTGAAAAGTTGTTGACACCTTTTCAAAACAATCAAACAAGTTCAAAATGCAAATCAGTGCAAACGTTCTTGCCACCTGAAACAGTTTATATCCCCACTTGTTGGAAAATCCAAACCGGTTATGGAACTTTTCATAGAGCGGTTCAAATTCCTCCGAAACCATCAGAACCAGCCAGTTTGCCAGTCCCCACACGACAAAATTCCAGCTTGCTCCATGCCAGATGCCGGTTGCAAGCCAGACAATAAAGGAAGAAATATAAACCGGCAGCCGCTTTCCGACACGCTCTCCGAAATGTGCTCTGGAAAACTTGGAAAACTTCTGCATCGGTTTGCAGATGGACACCGGATAAAAAACATAATCCCTGAACCATGCGCACATGGAAATATGCCATCTTCTCCAATATTCTTTTAAAGATTTGGAAAAATACGGTCTGTTGAAGTTCTCCTGCACGGTGATTCCCATGGTCTGCGCAATTCCGATGGTAATGTCAATGCCTCCGGTAAAGTCCGCATAGAGCTCTAGCGTGTAAAAGAGCATGCCCACAAAGGCGTAGGCGCCGTTGTACGTCTGCGGCTCGTTGATAATACAGCTGACTCCCGCCAAAATCCGGTCCGCTATCACCATCTTTTTAAAATATCCCCACAACATACGCTGGAGTCCGTAAGAAACCGTCTTGGAATCAAACTTATGCTGCTCAAAAAGGCTGGGGGATAAATCGCCGTAGCGGCTTATGGGTCCCTGAATCAGTAACGGAAAGAACGATACAAACAGGGCAAAACGGAAAATATTTTTCTCCGCGGTTATCGTTCCCCGGTAAACATCCAGCAAATAGCTGATTGCCTGAAAGGTATAAAAAGAAATTCCAAGAGGCAATGCCAGCGCAACATAGGAAAGATGCCCTGTCTTTCCAAAGGCATCCATAATTCCGTTGATATTCTGTATGAAAAAGTTGGTGTATTTCAGCACTGCCAGAATTCCAAGGTTGACAAGCAGGCAAAGAAGCAGAAAACGGAAGCGCACTTTATGGCACTTATCCTTGTAAGCCTTCTTTTCCTCTTTGCTCAGTTCTGCCTTATGTTCCTTGATATATAAGGTCTGTGCCGCCTGATTCTGCTCTATGATTCGCGCTGCCGCGTATATTGTCACCGTCGTGGCGAGTATGTAAATCAGATACTTGGGTCCGGCGGCAAAATAAAAGGCATAGCTAGCCACTAAAAGGAGCTGCCATTGCCATTTTTTTGGTACAATATAATAGAGCAAAAACAGTGCTATGATAAATCCTAAAAATTCATATGAAGTAAAGAACATCGTCTGTCCCCTTGCCAGTTATTGTATAATCTGCTTACTCATCTTCCTCTTCGATTTCCCGAATCAAAGCATACAGAGCCTTGGCAGAGTTAAAGTTCTCAGGAATAATTCTTTTTGCATCAATGGTTACATCAAACACATCCTGAATCTCTGAAATCAGAGTAACAATGTCAAAGGAATCCAGAATCACATTGTCAATCAGATGCTCCTCTGTTTCAAAATCCACCTCCGGGTGAAGTCCGCTTAAAATCTCCAATAATTCTTCCATTTCTAAATCCTCTCTCTCATTCTTTTTTATAATTTACTGTATACAGATGCGCTTTCAGCCGGGTTTCTTCTGTCCGTTTTTGCTATCTGTATGTCTTGCGCGCTCTGTTTAAATGCCCTGCATTTTCTTTAATGTCACTCTGTCTATCTTACCGTTTGCAGTGAACGGCATACTCTCCAACCGCACCGTCTTGTTGGGCAGCATATACCGGGGCAATCTCGATTTCATAGCCAGTATGACATCCTTCTCCGGTGCATCACCTACATAATATAACACAATCTTACTCTTTTGTGTATCGTAGATACATGCGGAAAGTTTAATTCCATCAAGCATATTGACATTGACCTCAATCTCGCCAAGCTCAATCCGGTGTCCCATATGTTTAATCTGAAAATCCTTGCGGGACACAAAGCAGAGTTCTCCGGCTTCGTTGTACCGTCCAATGTCTCCGGTCTTGTAAATCAGTTCCGGATAGCAGGTGTTGGTCGGATTCTGCACAAACACCTCGCTTGTGCGGACAGGGTCATTGTAATATCCCAAAGTCAGTGATGTTGCCCTGACACAGATTTCGCCCTGCTCGCCGTCTTTTACCGGCTTGCCGTCCTCGGACAAAAGCATAATTTCACGGTTGGGGAAAGCATGTCCGATAGGAATCACTTCTCCATCCTCAAACTCTCTCTCCACTCTATAGTAGCAGCACATTCCCGTGGTTTCCGTGGGTCCGTATAAATTGGTAAAGGTTGCGTCAGGCAGCGCCTCTTTCCACTTTTTGAACTGCTTGATAGGGAAAACCTCGCTTCCGAATGCAACAGTATGCAGATATTCCGGTTTGACAGAATCAAAGGTTCCGAAGGAGCTAATCATGGTAAGCGCAGAAACAACCCAGCATATCGTATTAATTTTATGCTCGTTCAGGTATTCCACCAGCTTGGTCGGGAAAGAGAAACAACTCTTCGGAACCAGATAGGTGGTTGCTCCGAATTTCAAAGTAGGATACAGTTCCTTCAGGCAGGCGTCAAAGTAAAGCGGTGACTGATTGCCGAAAACCGTGTCCTCGTTAAACGAAAGAATTTCGGACAGCTGCTCAATATAATCAATAACCGAACGGTGGCACGCCGCAACTCCCTTCGGGATTCCGGTAGAACCGGACGTAAATACAATATAAATAGGGTCAATATCGATTGCTTTCTTATAAATAATGTCCAGCTTGGTCTCATCAATTTCAGCTTTGACCACATCATCATACAGGACAATCTCGCCGTCTCCCACTTCAAAGGTTTTGGCAATTTCCGCCGTCGTTTCATCGCAGATAATGAGCGGTGACTGTACGTTATTCAAAATCAACTGGATTCTTCCGCTGGGCATCTCCTCATCAATGGGCACATAGAAATCCCCACCCGCAACAATTCCGAAAAATGCCGTAATCTCATAAGGAGATTTCTTCATGAACACGACAACCGGTTTCTTGTAAATATTCTTCTCTGCCAGAAAGCTGCCGATTCTGCGGCATCTGTCATAGACTTCCTGAAAAGTGAGAGAAACGGTGCCGTCAGAATAAGCTACCTTATCCGGCTTCTGCCCCACAATGTTGTATAAGTAATTCAGCACATTATTTTGCATGACAACTCCATAGCCTTTCGGCTTATTTCTTTTGATAATTCTTACAAAATCTAATATGTAGTCTACATTACCCATATACAAAAATCAAGTTTTTTCTTTCAAACAAGGATTCTCTCATTATACAATGCAAAATAAAAGAGACTCCACTCGCCATGAATGAAGCCTCCTTATATATGTATACATCCTGCAGCATATTATCCGCAGGATGCCGGTTGCCTACGCAGCCTTTTCGTCCAGAAGCTGTTTTACTCCGCCTAAGTAATAACAGAACCTGTCAAATTGTTTCTGCCTATTAGCTTTCTCGTCATCAATGGAATCCTTGATCATCATACACATCTCTACTTCATCTCTTATCTCTGGTGCATATTTAGTGTCTGCTGATTAATGAAAAAACCAGCTTGAAACCATCGATTTTACCGCAT